>ERZ1035025.324-NODE-324-length-34311-cov-6.283191_pt1 | contig 34311 bp, 36 predicted proteins | sample MGYA00520619_ERZ1035025 | MGnify/ENA primary metagenome ERZ1035025 (study PRJEB33766, sample SAMN09781742) | gut metagenome | biome: gut microbiome | host: Homo sapiens | place: Madagascar | study: EMG produced TPA metagenomics assembly of the PRJNA485056 data set...
GGCAAGGGCTGGATGGAGGGCACGCAGGCGCATCTCGACTTCATCCCCGAGCGCACGTCGGACTTCATCTTCGCGGTCTTCGGCGAGGAGTTCGGCTTCGTGGGCGCGGCGCTCTTGCTCCTGCTCTACCTTGCGCTCATCGCCCGGAGCTTCTACATCGCCGCAGGCGCCCCCACGCGCTTCGCGAGGCTCCTCGCGGGCTCGATCGGCGTAATCTTCTTCACCTACACGTTCGTCAACATCGGCATGGTGAGCGGAATCCTTCCCGTCGTGGGCGTGCCCCTGCCCTTCATGAGCTACGGCGGCACGGCGCTCCTGATCCTCGGCACGTCAACGGGAATTCTGCTCGCCATCTCCGCGGAATCGAAGGACTAGCCCGCACAACATGAAGCGCCTGAAGCTCTCCGCCGCCCTCCTCGCCGCGGCCGTCGCCACCCTTCTCTCGGGCTGCAGCACGCACACGCCCTACTACGACAACGACGGTCCGCCCGCCGTCTTCACCGGCTCCGCCGCGGAGAACGCCGTGCCGCGCGTGGAGGCCTTCCGGAGCGCCGCCAACAAGCCCTACACGGTGCTCGGATCGCGCTACACGCCGATGACGACCGACTCGCCTCTGCGCCAGCGCGGCGTCGCCTCCTGGTACGGCAAGCAGTTCCACGGCAAGAAGACCTCGATCGGCGAGACGTACGACATGTACAAGCCCACGGCGGCGCACCCGACGATGCCCCTGCCCTCCTACGCGAAGGTGCGCAACCTCAGCAACGGGAAGACGATCATCGTGCGCATCAACGACCGCGGCCCCTTCCTGCACGGCCGGATCATCGACCTCTCGTACGCCGCGGCCAAGACGCTCGGCTACTCGAGCGCGGGCACCGCGCAGGTCGAGGTGACGCGCCTCACCTGGGACGAGATCCGCTCGGGATCCTGGAAGGCCTCTGCGGGCGAGACCTCCTCGACGCCCGTGACGCAGCCCTCATGGACCGCTCCCGCGAAGAACGCCGGCATCAGCGCGGCCGCCGCGGGCTGGGGCGTGCAGATCGGCTCCTTCTCGCTCGAGTCCAACGCGCGCGCCTTCGCCGCGCATGCGCAGGCCGTGCTCGCCGCGGCCGACTCAAGCCAGACGGTGCGCATCGTGCGCGACGGTGCGCTCTGGCGCATCATCGCCGGCAGCGGCCTCTCGCGCGCGGCAGCCGCCGAGAGCGCGAAGAGCATCGGCGCGACGCTCGGCGTGAACGCGTTCTCCATCGCAAAGTAGCTTTCTCTCGCGCGCGGACGCCGCGCGCCCATCGGACAAAGAGATCATGACCATTCAGGAATACATCCGCCAGGCCTGGCGCGGCGAAACGCTCGACGCGCTCAAGGCCTTCATCAGAATCCCCGCGAAGAGCTCGGCCTTCGACGCCGACTGGGAGCGCAGCGGCTTTCTGCTGCGTGCGATCGAGGAGGCCGCCCGCTGGGGGCGCGAGCGCTTCCCCGCGGGGACGTTCGACGTGCTCTCCCGCCCGGGCGTGACGCCGGCCCTCTTCATCGATCTGCCGGCGACGGGCGGCCACTCGGGGCGCCCCGTGTTCTTCTACGGACACTTTGACAAGCAGCCCGAGACCGAGGGCTGGTCCGAAGGGCTCGGCCCCTGGACGCCGGTCGTTCGGGACGGGCGCCTCTACGGACGCGGCGCCTCGGACGACGGCTACAGTTTCTACAGCGCACTCACCGCGGTGAAGGCGCTCGAGGCCGTTGGAACGCCCCATCCGCGCATCACGGGCTTCTTCGAGTCCGACGAGGAATCCGGCTCGAAGGATCTCAGCGCGTACCTCTCGGAGATCGCTCCGCGCGCGGGCGACCCCTGCGTGCTCGGCATCCTCGACCTCGGCGTCTGCGACTACGACCGGCTCTGGCTCACGCGCAGCCTGCGCGGCGTCGTCTGCTTCAAGCTGCGCGTCGAGGTGCTCGAACGCCCCGTGCACTCGGGCATCTCGAGCGGCATCGTCCCGAGCTCGTTCGCCGTCATGCGGGAGCTTCTTGACCGGCTCGAGGACCCCGCCACGGGCCGCGTGAAGCTTCCTGAGTTCCACACCGCCATCCCCGCCGAGCTCGAGGCCTCGTTCGACCGGTGCGCGTCCATTCTCGGCTGGAGCATCATCGACTTCCCCTTCGCCGGCGACACCGAGCCGCGCGTGTTCGATCCGGCCGGAGCCGTCCGCCGCAACACCTGGGAGCCCTCGCTCTCGATTCTCGGCGCCGACGGCCTGCCCCCGACGAGCGAGGCGAGCGCGCTTCTGCGCGCGAGCACGACCCTCGCGCTCTCCTTCCGCATTCCGCCCCGGGTGGATCCGAAGGCGGCGCTCGCCGCGGCTGTCCGGGCCGTGACGGAGAACGTTCCCTCGAGGGCGCACGTCACCGTCTGGGACGAGCACGCCGAAGCCGGCTTCGAGGCTCCCGCGCTCGCGCCCTGGCTCGAGCGCGCGGCCCGCGAGGCGAGCGAGGCGCTCTGGGGCAATCCCTTCGAGTTCTGCTTCGAGGGCGCCACGATCGGCACGATGAAGGACTTCTCGAACGCCTTTCCGCACGCGTCCTTCCTCAACACCGGCGTCCTGGGCGCCGCGGAGAACGCCCATGCGCCCGACGAGTCGCTGCCGCTCGAGTACGTCGAGCGCCTCACCGAGGCGCTCGCGCGCATCATCGCCGCGGTTCCCTCGGACCCGAAGGAGGACTGAAGACATGCGCCGCGACTGCGTCACGCAGGTGATCGTCCGCTGGAGCGACGGCGAGGAGGACAACTTCGCCACGCCCTTTGAGGCCGAGAACTACATCAACTACATGCTCGACGACCTTGGCGAGCCCCTCGCGGCCTGGCTTGAGGACATGTCCGGCCGCAAGAAGTGGGACTACCGGATCGTCGAGGACGAGGAAGGCCGGATCCGGCTCGCCGACTGATCCGAACGGGAGGAGAACGAGATGAACGAATGCCCGCTTTGCGCGAAGCGTCCCGAGGGAGCGTTCTGGCGAGGCCGCCGTTTCTATGCGATCGACGCGGGAAGCGACGACTTCCCGGCCTTCATCCGGATCGTCGCCGTCGACCACGTCCCGGAGATGAGCGCCCTCGCGCCGGAGCGGCGCGCGGAGCTGCGCGCGCTCCTTGACGCCGCAGAGGAAGAAATGATCGCAGCGCTCCATCCGGACAAGATGAACTGGGCGCAGTTCGGCAACATGGTGCCGCACCTGCACTGGCACCTCATCGCGCGCTGGCGCGACGACGGCTGGTATCCCGAATGCCCCTGGGGGCCGCGTCAGAGGACCGTCCCGAAGGAGACAACCGAAGCCCGGCGCCGCCTCATGACGGCACTTCTGCCGCGTCTTGCGGCGCGTCTCGAGGAGACCGCGAGCAGCTTCTGAGCAGCAGGGCCTGCGGACGCTATCGGCCGCAGGCCTCGAACGTCCCGCCCTCGGCGCCCGAGAGCGCCTCGCGCACGCGGCGGCTCTCCTGCGGGGTGAGGCCGGGGAAGACGAGCCTCAGCATGCCCTTCTGCGCGTCGGCGTCGCTCACGACCACGTTCGTGAGCGCCCAGGCGGCCGCGGCCTCCCGCGCCCAACGGTTCGCCGTGGCGCGGCTGCGCGTCGAGGCGATGCGCACGCCCCAGCGCCCCTCGCCGAGATCGATGAGCGCGCCGTTGGAAAGGCCGCGCTCGGAGAGGTCCGCAAGCGCCTTCGCCGCCTTCGCCCTTGCGGGATAGGGCCCCGCGTAAACGGTCCTGAGCGCGCTGTCGTCGCGCTCGATGAGCATGCGGCCGAGCATTCCCGTGCGCTCGAGCCGGCCGCGCAGCTTCGTCAGCCGCCGCTCGCCGACGGGCCCGAAGAGAAGGCACCCGGCCTCCTCGAGCGGAATCGTCTCGCTGCGGGGCTCCTCGAAGACGGGCGGAGCGGCCGGCCGGAGCCCGGACGGGACGGCTTCAGGCGCTTCCGGATGCGGAGCCGCGACAGGCTGGGCCCGGACGGGCACGGCCTTCGGAACGGAGAAGGACTCGAGCGTCACCTCCGCATTCTGCGGAATCACCCGAGCCGGAGGCTCGCCGCTTCGGAGAAGCAGCAGTCCCGCGAGCGAAACGGCAAGGATCAGCGACAGAGCGAAAAGAAGCCTCATCACGCCTCCCGAAGCCGGCCGTGCCTCGCCTGCGCGGCAAGGCCGAGAAGAACAAGGTTGTGGCGGCGCATCACGCCCTCGGGAACGAGCTCGCGCAGGCGCGGCTCAATGAAGCCCGCGGCACCGCCGGCGAGCACGACCTTCACGCCGCCCGTACCCGCCCGGCGGAGAAGCTCCTCCCGGGCCGTCCTCACGAGACTCGCCTGCAGGTCAAGGATTCCCGTCGTGATGGCGTCGCGCGTGTTCGTCGGAAACGCCCGCCACTGGCCGAGCGCTCCCTGCAGGGAGGGAATCCCCGCCTCAAGGCACTGCTTGACGAGGGCCGGCCCCGGCGCGATGCGCCCGCCCAGGAAGACGTACCGGTCCCGCCCCTCGCAGAGGATCGCGTCCGCGGTCGTCGCCGTTCCCATCTGCACGACGAGAAGCGACTCGCCCGGCGCGACGTCGATCGCCCCGAGCGCGGCGCACCAGCGGTCCGCACCGAGCTGCATGGGGTTGTCATAGGCGTTCCGGAGCGTCAGCCCGTCGCCCTCGAACGTAGCCTGCGAGCGCACCCAGTTCCAGGGAATCCCGTTCTCGTTGAAGAACTTCGTGATGGAGAACGCCAGATCGGGCGCGGCGACGGTGCAGCCGAGCACGCGGTCCGGCCTCAGAGCGAGCCATTCAGCGTAGAGTTCCTCCTTGAAGCCGCTCCGCCCGCGATGAACGACCGTGCGCGGACTGAGCTCGTCGCCCAGTAGCGCCCACTTGAGCGCGGTGTTGCCGAGATCGATGAGAAGCGTCTTCATGAGGCGGGCTCCGTTGCGGTGACTTTCAGTGATTCAGTCCTGGTTGAGCAGCGACACGAGCTCGCCCGAGAGCGCCCGCGTCTCTCCGCGCCGCTCGCGCATGAGGAGTCGTCCGGAGGCGTCGATCCCGAGGTCCTCCCCTTCGGTCCTCCTCGCCGGATCGTCGAGCTCGCGCCAGAGAATCCTGCGTCCGTAGAAGGCGTCGTAGAGCGGCCACTCCCGGATGATCTCCTCGGTTGTGTCAGGCCTCATGATCAGCCGTCCGAAGGCATCGAGCAGCTCGTCGACGATGCCCGCGAGAAACTCTCCGCGCATCGCGGGATCACGCATGCTCACGCGCGTCGGGATCGCCGTCACGGGCCAGCCGGCCGTCGTGACGCCGCCCGGCTCCACCTCGAGGTTGAGCCCGACGCCGATGATGAGCGCGCCGCTCCCGGAGGCGTCTGTCACGAGCTCGTTGAGAATTCCGCCGGCCTTGCCCGACGCGGCCCACACGTCATTGGGCCACTTGACGAGGATCTTCTCGCGCGTCGCGCGCGAGGCACCCCTCGCCACGGCCATCGCCGCGGCGAGGCTCAGCAACCCGGGCATCGCCGAGGCCGCTACCTTCGTGACCGGCACCGCCAGCGAGAAGATGAGCGCAAGCGCCGCGGTGCGCCAGGTCCTGCCGTGCGTGCCGCGCCCGGCGCTCTGCCGATCCGCGATGAGCAGAAGCGGCGCCTGCAGCGGAGCGCGCCGCGCGCGTCGCTTCAGATCGTCGTTCGTGGATCCCGTCTCGGGCACCCACTCGACGTCCAGTTCGTGCGTCAGCGCGCCTCGAAGCGCATGGAGAAAGAGATCGGCGGACATGGAGACGGAGCGTTTAGAATTTTTTAAATTCCCCGCGCACGCCGCCAGGGCGCCGCGAGAAGCGTTCCATTGTGACACATGCCGTGCGGCAGAAACGAAGGCCCGCCGCGCCCGTCCGACGGCTCCGGGCCGTTCCGCCGCCCGCCAAGAGAAGGAGAGGCCTTGTCCGGCTCCAGCAGATTCCGCGCCGTCCTCGGGACGGCTTTGTGCGCCGCGCTCCTCGCGTCCGCGCCCGTCCCCGCCTCCACGCTGCTGATGGATCTTGAAAGCGGCCGGACGCTGCTCGCGGAGGATGCCGACGTCCCGGAGGAGGCCTCGGGACTTCTTCCTCTCTTGGCCGCGTTCACGGCGCTTGAGACGGCCCGCGAAAAAGGCGTCTCCCCGAACGCTGCGGTCCCGAACCCCTGGGACGCGAACGGCCCCGGCGTGAGTCTTGCGGACCTCGTACGCATCGTCCTGATGAACGGCTCCCGGCCCGCCCTTGACGCGCTCCCGCAGGCGCTCGGCGAAAGCCCGGAATCGTTCGACGCGCGCATGACGGACGCCGCTCGCGGCGCCGGCATGCGGAGCGCTGAGTTCTCCCTCGCCTGCGGCGCGGCCTCCCCCTGCCGGACGAGCGCGCGGGACGTGACGCTGCTCGCCCGGAGCCTGATCACGCGCCACCCGCAGACAAGAATGTGGATGTCCTCGACGAGCATTGAGCTTCCCGGCGTTCCCGAACAGGAGACATCGAACCTCTTCATGAAGAGGAGCACGGCGATCTCCGGGGTCTTCGTGAGCGCCGACGCGTCGTGCGCCGCCGTGCTTGCGGAGAATCCGCGCCGGAGCGGCCCGCGCGTGCGGCAGCTCCTCGTCGTCGCGCTCGGCGCGCAAGGCCGCGGCGCCCTGCGCGACCGGGTCTCCTCGCTCCTGCTTCGCGGCTGGCGCGACTTTGAGACGCTCCTCATCTACGAGGAGGGCGCCCGGGTCGCGGAGCTCCCCGTCCTCATGGGAGCTAAGCGGACCGTTTCCGCGCTCGCCGACCGGAGCGTCTTCGCGACGCTTTCGCGCGAGCGCATGTTCGAGCTTGGGGCCGGCGCATTCGAATACCGCGTACGCTATTCTTCCCCGATCATCGCCCCGGTTCGCTCGGGCGACCGCCTCGGAGAGGCGGTCGTCCTCGAAGACGGCCGGGAGATCGCGTCATGCGGGCTGCTCGCCGCCGAAGACGTGCCCGAGGGCGACCTCCGGACGCGCTTCATGGACAGGCTCTCGGCCGCCTTCGGCGCCTCCGACGAGGCCGCCCCGCCTCCCGCCAGCCCTTGACCGATTCCTTTTTTCCACTGAAGAGCCGCCAGAAAAATGACTGAAAGCAAAGAAAATGCCGTCCCGGAGGCGAACGCCCCCGTCCTCACCGAGGAGGCGAAGGCCGTCGACCAGGCCGAGTCCGTCATGAAGTTCCCGATGGACTTTCCGATCAAGGTGATGGGCCTCACGGTTCCCGCGCTGCCCAAGGAGGTCGCTGCGATCGCCCGGGCGCATTTCGAGGACTTCGACGACTCGCTCACGCAGGTGAGCTTCTCGCGCACCCGCAAGTACCAATGCGTCACGATCACCGTCCGCGCCCGCTCGCGCGAGCAGCTCGACGACGTCTACCGCGCCCTCACCGCTTCGCCGATGGTGAAGATCGTTCTCTGATCCGAATCAGGAAAGGAGCGCCATGTCCGCAGACAATTCGCAACACCCCGGGCTCGTCGGGGCCTGGCTCGCCTTCACCCGTCCCAAGACCTGGCTGCTTGCGGCCTCGCCCGTCATCGCGGCGCTCTCGCTCGCCTGGTTTGACACGCGGGAGTTCCGTCCCGTCGTCGCGCTCTTCACAATCACGATCGCCGTGCTGATGCAGGCGATCACAAACATGGAGAACGACCTCGGCTACGCCGAGCGCAACGCCGAGACGGGCAACCGCAGGGGACTGCCGCGCGCCACCACGCGCGGCTGGATCAGCCGCTCCGCGGCAAAGACCGCGATCCGGATCGGCGCGGCGCTCGCCCTTCTCAACACGGCCGTCCTCATCGCCTTCGGCGGATGGGGCTTTCTCGCCGTCGGCCTCGCGTCGCTCGTCGCGGCTTACTGCTACATGGGCGGACCGAAGCCCATCGCCTACACGCCCTTCGGCGAGATCACCGTGCTCATCTTCTTCGGCCTCACCGCCGTCTGCGGCACCTACTACCTGCAGACCGGCGCGGTTTCGGCGAACGCTGTCCTGCTCGGCGCCGGACTCGGCGCAGTCGCCACGGGCGTGCTCGCCGTCAACAACTTCCGCGACGTCGAGCACGACGCGAGCATCGGCCGCAGGACGCTCGCCGTCACCGTCGGCCCGAGCGTCTTCGTGAATCTCTTCGCCGGGCTGATGCTCATTCCCTACGCCGCGATCGTCGCCATGGTGATCCTCGAGCCGGCCCTCTGGCCGTGCATCGTGACGCTCGGCAGCCTTCCGAAGGCCTTCCGGCTCGTCGGCGAGCTCACCCAGAAGCGCCACGAGGAGCTCAACGCTGTCATGTTCGGCTGCGTGAGGCTCGAGGGGCTCTTCGCGATGCTCTTCTCCGCTGGCGCGCTCGCCGCGGCCTGGGCCTGAGACGGTCAGTCGCCGGACTGCGCGCCGGCGTTCGCCGGCTTGTCGGTGCGCATCCGCTGCTCGATCTCCTCGGCCGTGGCGATGCTGAAGCACATGACGACCTGCTTCACGCCGGAGACCGCCGCGGCCTTGGCTGCGGCGGCCCGAGCCTCAGAGTCGGTGACGAAGCCCATCAGATAGACGACGCCGCGCTCAACGACGACCTTCATCTGATTGAGCGTCGCATCCTTCTCGCCGATGATCGCCGTGCGCACGCGCGTTGCAAGAAGCGAGTCGGAGAGGCGCTGCGAGACCGAGACGGGCTCCATGACGGCGATCTCGTCGATCACTTCGCGCACGTCGGTGCTGTTTCTGGCGATCTGCTCGGCGCGGGCGCGCAGATCGGCGCTCCCCGCCTCGCCCGAGAGCAGCACGCGGCCGTCGTAGGCCGTCACCGTGATGTGCTGCTTCTGATCCTTGAGCGCCTGCTCGATCTCATAGGAGAGGCGCTTCTCCACCACTTCGTCACTCACGATGGAGCCGGCCGTCCGGCGGTCCGTCGCCACGGTGGCGGTCGTCATCACGGCGCCGCCCATCAGGATCGGTGCGATGCATCCGGAGAGCATAGCCGCGCACGCGGTGGCGGAGGCGAGAAGAGAGAACTTTCTGATGGTGTTGTGCTGCATGGATCTGAATCCGGCGGTCTTTGAATGAGGCAAGTTCATTCAAGGAGTTTAGAACATGGGATCCGGGAAAGGGCAGTCGCGCACGGGCATCACGGACCGGCGCGCGCTCTCCGCGCCCTTCGCCCCGGCGGTGCTGAGAATCGGCTCCATGCGGCTCCAGTACTGAACGAAGCGCCTGCGCGAAAGCAGTACCTTGTGCGGACGGCGGCGGATGACATCCTCGGCGGCCCAGGCGTGAAGAACGCCTCTCACCTCGGCAGGCGTCATGCTGAGCGCGCTCGTTACCACCCTCATGGACGGCAGGGCCTCCATGACGACCCACTGCACGTTCGGATTGAGCAACCGCTCGAGGAAGTCCTCGCAGACGACGGCGGACGAGGCTATGAGGAACATGCCCAGTCGCTCCTCGGCGGAGGCTGAGTGCACGACGAGCAGCCCCAGGCGGTCGCTGATCGCGCTCACGGAGCAGTAGTGCGTGAGCTCGCGTTGCCACACGGGGTTCTGATCGCAGATGCGCAGCAGCAGATCCGCGTTGACGATGATCACCGAGGTGCTCGTCATGCACCAGTGGCTGCGCTCCATCCGATCCTGCAGATAAAGCGTCTCGTAGCTGCCGCAGAGCGCTCCCGGTCCGGAGAGGGCCAGCAGAAGCGGATCCGCGTGGAAGGGATCCATCAGCGCCTTGGCGACGATGCCGCGCTCGACGAGCATGAGCTTGTGAAAGAACCCCGGGGACTCATAGATCCGCTCGCCGCGCGAAAAGACGGCCTTGTGGCCGATGTTGCTCAGAACGCCGCGCATCGCGCGGGAGAGCTTCGGCGCAAACCACGGCAGAAAGGGAACTGCGGAAGACATGAAAGGATGACAACAAAAATGCTGTTAGGTTTGTGCATAAGTGCTGTGAGCAACTTTAGTGTTGCTGTGCACGAAATGTGGACAACTTGCGGGATCGCCCGAAAAGGCCTGATTTCATCCCCATCTTCTCCCGCGTTCTCCACAGATTGCCACGCCACATATCCACAGGATGTTCAACATCGCATCTTACAGATTTATATGGGAGAAAGCTGGTTGTCCACAGAAATTGCACTCACCTACTACAAACTACTACTATTTAAGAATAAAAAAGAGTTATTGAACAGGGAAAAGTTTCTTGGAAGGAAAAACCCCTCTCTCAGCCTGTGGATTGCCTGTGCATAACCAGTGGATTTATCGTGGGTTTCCTGTGCATAGGAAAACGTGAATTCATTGATATTTTTGGATAAATTGTCAATTTGGCGTGTTATGGATTCCGAATGGGATGAGAACGCTCGGTATGGAGCCCTGGGTGCGTTCAAGGTGCCTGAGCTGGTCGTCGAAGAAGATGTGGGGGCGAAGGGTCTCAAGGACGCTCCGCTTGTCGAGGCCGTCCATGAGAAAGAGTTCTGCCGCGCTCATGCCGAAGCTTCTCAACGTGGTGATGAGCCGCTCCTCGCTTGTCGCGCCCCGGGAGGTCACGATGGAGATCCGGATGGCCGGCTTAAAGTAGGGATTCCCTTTGCCGCGTTCCTCCCGGTCAAGCCGCTGGAAGAAGGAGAGCTTCGCGAAGAGGTCGCGCAGGGGGCCGGGCTCGTGGGGCGTCGAGGCCTTCTCCGTCTCGAGGCGCTCGAAGGCGGCGAGTCCCTCCTTCTGAAAGCACCTTTCGGACTCATCGTCCGCGAGCACGCCGTCGAAGTCAAAAGCGATGCGCAGCGTCGGATCCACATCATCGTCGCCCGCGCCTGCTCCGGACAGGACGAGGCCGCCGGGCAGTCCCGCCTCGATCGCGCTTGTCACGCTCTCCGGATTTGCGGAGAGAAAGAGCGACACGCCGAAGGCGGAGATGTAGGGGAAGGTCGACTGGCCGGACGTGAAGGCGCCGGCGTTGACGGGAAGACGGTGATGACGGCAGGAGCTGAAGAACCGGCAGGCGGTCTCAGGCGAGTTGCGCGAGAGCGCGACAACGCGGAAGGGCTCCCTGCCGGGGAAAAGCCGGTTCAGGCCCAGGAGACGCCGCACGAAGGGAAAGGCGACGCCGGGGCGCAGCGGCTTGTCGCGGTTCAGCTCCTGATGCTCCCGAAAGGCTTCGTATCCCTGCTCCTCGAAGAGCCGGTGCTCGCTCTCGAGATCAAAGAGCGCGCGCGAGGAGACTGCGACGACAAGCTGTTCGGAGGGATTGGTCATGACGGGCTCCCCAAAAATTGAAGGGGCGTCCGGTGAGTCCCGGACGCCCCGCATGATGTGAACGCAATCAGGCGTCGATGTTTCCGAAAAGCGCGTTGCTTTCGATGAAGGCTCGCCTCGGCTCGACGACGTCGCCCATGAGCATCGAGAAGATGGCGTCCGCATTGACGGCGTCCTCGATTCTCACGCGAAGCATGCGTCGCACCTTCGGGTCCATGGTCGTGTCGCGAAGCTGCTCGGGCGTCATCTCGCCGAGCCCCTTGTAGCGCTGGCGGATGAGGCCCTTCTCGGCCTGGCGCATGAGCCACGTGACGGCGTCGGCGAAGTTCCTGACGGGGGACTCCTCCTTGTCGCGGGCGATCTTAGCGCCGTCACCGATGACGCCCTGGAGCATCCTCGAACTTTCGCGCAGCTTCTGATAATCAGCTGAGAGCAAAAACTCCGGATGAACGGTCGTCGTCTTGGCGTTGCCGTGGCGCATGCGATGGATCCGCAGGAAGTGCTTCTCCTTCTCCTCGTCCCAGACGGCTTCGACCTTGACGTTCGGGTCGCGCATCTCCTCCTCAAGGCGCTTCGCGCTACGCTCGGCGTCGAAGGTGTTCTCGAGGGAGAGCTCGACGCCCGCGGCGATGGCGAGGAGAACCGCCTTGTCGATTACGCCGCCCAGGCGCGTGATGACCGCGTTCGCCTGGAGGTATTCGGCGACGAGCGCCTCGAGCGCCGTGCCGCGGACGGGCTCGTCCTTCTCGACGGCCTGCGTGTTCGGATAGAGCGCTGCGCCCTTGAGGGCGAGATCCGTCAGGTAGGCGCTCATTTCGGCCTCGTCCTTGAGGAAGCGCCCCTTGTCCTTGCTGTTGCGCTGCACCTTGTAGAGCGGCGGCTGGGCGATGTAGACGTAGCCGTTCTCGATGAGCTCGGGCATCTGACGGTAGAAGAGCGTGAGCAGGAGCGTGCGGATGTGCGCGCCGTCGACGTCCGCATCGGTCATGATGATGATGCGGTGATAGCGCAGCTTGGAGATGTCGAAGCTCTTGCCGATGTTAGTACCGAGCGCAAGCGTGAGCATGCGGATCTGCTCGGAGTCAAGGAGCTTGTCCTGCGCGGCCTTCTCGACGTTGAGCACCTTGCCGCGCAGCGGCAGGATGGCCTGGTTCTGCGAGTTGCGGCCCTGCTTGGCTGATCCGCCGGCCGAGTCGCCCTCGACGAGGAAGAGCTCGGAGTATGCGGGATTCTTCTCGCGGCAGTCCGCGAGCTTTCCGGGAAGCCCTCCGCCGACGCCGGTCTTGCGGGTGAGGTCGCGGGCCTTTCTCGCCGCCTCGCGGGCGCGCGCCGCGGTGACGATCTTCTCGCAGATGATCTTCGCGTCGTTGGGATTCTGCTCGAGGAAGAGCTCGAGCTCGCGCCCGACGATGTCCTCGACGGCCGGCCGGACCTCGCTCGAGACGAGCTTGTCCTTCGTCTGGGAGCTGAACTTGGGCTGGGGAACCTTCACGGAGAGCACGCAGGTGAGGCCCTCGCGCATGTCATCGCCCTCGGGATCCACCTTCGCCTTCTTTGCGAACTCATGCTCGGCGATGTAGCTCTTCAGAACGCGCGTCATCGCCATGCGCAGGCCCGTCACGTGCGTGCCGCCGTCGCGCTGCGGAATGTTGTTCGTGTAGGCGGTCAGACTCTCGTTGTAGCTGTCCTGCCACTGCATCGCGATCTCAACTTCGACGGGCGATCCGCTCGAGAGAACGGTTCCCTTGGCGTGGAAGATCTTCGGATGAAGCACGGTGCGCGATTGATTCTTGTACTCGACGTAGGCGACGAGCCCCTTGTCGGTCTTGAGATGCGCCTCATGGGAGGTGCGCTGGTCGCGCAGCGTGATGCTCACGCCCGAGTTGAGGAACGAGAGCTCGCGCAGGCGCGAAAGAAGCGTCTCGTAACTGAATTCCGTCACCTTCTCGAAGATCGTGAGGTCAGGCAGAAAGTGCACCTCCGTGCCGCGGCGGTTCGTCGGGCCGAGAAGCCGCATCGGGGAGACGGCGATCGTCTCGCCGGTGACGGGGCTCGTCTGATTCTCGATGAGCCGGTTCTGGACCTGTCCGCGCTGGAACTCGAGAAAGCGCGCCTCGCCGTCGCGGCGGACCGTAAGGCGCAGCCACGTGGAGAGCGCGTTGACGCACGAGACGCCGACGCCGTGCAGGCCGCCGGAGATCTTGTAGCCGTTGTTGTCAAACTTTCCGCCGGCATGAAGCTCCGTGAGCGCGATCTCAGCGGCGCTGCGCTTGGGATCGTGCTTGTCGTCCCACTTGATCATCGACGGAATGCCGCGGCCGTCGTCCACCACGGAGATGGAGTTGTCCGTGTGGATCGTGACTTCGACGTTCGATGCGAAGCCCGCGAGCGCCTCGTCGATCGAGTTGTCCACGACCTCGTAGACGAGATGATGCAGGCCCGAGCCGTCGGCGGTGTCGCCGATGTACATGCCGGGCCGCTTTCTGACGGCCTCGAGACCCTCGAGGATCTGGATGCTCGAGGCGTTGTATGCATCCGGGTTCCGGTCAGGCTGGACTTCGTCAAGATTCCGGACCCTGGGAAGAGCTTCCGGGATCTCGGGCGTCAGGTTTTCCTCTTCGGTCATTGCTGAAAACTTGTTCCTCGGGTGGCGGCCCCGCCTCGGGGCGGGTCCGAAAGATTCATGTGGGTGCGGCGGTGCGCGAGGCTTCTCAGATGCGCATCGGCATGATGAGGTAGCGGAAGTTCATTGATTCGGGCATCGTCACCAGGACGCTCTTGGGCGTGGGCGCGAAGTGAAAGTCGATCTCGGAGTTCCGGAGGTTCGAGAGCAGCTCGATCATGTAGACGAGATTGAAGCCGATGTCGAGGTCCGCCCAGGTCCAGGCGACGGGAAGCGTCTGGCGCGCCTCCTCCTGCTCGTTGTTGTTGCCCTGGATGAGGAGCTGGCCCTGGCTGAAGAGCCAGCGGATGCCGTGGAACTTCTCGTTCGTGAGGATCTGCACGCGGCGCAGCGCGAGGAGAAGCTCCTCGCGGTTGATCCGGACGCACTGCGGGTTGGTTTCCTCGGAGGGCATCACGCGCTGGTAGTCGGGGAACTTGCCTTCGATCAGCTTGGAGATGAACTCGACGCCGTCAAAGCAGAAGCAGATCTGGGTGTCGCACAGGCTCACGGTGACGGGCGTGTCGTCCTCTGGCAGGATGCGCAGAAGCTCGCGGACGGTCTTTCTCGGAACGATGGCTTCGGTTTTCTCGGCCTGCACGAGCCCGTCAACCTCGGCCTCGCAGTAGGCGAGGCGGTGCGTGTCGGTGGCGACGGCGCGGAGCTTGGAGCTCTCGACGACGAGCAGCACGCCCATCAGGTAGTACCGGATGTCCTTGGCGGCCATCGCAAAGGAGGTCATCGTGAAGAGGTAGCGCAGCGTCTTGGCGGGAAGAACGAACTGGCTCGCGGCCTCCTGGCGGCTGATGACGGGAAAGTCCTGCGCGGGCAGGGTCTGCATCGTGAAGCGGCCGCCCTGGGTCGAGAATTCGGCGAGGCCGTCCTCGTCGCTGATCTCCAGCTCTATCTCGTCGAGGGGGCGCAGGGCCGAGAGGATCTCGCAGGCCTTCTGCGCGGAGATCGTGAAGGTGCCCTCGGACCCCGGGACGCCGACGGGTGCGGACGTGCGGATCTGGATGTCGAGGTCGGTCGTGGAGAACGTCACGTTCTCATCCTTCTGCTCGACGAGGATGTTGCTCACGACCGGGAGCGACTGGTTGCGCTCCACGATGCCGGAGACGGTCTTGACGGGTTTGAGCAGCTTCTCAACGGGACTGACGATGTGCTTCATGGTATCTGTGGCGTGAAAAAATCCTTCCGGCGGGTGCTGTGTCAGCCCCGGATCATCTGCTCGAGAACGTGAATCTCATGATTGAGCTCGGCGTTGCTCTGGCGTTCCTGCGTAATTTTACGAACCGCATGCATCACGGTCGTGTGGTCGCGTCCGCCGAAGTTCTCTCCGATCTCGGGCAGGCTGTGCTGCGTGAGCTCCTTGGTGAGGTACATGGCGATCTGACGCGGCAGCGCGATGTGCGCCGGGCGGCGCTTGGAGTGCATGTCGGCTACCTTGATCTTGTAGTAGTCGGCGACCGTCTTCTGGATGCTCTCGATCGTGATCAGGCTGTTGACGACCTGGAACTGGTCCCTGAGCACGCGCTTGGCGATGTCGATCGTGATCTCGCGGGAGGCGGCGGGCTGGAACTGCTGGTAGGCGACGACCTGCTGGAGCGCTCCCTCGAGCTCGCGGACATTGCTCTTGAGACGCTTGGCGATGAAGGCCGCGACCTCGTCGGGCAGATCCACGCCCATCGCCTTGGCCTTGTTGAGCAGAATGGCCGTGCGCATCTCGAACTCAGGCGGCTCGATCGCGACCGAGAGGCCCTGTGAGAGGCGCGAGATCAGGCGCGGTTCGATGTCCTTGAGGCCGCGCGTGTAGGTGTCCGACGTGATGACGAGCTGCTTGTTGTGCGGCACGAGCGCCTCGAACGCGCGGAAGAACTGTCCCTGCGAGCCCTTGGCGCCCGAGAGCGACTGCACGTCGTCGATGAGCAGGAGGTCGAGGTTGCGGTAGCGCTCGTCGAACTTTTCGAGGCTTGCGTGCGACTTGTTCGCCGATTCGCGAACGGCGGCCGTGTACTCGTTGATGAAGTCCTGCGCGGAGACGCATCGGACGCGCGCCTTGGGGTGCAGGTCAAGATAGCGGTGGCCGATCGCCTGCATGAGGTGCGTCTTGCCGAGGCCGACGCCGCCGTAGATGTAAAGAGGGTTGTACTGCGTGCCCGTCGTCGTGGCTACGTGCTCGGCGGCGGCGACGGCAAGCTGGTTGGCGTTGCCGTTGACGTAGTTCTCGAAAGTGAGGCCGGGGAGAAGCCCCGTCTCCTCGCGCCGCCTCTGGTCCGCGGGGACCGCCGGTCCGGGGCCGGGCTCGGCGGAGGGATCCGTCCCCTGCCCCTTGGCCGGGACGAGAGAAACTGTGACGGCCTTTCCTGCGTTCACATGCGTGGCGATCGTCTGAATGTTCTTCAGGTACGCGCTCCGGATGAAGCGGACCTTCGAGGCCGGGGCCTCGAGCGTCAGGACGCCCGTCTCCGGATCCCAGAAAACCGGGCTGATCACCTTGAACCAGGTGTCGTAGATCTTGGGCGCGCTCTGGACGAGCTTCTTGAGGCTGTCCAGGCACTGTTGCCAGAATTCTTGCATAGCGGGAAGCGGAGGATTGACGAAGGAAATGGCCGATATATCAGGAGCGTTTCGGTCGGCGGAACCTTTAATTGTAGCTTCAAACCCTGCGTGGGGAAGCGCGGAAGGCGTGCGTTCCGTGTGGACAACTCCGTATTTCATTGAATTATAAGTGAAAAAGTTATCCACAATGGAGGAGGTCTTCGCGGCGCCGGACGAGGGTCCGTCGGGGGAGGCTCAATTGGATCGCCACTGCCGCTAGGAAAGATAGGAGAGCATCCGCTTTCATTCGGCGGCGGGATACCAAGAGGAGTGTTTTCCTCAAGTAAGAACGCTATATGTTGTGGTGCGGCGGGTGACGCAACAAGCCCATGCGTTTCGGGAGCCGTCCCAGGCTCGCGAAGAACCTGAGGGAAATCGAAATTTTCCACAGGCCTGTCGATTGACAAGGTCAGCCGATTGATGTGTAATAGCGAACTTTTCTAGGCTTCCTCCAGTCCGGCTCCCTTCAGGGGGGCGTTGGAGACCAAGAGGAATGCGTCAGAGCGGCCGGATGCGCCGCTTCTCTGGATTCTTCATTGCTGCAGGGATGAGAGCCCTCTCCCCGCAGGCTTCTCCCTCGAGACAAAGGAAACAATCATGGCTACCAAGCGTACCTATCAGCCCTCCAAGACCAAGCGCGCCCGCACGCACGGCTTCCTCGTCCGCAGCCGCACCAAGGGCGGCCGCCGTGTCCTCGCCCGCCGTCGCGCCAAGGGCCGTCACGTTCTCGCCCTCTGATCGGCGGGCTGACGTCACGGCGGGACAGTGCCGTGTCCGACAGGCAGACGAAGAAATTCGGCTTTCCCCGAACGAGCCGCCTCATCAGGACGGAGGACTTCGGGGTCATATTGAGAACGCGGGGCGACAATTCGTTCCGCGTTCATTCTGCATGCTTCAGCGCCGGATGCCTAGAGAATGCGGAGAAGGGCCGCGTGCGCGTGGGAATCACGGTCGGAAAGCGCAATTCGCCGCTTTCCGTCGACCGCGCGATCGTCAAGCGCGCCCTGAGGGAGGCCGCGAGGCAGGCGCTTGCGGAGCTGCGCGAGCAGATCGGTCCGGACGCCGGGCTTGACGTCTCCCTTCGCCTCAAGGTCGCGCTTCGCTCGCTCGAAGCGCAGTCAAGAAGCGCATTGAAGAAGACCCTTCATGAGGACGCCTGCGCGCTCATGCGCGAGACGATTCGCCGGGCCGGCCGCCGTCGGCGCGCCCGCGAAGGCGGGACCGCCTCATGAGTCTCGCGACGGCGGCGCTCAAGGGGCTCATCCGGCTCTATCAGCTCACGCTCTCTCCCTGGGTCGGGCGCGAATGCCGCTATCTGCCCACCTGCTCGCAGTACGCCATGGAGGCGGTCGAGCGACACGGAGCGATCCGCGGAAGTCTGCTCGCACTCGGTCGCATATTGCGGTGCCATCCGTTCGGCGGCAGAGGTTATGATCCCGTTCCTGCGCGCTTCGGCTGGCGGTGCCTCTGCGGAGGGTGTCCGGACGACAGGGCTCAGGATCGTGATGACGGGGAGCGCCGCGGCAACGGCGGACGGTCCCTCTTCCACAATTTCTAATTACTCAGGACTCAAGAGCGCTTTATGGGAAGAGAAGTTCAGCGCGCCCTTCTGTGGGTGATTCTTTTCGGCTCGCTTTTCATGCTTTGGGACAACTATCAGGTCTACAAGGGTGGAAAGTCCTTCTTCGGCGGAGCCGAGCAGGCCGTCGTTCAGAATGAGAGCGGCGTCGCGGACATTCCGGCCGCCGCCGCGAAGCAGGAGGCTCCCGTCATGGCCGCCGCTCCCGCCCGGGAGCCCGTGGTTGTGACGACCGACCGCCTCAAGGTTACCTTTGACCTGCAGGGCGCCCGCATCGTCGGCACCGAGATGCTTCTCTTCCCGCAGCAGGCGGACTGGACGGAGGTCGGCCTCGCCGGCATGATCCTCGGCCGCAAGCCCGCCGACGACCTCGGCAACGTGAAGCTGCTCGACGTCGCGGGCGAGCACACCTACGTCGCTCAGAGCGGCCTCGTGGGCGGCGCCTGGCCGACGCACGCCGACGAATTCCGCCTCGTGAGCCAGAAGCTCAGCATGGACGGCGCCGACGACCTTGAGGTCGTCTTCGAGGCTGAGAAGGGCGGCGTCAAGGTCACCAAGACCTACTCCTTCAAGCGCGGCAACTACGGCATCGAGGTCGCCACGACCGTGAAGAACGTCTCGGGCGAGTCCGTCACGCCGCAGATCTACTACCAGATCACGCGCGACTCCTCCAAGCCCGCCGGCGAGAGCTCGATGTACTCGACCTTCACCGGCCCGGCGTTCTACACGAGCGAGGAGAACTTCCAGAAGCTTGACTTCTCGGACATCCGCAAGAAGGACGCCTCCTACGTCGAGCACACGGACAACGGCTGGCTCGCGATGATCCAGCACCACTTCGTGAGCGCTTGGATCCCCGCCCAGGGCGAGAGCCGCCAGAACTACGCCCGCGAGGTCTCCAAGGATCTGTACTCCGTCGGAACGATCGTTTCGATGAAGTCCCTCGCTCCGGGCGCCGAGGAGACTGACCGCGCGGTCTTCTACTCCGGCCCGCAGGAGCAGAACCGCCTTGAGCAGCTCGCTCCGGGCCTGGAGCTCGTCGTCGACTACGGCTGGCTCACGTTCCTTGCCAAGCCCATCTACTGGCTGCTGTCGTTCCTCTACGGCATTGTCGGGAACTGGGGCTGGGCCATCGTCCTGCTCACCTGCCTCGTGAAGGCCGTCCTCTACCCGATCTCCGCCGCGGGCTACCGCTCGATGGCGAGGATGAAGGAGGTCACGCCGCGCATGAAGGCGCTTCAGGAGAAGTACAAGGATGACAAGCAGCGTCTCAATCAGGCGATGATGGAGCTCTACCGCAACGAGAAGATCAACCCGGTCGGCGGGTGCCTGCCGATCTTCCTGCAGATTCCGGTGTTCCTCGCCCTCTACTGGGTGCTTCAGGGCTCCGTCGAGCTGCGCGGCGCGGACTGGCTCCTCTGGGTGCATGACCTTGCCATGCCCGATCCCTGGTTCGTCCTGCCGATCCTGATGGCCGTGACGATGTTCCTGCAGATCCTGCTCAACCCCAAGCCCACCGATCCGACCCAGGCCAAGGTCATGTACATCATGCCGCTGGTGTTCTCCGTGATGTTCTTCGTGTTCGCCGCCGGCCTCGTGCTCTACTGGCTCACGAACAACGTCCTCTCGATCGCCCAGCAGTGGTGGATCAACAAGACGATCGCCGCCGAGCGCGCCGAGCGTCTCGCCAGGCAGAAGTGACGCGGATCCGTCAGCCCGCGCGTCCCTGAAGGCGCGCGGACGGACTGATCGGGAAGGCCGGGAGCTCTCCGCGCAGGCGGCGGGGCCCCGGCCTTCTCTCATTTCCTCCCGGAGAGAAGGCTCGCGGCAAGCAGAAGCGGCCAGAGCCAGACGGAGAGAAACCAGAGCAGAATGCGGCCGCCGGTGAGCCGGCCCTGCTCGCCCCGCCAGGTTCTCATGAAGACGCAGACGGCGCCGCAGACGACCCAGAGCAGAAAGCCGCAGTAGATGGCGGCGCGCACCGAGTATGTGTCTCCGAGAAGCCTCGCCGTCCAGGCCGCGGCGGGAACGGAGAGAATGACGGCCGTGCAGGCCCCCACCAGGGCGGGGCCGAAGAAGCGCCCCCGCCCGGGGGAGCCGGGCGACTGAAGTGACATCGATGCTCCTTTGAAAGAAAGATCCGCAGGGAGAAAACCACATGCAGATGAATGACAAGACTCCGATCATCGCCATCTCGACGGCGGCGGGCCGGGGCGCGGTGGGCATCGTCCGCCTCTCCTTCCCCGCGGAGTCGGCACAGGCCATTATCGCCGCGCTCTTTCCCGGCAGGACGCTCGAGCCGCGGCACGCGCATCTTCTTGACGTGACGGACGCCGAGGGGCGGCTCCTTGACCGCTCGATCACCCTGCTCTTTCCCGCGCCCCGCAGCTACACGGGCGAGACGGTGCTCGAGATCCAGGCGCATGGTGGCTCCATGGTGCTCAAGCTCATCCTGCGCGCCGCCCTCGCGAAGCTCGCCTTCTGCGGACTGCGGATCGCCGAGCCCGGAGAGTTCACGAAGCGCGCCTATCTCAACGGACGGATCGATCTCGCGCAGGCCGAGGCCGTGAGCGGCATGATCGATGCGATGAGCGAGGCTTCAGCGCGCGCAGCTGCGAGGTCCCTCTCGGGCGACTTCTCGAGGCGCGTCGCGACGATCGGCTCGGCGCTTGACGAGGCCCGCGCGCTCACGGAGGCGGAGCTCGACTTCCCCGAGGAGGAGCTCGACGACCTCCGCTCGGGCGAGATCGTCTCGAGGATGGAGCGCGCCGCGGACGGCATCGACGCGCTCATGCGCACGGCGCGGCGCGGCGTCGTGCTCTCCGAGGGCGTCACGGTTGCGCTCGTCGGCTCTCCGAACGTCGGAAAGTCGAGCCTTCTCAACGCATTCGCCGGCGAGGAGGTGGCGATCGTCACGGACATCGCCGGAACGACCCGCGACCGCATCGAGCACTGGACGGCCTTTGACGGCGTGCCGGTCCGGATCGTCGACACGGCGGGCCTGCGCGAAACGGACGACGTCGTCGAGCGCAAGGGCATCGAGCGCACGCTCAGGGCCGTCGCCGACGCGGACATCGTGCTCGTGCTCACGGACGCCTCGGGCGACGTCGGAGACGACGAGGACGCGCTCGCGCAGGTGCGCGCGGTCGCGCGCCCAGACGTGCCGCTCATCCGCGTCGCGAACAAGGCCGACAAGGCGGACGAGGCCGCGCGGGCGGCGTTCGCCCGAAGAGGGTTCGTCGTTCTCTCCGCCCGGACGGGCGAAGGCCTGGGCGAGCTTCGCTCGCGCGTGCTCGATGCGGTCGACATGACGGGAGGCGCCGAGGAGCTCTTTCTCGCCCGCGAGCGGCATCTCAAGTGTCTTGAGGAGGCCGGGATTCACCTGAGGCGGGCGCTCGGAATCGCGCATGACGGCTTCGGTATGATGGAGCTCCTCGCCGAGGAGCTTCGGCTCTCCGGCCGCGCTCTCGGGGAGATCCTCGGGGAGACGGACGCCGAGGGGCTGCTCGACATCATCTTCAGCCGGTTCTGCATCGGCAAGTGACCGCAGCTCTCCCGGAAAGGACATCGAATGGAATATCCAGAACGCTTTGACGTCATCGTCGTCGGCTGCGGACACGCAGGCGCCGAGGCGGCTCTTGCCGCCGCCCGCATGGGGCGGCGCACGCTTCTGATCACGCACAACCTCGACACGATCGGCCAGCTTTCGTGCAATCCGTCAATCGGCGGCATCGGCAAGGGACATCTCGTCAAGGAGCTCGACGCCCTGGGCGGCGCCATGGCGCAGGTCACCGACGCCGCAGGCATCCAGTTCCGCATCCTCAACGCCTCCAAGGGCGCGGCCGTGCACGCCACGCGCGCGCAGATCGACCGGCAGCTCTACCGGCAGGCCATGCGCGAGCGCATCGAGGGGCAACGCGGCCTCACGGTGTTCCAGATGGCCGCGGACGATCTCATCGTCGAGAACGGCCGCGCCGCGGGCGTCGTCGTCAAAACGGGCGTCCGCTTCCATGCGGACGCGGTCGTGATCTGCTCGGGCACCTTCCTCAACGGCCTCGTGCATATTGGCCTTGAGCACTATGAGGCCGGCCGCATGGGGGATCCCGCGAGCGTTCGGCTCGCCGAGCGCCTCAAGGAGCTCGGCATGCCGCAGGGGCGGCTCAAGACGGGCACGCCGGCGCGCATCGACGGACGGACCATCGACTTCAGCCGCTGCGAGGAGCAGTGGGGCGACCTTGATCCCGTTCCGGTCTTCTCCCTCATGAGGCCGGCGATCGAGCATCCGAGGCAGGTCCCCTGCTGGATCACGCGCACGACCCCGGAGATGCATGAGCTCATCCTCGCGAACCTCGACCGTTCGCCGATGTACGCGGGCGTCATCCGGGGCGTCGGCCCCCGGTACTGCCCCTCAATCGAGGACAAGGTCAAGCGCTTCGCCTCGAAGGACAGCCATCAGGTGTTCCTCGAGCCCGAGGGCCTCAACGTGCGCGAGTTCTATCCGAACGGCATCTCGACGAGCCTGCCCTTTGACGTGCAGTACCGGATGGTCCGGATGATGCCGGGCCTGGAGAACGCGCATCTCATCCGTCCGGGCTACGCGATCGAGTACGACTACTACGATCCGCGCGGTCTGAAGCGCTCGCTCGAGACGAAGGCGCTTCCCGGACTCTTCTTCGCCGGGCAGATCAACGGAACCACGGGCTATGAGGAGGCCGCCGCGCAGGGCATTCTCGCGGGCGTCAACGCGGCGCTCCTGAGCGCCGGGAAGGACGCCTGGACGCCCCGCCGCGACGAGGCCTACATCGGAGTCATGGTCGACGACCTCACGACGAAGGGCGTCACCGAGCCCTACCGCATGTTCACGAGCCGGGCGGAGTACCGCCTCTCCCTGCGCGAGGACAACGCCGACGCCCGCCTCACGGAGACCGGCCGCAGGCTCGGCCTCGTCGACGACGCCCGCTGGGAGCACTTCTGCAGGAAGATCGAGCGCATCGAGCGGGCCATGCAGGCGCTTCGCGAAACCTGGGTGAATCCGAGAATCGTCGAGCGCGCCGAGGCCGAGCGCGTGCTCGGAACGCCGATCGAGCGCGAGTACGCCATGTGCAGCCTGCTTGCAAGGCCTGGCGTCACGCTTGACGCGCTCGCCACGATGCGCCGCACGGACGGCTCGGCTGCGCTCGACCTCGCTGATCTTGACGCTCCCGAGCGCACCCGCGTCGAGGTCGAGGTCAAGTACGCGGGCTACGTGACCCGCCAGAAGGACGAGATCGAGCGGAACCTCGCCGGCGAGACGCTGGCGATCCCCGCCGACATGGACTATGACGCCGTCACGGGCCTTTCCTTCGAGGTCCGGCAGAAGCTCAGGACGATCCGGCCCGAGACGGTCGGACAGGCCTCGCGCATCTCGGGCGTCACGCCCGCGGCGATCGCGCTTCTTCTCGTGCACCTCAAGCGCAGGGGCGGGGCGCGCGCCGCCCGGGCCGCGGAAGACTGAGCCGGAGAAAACACCATGAACGACATCATTGACCGAAAGACCCTGGCCGAAGGGCTCTCCGCCCTCGGCGTGCGCTCCGACGAGAGCGCGCTCGACGCCTTCGCGGGCTACGCGGAGCTCCTTCTCAAATGGAACCGCGTCTACAACCTCACGGCCATCCGGCGGCCCGAGGAGGTGCTCACGCACCATCTTCTGGATTCCGCCGCGCTCGTGCCTCGCATCGATGCGGACGCAACGCGCATCCTGGACGTCGGCTGCGGCGGAGGGCTCCCGAGCGTGCCGATCGCAATTCTGCGCCCGGACCTTCAGGTGACCGGCATCGACGCCGTCGGCAAGAAGGCCGCTTTCGTCAATCAGGCGGCGATCGAGCTCAGCCTGAGAAATCTCCACGCCGTCCACGGCCGCGTCGAGAGGCTCAAGGGCGCGTGGGAGCTCATCACGAGCCGGGCATTCGCCTCGCTCGCGGACTTCACCGCCCTCACGCGCCCCCTGCTCGCTCCGGGCGGGCGCTGGCTCGCGATGAAGGGCGTCATCCCGGACGATGAGATCGCGGCGCTCCCCGCAGGCGTCGCCGTCGAGCGCATTGAGCCCATGACCGTCCCGGGCCTCGCCGAGAGGCGCCATCTCATCGTCCTTCGCGACGACAACTGAAGGAGAAGAGAATCATGGACATCCTCTCGGCCACCTTCCTGAGCGCCTTCGTCTACACCTTCACCACGCTGGTGCCGGTCATCAATCCCTTCAGCGCGGCGCTCTTCTTCGTCACGATGACGCGCGACCTTGCGGACGCCGACAGGGCGTACGTCGCGGGCCGCATTGCGATCTTCTCGCTCATCATCCTGCTCGTGTGCCTCTTCGCGGGCCACTTGATCCTCGGGTTCTTTGGAATCTCCGTCGGCGTGCTGCGCTGCGCGGGCGGCGTCGTGCTCTTCGCCGCGGGCTGGAACGCGCTCAACGCGCCCTCGCAGGACGAGACGCAGAAGAAGGAGGCGCCGCCGCGCCTTTCGCGCACGCGCCTCAAGTCAATGGCCTTCTATCCCTTCACGCTTCCGCTCGTCGCGGGACCGGGCGCGATCGCCGTCACGGTGGCTCTCGGCACGAGCCTGCCCTACACGGTGACCAATCTCGGCGGAACGCTCGCGGCCATCGTCGCCACGGTCATCGTCATCTGGGTGTGCTTCCGCTACAGCGACCGCTTCAGTCGCTCCGTAGGCGCTGCAGGCGCGGACGCGCTCGCGCGAATCTTCGCGTTCATCCTGATCTGCCTGGGCTTCTCCGTCTTCTGGAAGGGGTTCTCGGAGCTCTGGCTCAGCCTCGGAGCCTGACCGGCCGGACGCATTCGTTAGAATTCACCTCACATTCCCCGTTTTTCTTCGGCTGCACTCCATGGCTCAGGTTCTTTGCATTGCCAATCAGAAGGGCGGTGTCGGCAAGACCACCACCACCGTCAACCTCGCCGCCGCTCTGGCGTTGCGCGGCCGCCGCGTGCTCTTCGTGGACCTTGATCCCCAGGGCAACGGAACGATGGGATGCGGCATCGACAAGCGCGAGGTGGAGTGCTCCGTCTATCAGCTGCTTCTCGGACTGAAGTCCTTTGACGACGTCGTCCGGCGCAGCGAGTGCGGGGGCTTCGACGTGTTGCCGGCGAATCGAGAGCTCTCCGGCGCGGAGATCGAGCTCATCAGCATCCGCGAGCGCGACCAGCGCCTCAAGAAGACGCTCGGTCCCCTGCTCGATCGCTACGACTACGTTCTCGTCGACTGCCCGCCGAGCCTGTCGATGCTCACGCTCAACGCCCTGTGCTTCGCCGACGGCGTGATCGTGCCGATGCAGTGCGAGTACTTTGCGCTCGAGGGTCTCACGGACCTCGTCGGATCCATCCGCCGCGTGCACTCCGAGAAGAACCCCCGTCTGCGCATCATCTCCATCCTGCGCGTGATGTTCGATCCGAGGATCACGTTGCAGCAGCAGGTGAGCGCCCAGCTCAAGAAGCACTTCGGCGACAAGGTCTTCAACACGATCATTCCGCGCAACGTCCGGCTCGCCGAGGCTCCGAGCTACGGCAAGCCCGGCGTCGTCTACGATCCGTCGAGCAAGGGAGCCATGGCCTACAAGGCCTTCGCCGACGAGATCATCAGCCGGCTTGAGCCCGGCAAGGCCGCCTGACGGAGGGGGAGCGAAGTGAAGGGAAGGGAAAAGGGTCTCGGCCGCGGACTTGACGCGCTCTTCATGGGCGAGATGGGCGGAGACGCCTTTGACGAGGCCGTCGGCGGCAAGCGCCTGGAGACGGTCGCCGTCGACCGGATTCGCGCCGGGCGCTACCAGCCCCGCACGAAGATGGACGAAGCCTCGATCGCCGAGCTCGCCGACTCCATCCGCGAGCAGGGCCTGCTCAATCCGATCCTCGTCCGTGAGCTCGGAGACGGGGAGTACGAATGCCTCGCCGGCGAACGGCGCCTGCGCGCCTCAAGGCTCGCCGGCCTTGAGTCTGTGCCGGTCATCGTCGAGAACGTCGACGACGAGCACGCCCTTGTGATCGGACTCATTGAGAACATCCAGCGCGAGAACCTCAATCCCATCGAGGAGGCTCAGGGCGTGCAGCGGCTCATCGACGAGTTCAGCTTCACGCATGAATCCGCGGCCCGCGCGATCGGGCGCTCGCGCCCTGCGACGACCAATCTTCTGAGGCTGCTTGACCTCACCGAGGAGGTGCGGCGCATGGTGAGCGAGGGCGAGCTCGAGATGGGGCACGCCCGCGCGCTCCTCGGACTTGAGGGCGCTGAGCAGATCACCGCGGCCAAGACCGTCGCCTCCCGCGGACTTTCCGTCCGCCAGACTGAGGACCTTGTGAGGCGCCTCGCCGCCGGAAGGCCCGAATCGGGCAAGTCCGGCCGGGTCATCGTCCGGACGAGGGACGGCGAGCGGCTCGAGGAATCGCTCGCCGAGACCCTCGGAGCGGTCGTCAAGCTCTCCGCAACCCGCCAGGGCAAGGGCCGGATCGTCATCGAGTTCTCGAGCATCGACCAGCTCCAGGGCATCGTCGACCACATCCAGCGCAAGCCGCTCTGAACCGCACCCGGACGGTGCGCATCTACCTCGTAAGGGATAGAACCCGGTAGTGCTTTGGTAGATTGTTGCGAGTTACTACAGGAAGTAAACTTTCCCCCAATCCTAAATTCACAGTGGTATGCGAAAGAATGCACGGCTGTTCTGATATGATGCGCGTCGTTCTTGCGCAGTACGCCATCGCGGTGCTGGCAGCCCTTTTGGGCGCCCTGTTCTTCGGGGAGCACGCGGGATGGTCCGCCCTTCTGGGCGGTCTGCCCTACGCCTTGATGACCACGATTCTCGCGGCCATTCTTCTTGCTAGAAGACAGCTGCATCTGAGTGCCAGCGCCGGCGTCATGGTGATGCTGCTCGGTGAATTTGTAAAAATCATGTGCGTCATATTGCTGCTCCTCCTCGCGAGCCGGCTTTACGGCGAACTGAACTGGCCGGCTTTTCTCATTGCACTGATCGCGGTGGTGAACAGCTATTTCGTACTGCTCCTTAAGAAAAACTAAGGATAGGTCCTCATGACAGTAGAGAGCCCTAGCGCTACCGAGTACATTCAGCACCACATGGCGCACCTTCAGTCGGTGCACCAGAACGGGATCATTGACTTCTCGGTCCTCAACTACGACACGATCTTCTTCGCGGTCCTTTGCCTCCTCATCGTGTTCTTCCTGCTCCGCATGGGCGCCAAGAAGGCGACCTCCGGCGTTCCGGGCAAGATGCAGTGCGCCGTCGAGATGCTCGTCGAGATGGTGAACAATCAGGCGAAGAGCATCGTCCACGGCGATCGCACCTACATCGCCCCGCTTGCGCTCACGGTCTTCTGCTGGGTCGCGATGATGAACATGATCGACCTCATTCCGGTCGACCTCTTCCCGTGGCTCGCCAAGGGCGTCGGCCTCGATCACCTCCGTCCGCTTCCGACCGCCGACCTCAACGGCACGCTCGGCTTGTCCTTCGGCGTCCTGGTCCTGCTCTTCTACTACGGCATCAAGGTCAAGGGCCTCTCGGGCTTCATCATCGAGCTCTTCACAGCTCCGTTCGGCAAGTTCCCGCTCCTGTGGCCGATCAACTTCCTCATGAACATGATTGAATACTGCGCGAAGTTCGTTTCGCTCGGTATGCGACTCTTCGGCAACATGTACGCCGGCGAGCTCGTGTTCTTCCTCATCGCGCTCCTGGGCGGCTACATGCTTGAGTTCTCGCTTCCCGGTGCTGCGGCTGCTGGACTTGGACAAGCCATCGCCGGCATGGTCTGGTGGCTCTTCCATGTGCTTATTGTTCTGTTGCAGGCATTCATCTTCATGATGCTGACGCTGGTCTATATCGGACAAGCCCACAGCAGCCACTGACAGACAATTCCTTTTCTTTCATCAACTTTGTCAACTCCCTTTTTAGTATTTAGGAGTCTTTCAAAATGACCAACGTCGCTATCGTTGCTCTCTCCTGCGGTATCATCATCGGCCTCGGCGCCCTCGGTGCTTGCCTTGGCATCGCTCTGATGGGCTCGAAGTACCTCGAGGCCTCCGCTCGTCAGCCCGAGCTCATGGAGCCGCTCCAGACGAAGATGTTCCTCCTCGCCGGCCTGATCGACGCGGCCTTCCTGATCGGCGTCGGTATCGCCATGATGTTCGCCTTCGCCAACCCCTTCGTCGGCTAATTCGAAGCCGTACGACAAACGTCTTTCTTTTCAATGACGCTGTCCGCAGCGCTGCCCGAGGACTTGCGCGGCGCTGCTGACATAACGGGGTTCAACAATGAACATTAATGCCTCTCTGTTTGTACAGATGGTCGTGTTCTTACTTGGTGCCTGGGTCACCATGAAGTACATCTGGCCACCGCTGATTCACGCGATTGAAGAGCGGCAGAAGAAGATTGCTGACGGCCTGGCCGCTGCGAACAAGGGCGAGAAGGCCCTTGCCGTCGCGACCGAGCAGGGCAAGGCCATTGAGGCGGCCGCCCGTGCTCGCGCCTCCACCATCGTCGCTGACGGTGAGAAGCGCGCCCTCGCGATCGTCGAGGATGCCAAGGCTCAGGCCACCGCCGAAGCCGACCGCATCATCGAGTCCGCCAAGGCTGAAGCTGTTACTCAGGTTCAGCAAGCTCGCGATCAGCTCCGCGATCAGGTGGCTGCGCTTGCCGTCCAAGGCGCCGAACAGATTCTTGCTCGCGAAGTCGACAAGACCGTTCATGCCCAACTGCTTGATCAACTGAAGGCGAAGCTCTAACTATGGCGGAACTTTCGACGATAGCGCGCCCTTACGCCGAAGGCCTCATGGAGGCTCTTCAGGAACGTAAAGCCAGCGCACAGGAAATGACCCGGGTTTTGGAGTCGGTCACGCAGCTCGCGCAGATCGCCCGTGATCCCCAGGTCGGTCAGCTTGCGGGTGATCCCGGACTCTCGGATGATCAGCTTTACGGCGTGCTCGAGGGCATGTTCGGCGCCGATCTGCCCGATGAGGTCAAGAATCTGCTTCGCGTCGTGATCCAGAACGGCCGCACCGAGGCCCTCTCTGAGGTCGCGCGTCAATTCCGTATCCTGAAGAACCAGTCCGAGGGCGTTGCTGACGCTCTCATCGAGACTGCCTTCCCGCTCACCGATGATGAGCTGAAGGCGTTGGTGGATGCGCTGGCGAAGAAGTTCCCGGGAGTGAAGCTTCACCCGGTCGTCTCGGTCGAGAAGGAATTGATTGGCGGCGTGCGTGTGCATGTCGGCGACAAGCTGCTCGACGCCTCGATCCGCGCCCGTCTCAGTGCAATGAAGACGGCGCTCACCGCATAAAATTCGGAGCTGTAAGATGCAACTCAATCCCAGTGAAATCAGCGAACTGCTGAAGAAGCGTATCGAAGGCCTCGGCGTTTCCGCTGATCTTCGCACGCAGGGCACCGTGGTCTCGCTGTCCGACGGCATCGCCCGCATTCATGGTCTGAGCGACGTGATGCAGGGCGAAATGCTGGAGTTCCCGGGCGAGGTCTACGGCCTTGCTCTGAACCTCGAGCGCGACTCCGTCGGCGCCGTCATTCTCGGCGACTACGAAGGCATTTCGGAAGGCGACACGGTGAAGACCACCGGCCGCATCCTTTCCGTCCCGGTCGGCCCTGAGCTGATCGGCCGCGTCGTCAACGCCCTCGGCCAGCCGATCGACGGCAAGGGCCCGATCGAGGCCAAGACGTTCGACGTCATTGAAAAGGTCGCACCGGGCGTGATCGACCGTCAGTCGGTCTCCCAGCCTGTCCAGACCGGCCTTAAGTCCATCGACTCGATGGTTCCGATCGGACGCGGCCAGCGTGAGCTGATCATCGGCGACCGCCAGACCGGCAAGACCGCCGTCGCGCTCGACACGATCATCAACCAGAAGGGCAAGGACCTCATCTGCGTGTACGTGGCCATCGGCCAGAAGGCCTCCACGATCGCCAACGTTGTCGCCAAGCTCGAGGAGCACGGCGCCATGGACTACACGATCGTCGTCGCCGCCACGGCCTCCGAGTCCGCCGCCATGCAGTACATCGCGCCGTACGCCGGCGCCACGATGGGCGAGTACTTCCGCGACCGCGGCCAGGACTCCCTGATCGTCTACGATGACCTTACCAAGCAGGCCTGGGCCTATCGCCAGATCTCCCTGCTGCTTCGTCGTCCGCCGGGACGCGAGGCCTATCCTGGCGACGTCTTCTACCTGCACAGCCGTCTCCTGGAGCGCGCCGCCCGCGTGAACCCCGACTACGTCGAGCGCTTCACCAAGGGCGAAGTCAAGGGCAAGACCGGCTCGATGACGGCTCTGCCGATCATTGAGACGCAGGCCGGCGACGTGACCGCGTTCGTTCCGACGAACGTGATCTCGATCACCGACGGTCAGATCTTCCTTGAAACGGACCTCTTCAACGCCGGCATCCGTCCCGCCATCAACCCGGGCATCTCGGTGTCCCGAGTCGGCGGCGCAGCCCAGACGAAGGTCATCAAGAAGCTCGGCGGCGGCGTCCGTCTGGCTCTCGCCCAGTATCGCGCCCTCGCGGCCTTCGCCCAGTTCGCCTCTGATCTGGACGAGGTCACCCGCAAGCAGCTCGAGCGCGGCCGCATCGTCACCGAGCTGATGAAGCAGCCCCAGTATCAGCCGCTGCAGGTCTGGGAGGAGGCTCTCGTTCTTTACGCCGTGAACAACGGCTTCTACGACGACGTCAACGTGGCCAACGCCATGAAGGTCGAGCGCGCCATGCGCGACTACCTCAAGACGCACTACGCCGACCTCGTCGACTCGATTGAGACCAACAAGGCCCTCTCCAAGGAGGATGAGGCTCGCCTGAAGGGTGCAATCGCTGAGTTCAAGAAGAACGGCGCCATCTAACGTTTAATCGAGGACCCAATTCCATGCCCAGTACAAAGGAAATTCGCGGCAAGATCAAGAGCGTGCAGAACACGCGCAAGATCACCAAAGCGATGGAGATGGTTGCGGCCTCGAAGATGCGCAAGGCGCAGGATCGGATGCATGAGGCCCGTCCGTACGGTGACATGATTCGAGTGATCTGCTCGCATCTTGCCCGTGCCAACGTGACGGACTATCAGCATCCGTTCCTGATCCAGAACAAGGGCTCGAACAAGGTGGGCGTCATTCTGGTGTCCACCGACAAGGGCCTCGCGGGTGCCCTGAACACGAACATTCAGCGCGTGCTTTTGCAGCGCATCAAGGAGTGGTCGGCTCAGGGCATCACGATTGAAGCTTCCGCCCTCGGCAACAAGGGTCTCGGCTTCCTTCAGCGACTCGGCGCGACGGTCGTCAGCCAGGCTGTGCAGCTTGGCGACCATCCGTCGCTCGATCGCCTGATCGGGGCCATCCGCGTGCAGATCGAGGCTTATCGCGAAGGGAAGGTCGACAAGGTCTACCTTTGCTACAGCCGCTTTGTGAACGCGATGAAGCAGATCCCGGTCGTCGAGCAGATCCTGCCCCTCACGGACGAGCATCTTTCGGCCGACGAGCCTCAGCGCAAATTCTCGTGGGACTACATCTACGAGCCTGACGCCCAAACCGTTCTCGACGAATTGCTTCGCCGCTACGTCGAGGCTTTGATTTACCAGGCGGTTGCAGAAAACATGGCCTCCGAGCAGAGCGCTCGAATGGTCGCCATGAAGGCCGCTTCTGACAACGCGAAGAAGCTCATCGACGATCTGCAGCTCGTCTACAACAAGACTCGCCAGGCCGGCATTACGAAGGAAATCACCGAGATCGTCGGTGGTGCCGCCGCCGTGTCTTCTTAATCGAATACAAAAATCGATAACTGAGGAAAACCCATGAGTATCGGACAGATCGTTCAGGTGATCGGCGCGGTCGTGGATATTGAATTCCCGCGCGACGCGATGCCTAAGATTTACGAAGCGCTCGTTCTCAAGAACGACGGCGCCAACTCGCTTGCTGAGGAAGGCCTGGTGTTCGAGGTCGAGCAGCAGCTCGGTGACGGCGTCGTCCGCACCATTGCGATGGGCACGTCTGAGGGCCTTCGCCGCGGCATGACCGTCGAGTCGACCGGTCGCGAAATCTCCGTTCCGGTCGGTCAGAAGACCCTCGGCCGCATCATGGACGTTCTCGGCCGCCCGATCGACGACTGCGGTCCGATCGGCTCCGAGGAGCTTCGTCCGATCCACAATGAGGCTCCGAAGTTCGACGAGCTCTCCCCGTCCGTTGACCTCCTTGAGACCGGCATCAAGGTCATTGACCTGATCTGTCCGTTCGCCAAGGGCGGCAAGGTCGGCCTGTTCGGCGGCGCCGGCGTGGGCAAGACCGTCAACATGATGGAGCTCATCAACAACATCGCCAAGCAGTACGGCGGCTACTCCGTGTTCGCCGGCGTCGGCGAGCGCACCCGCGAGGGCAACGACTTCTACCACGAAATGGGCGAGTCGAAGGTTCTCGACAAGGTCGCCATGGTGTTCGGCCAGATGAACGAGCCCCCGGGAAACCGTCTCCGCGTCGCCCTGACGGGCCTGACGATGGCCGAGGCCTTCCGTGACGAAGGCCGCGACATCCTGCTCTTCATCGACAACATCTACCGCTACACCCTCGCCGGCACGGAAGTGTCCGCTCTGCTCGGCCGCATGCCGTCCGCCGTGGGCTACCAGCCGACCCTCGCCGAGGAAATGGGCAAGCTTCAGGAGCGAATCGCCTCCACGAAGACCGGCTCCATCACGTCGATTCAGGCCGTCTACGTCCCTGCTGACGACCTTACCGACCCGTCCCCGGCCACGACCTTCGGCCACCTTGACGCCACCGTGGTTCTTTCGCGCGACATCGCTGCGCTCGGCATCTACCCGGCCATCGATCCGCTCGACTCCACGTCCCGCCAGGTCGACCCGAACATCATCGGCAACGAGCACTACACCGTGGCCCGCCGCGTTCAGGAGACCCTGCAGCGCTACAAGGAGCTGCGCGACATCATCGCCATTCTCGGCATGGATGAGCTCGCTCCCGAGGACAAGCTGGTCGTCCAGCGCGCCCGCAAGATCCAGAACTTCCTCTCGCAGCCGTTCCACGTCGCTGAGGTGTTCACGGGCGCTCCCGGCAAGTACGTCCCTCTCAAGGAGACGATCCGCGGCTTCAAGATGATTGTCGACGGCGAGTGCGACGAGCTGCCTGAGCAGGCCTTCTACATGGTCGGCACGATCGACGAAGCCTTCGAGAAGGCGAAGACCCTCAAGTAATGCTTTGAACAGGCGGTCCGCCCAGCGGGCCGCCGGTTCGAGCGCCCGACATACGGAGCAACCTATATGGCTACCATCAAAGTCGACGTCGTCAGCGCCGAAGAACATATCTTCACCGGCGAGGCCGAACTCGTGTCGCTGCCCGGAACGTCTGGCGAACTCGGCATCATGCCGGGGCATCTCCCGCTAATCACCCTCGTGCACCCGGGCTTCGTCCGCGTGCACAAGCCCGGTGAGACGGAGGTCGAGCAGATCTTCGTCGCGGGCGGCATCCTTGAGGTTCAGCCGAATGTGGTGACCGTCCTTGCGGACACGGCTGTTCGCAGCAAGGACCTCGACGAGGCCCGCACCAAGGACGCCATGGCTGCCGCCGAAGAGGCGCGCAAGCATGCCACTGGCAATCTCGAGATCGCCCGCCTCGAGGCGGAGCTCTCGGCCCTGGCCGCCCAGCTCGCGGCGATCAAGAAGCTTCGCAACAACCTCTGACGCACAGAGGTCTGCACGACGTCTTCGAAAGCGGAGAAGCCTTCGGGCCCATCCGCTTTTTTCATGCCCGCTCGAAGCGCTTCGGGCGATACGATTGTTTTCCCCCACAGGCTTTCCGGAGGTTCCCGACATGGCAGCGATCAAAGTGAATGTCGTCAGCGCGTGCGAGAGCGTCTTCAGCGGTGAGGCGGAGCTCGTGACGCTTCCCGGCGCGGCGGGCGAGCTCGGCGTGATGGCCGGGCATCTGCCGCTCATCACGCTCGTCAAGCCGGGCTTCGTGCGCGTGAGAAGGCCGGGTGAGTCCGAGGTCGAGCGGATCTTCGTCGCAGGCGGCGTTCTTGAGGTTCAGCCCGATTCGGTGACCGTCCTCGCGGACACGGTCGTTCGCAGCCGGGATCTTGACGAGGCGCGCGCGAAGGAGGCCATGGCCGCGCTCGAGGAGGCGCGCCGCAACGCCACGGGCGAGCTTGAGATCGCGAGTCTTGAGGCGGAGCTCTCGG
>ERZ1035025.327-NODE-327-length-34220-cov-14.787619_pt1 | contig 34220 bp, 30 predicted proteins | sample MGYA00520619_ERZ1035025 | MGnify/ENA primary metagenome ERZ1035025 (study PRJEB33766, sample SAMN09781742) | gut metagenome | biome: gut microbiome | host: Homo sapiens | place: Madagascar | study: EMG produced TPA metagenomics assembly of the PRJNA485056 data...
ATATTATGTATTATGTACGCGATAAATATTAATGATACCTGATATATTAAAGGCGCAATATAACTTACTATAATTAGTTTCACTTCAATTTTTATTTCAATTATCAATCTCATCAACGATCCTAAATAATTAACTATCACTGCAATACACGCCCCAACTGCAACACCCTTCAGTCCCCAAAAATGTCCAATATAACAGCATAAAATAACGGAAATTGCATATATAAATTGTATTAAAGACATTATATATACCTTTCCCAACGCCTTTAAAACTGTATAATTCAATTTATATGCGGTTCTAAAAAACAATGCCAGAATCATAATCATCATTGGTTCTGTTACCAATAACCAGCTATCTCCCAACAAAAAACTAACCAATTCTTTACTACATATAACTCCAACAGCCGTGATAGGTGCAACTACAATACCGATTAAGCAAGTTTCTGCCAAAAAAATACGCTTTAATTTTTCCCTATTATCCTGTGCCTCTGATAATATTGGATACATAACCTGATCTAAAGTCTGTCCTACTAAATTTGCAGGATACCCCATTAAATTATAGGCTTTTCCATAATACCCCAAAGCCTCACTACCTAAAAATTTATTAACTATGTAATTATCCCCCTGTAGAGCTACATAATTAAATACTTGCATTAACGTATATCCACCACCAAAATACACTAATTCATCTATTGATTTTTTGCATATAGAAAATTTATATTTTATTTTTAAATTTGGAATAATAAAAATTATCTGAACCAAATATTGAATTAAAGTACTAATTATTAAAGCCCATGCTCCCCATCCACTATATGCCAGTAAGACACCTAACACTGCATGTACAATAACTCCAATTATGGATGCTATTGCCACTATTTTATATTTATAATTTCTATACAAAAGTGATTTTGGTACGGCCAAGAATGTATTAATAATAAAAATAAAAGAATATACGTGTAACATCTGTTGATTATTAATAACAAACAATTTGCACCAAAATGATCCCCAAATATTTATCACTAAAAATATAATAATTCCCATCAAAACATTAATTGTATGACCTGTATTTATGTCTTCTGTAGTTAATTCTTTTTTTCGTATCAACGCTGGTCCTATACCAAGAGACCAGAGCATGTCTGCAAATCCAACTAGTACGGCAATAGCTTGAAATTCTCCATAATCATTTGCGTTCAATAGTCTTGCCAAAACAATTGTTAATATAAAATTTACAACAGTAGTACTAACAGCAGATAAACTCATCCATTTTATGCCATTAATTCCCCTATCTAACATTGATATTTTTTTTTTCATTTATAAGTTATAACTCCTCATTCTTCATCTGTTATAAGACCTTGTGCATTACACCTTACTGTCTTCTCATATGGTTTTCCATAATTCCACCAAATCATTAACCCTATTGTAAACGCAATTGCCGCAGATATACTATTATTAAAGGTTGGTTCTCCCAATGATGATATAAGTAAATAAAACATCCCAAATAATGTAGCCCATTGACCATTAATATATTTTTGATTATTATCTTTTTGCATTTCTAAGCAACAAATCACAAGTTCCACTATTACAATAATATAAAATAGCATTCCCAAAAAACCTCCTTGCCCCAACACAATGGGCCACATCACATCATTTAAGAACGCTGAATTTTCTGCTGTTTCACCTACATTCATACCATATATATTATAAACTATAGAATAATGTTTTGCCGCCTGATCAGAAGCATATGTTCCAAACCCTGTTCCTAATGGGAAATAATCACTTGCTATTCTTAATGCCATTCTACTCAAAACACTTCTTGCAGAAGAATCTCCTAAAGTAAAATAAAAGTATTTTATTTTACTCCATCCTATGGCTCCTGCAATTATACCAATGCCAAACATTTTTTTCATATTTATAGTTTTTTTCATTTTATTACAATATACGTACATAAATAAATATACTAACGCTATTGCTAGAGCTTTGCTTCTTCCAGTTAATCCAAGCATTACAATACACATAAAAATATATAATCTATTTTTTTTAACAAACTCCTTTTTCAATGTAAATAACATTAATAAAAAAACTATCGCTGCTGCTAAGTATGTTCCATGAAAATAAAACAATGTTAATTTTTTTGTCTTATATAAATACTGATACTGAATATAGACCGTTTTATATACCATATTAATCAAATTGAATCTTTCCCCAGTCTGAGATGGAAAACAATTAAAAAAGACATCCAAAATTGTACAGGAAAATAAAATTAACGTTGCTATTTTGGCTGTTTTTTCTGCCGTAATATAAAATTTATCGAACCTAACGTAATTTGCCACCATAAATCCTAAGCCCATATTACCGAAGAATTTGACATTTGTAAAAACATCAACGATTACCCATTTCCAATTCTGATATTCAAAAACTATATTACTTATCACTCCCAAAAAAACAAAAGTTATCAGACAAATGCCAACAAACAAAATTTTTTTAGAAATTTTATTAAAAGAAAAATAATATATACACCAACATAACCCTACCAATGCCATCAATTCATCAAAATGCTTAAAAAAATTATATCTTATCTCTAATGCATTTTGAAATATATATGACAGTATTATAGCTGATACTAATATTAAATTTATTTTTACCTTACGTTCTATCATCCTTTTCAAAAATCCCTTTAATCTCTTTTATTCAAAATAAATCCCTCTGTCGCTCCATCTCTGTATATAATTTTCCCCGGAACACCTATAACAATAGAATGATCTGGAACATCAAAATTAACAAATGTGTTAGGTGCAACAAGTACATCCGACCCTGTTATCACTTTTCCAACAATGGTTGCACCATTTTGTATTGTTAAATTTTTTCCTATAATTGCATTAGAATTAATTGAAATATTATGTGGATGACCAATTACCATACCTTCTGCAAAATGAGTACAATTTATGTCTAAGCCATATCTTCTTTGCATTCTTAATCTGAAGAAATGAAATATTTCCGGAATCTGACTAACACATTTCTTGCGAAGCAAAAATAAGTATCTTAAACCTATATTATTATATAGCCTTATAACTTTATACCATTTCCATTCTTTTCCTGTCGCCCTATAATAATCAACAACAAACAAATTATTCATGTTACTCTTCCTATAATTCAACTTCTAAATTATACTTTAAATTTTGGTTTCAAAACAACATACTTCTTTTTACCATCCATATATGCATTTTAGCTTTTCTATCTATAGCTTGTACTATTTATATTATTGTAATACTATACCTGATATTTTGATGGTGTTAAGAATTTAATATCAATTTGCGTACCTATAGACTTTAAATACTCAGTGATAAGATTGTTTCTAGTTTCAACCTCCTCGATATCTATAGGTCTTTTAAGTGCATCTTCATAATAATTATCATCTGGTAATGTTGAAAATCCGTCAAATCCTGCTAATGCAATTCCTTTAATTTCACATTTAATCAATAAATTAATCAGCATAATTGTCGAATTATCAGATATTCCGTTTGTATAATGCGTTAATGCTTCATAATTAACTATTAACATTTTCTCATCTTTTATTGGCACATTAGAAGTTGCTATTACTTGTGCTTCCATTCCACGAACCACTTCATAAGATATTTCTTTAGTCACAAATGAATAATCACAATTAATTGTAGGTCTATTGTTTAGAGCTATAGTTACTGGATTTTCGATTTCTATATACTTTTTTATTTCTTTTTCGTATAATAAAACACTTTTACCTGGTGCAATGATTAATATTTTCTTGTCCCTGATTGCTTTTTTCAACTTATTAATTGACACGTCATCATCATAATTATGAGCATTATATTCATAATAAAGTCTATCGGCATATTCTTTGTCAAAAGACACTTTCTTTTCTTCACTTATTTTTTCTAGTAATTCTGAAACCTGCGGAATCGTCAACATATGCTTTTTATAGAAATGCGCTGCATAGCTAGGCGTACAATGATTATTTGCTGACAAATAGTATTCTACAGAATATCCCCAATTATAATTCGTCTTAATCTGATTTATTACCTTATCAATTATTTCTAACAATGCTTCTATATTATATTTTTTTCCCTCATACTCATTTAAATGATCTGCAAAAAGTTCTGAATTCATATTTCCAGCGCCTTTTCCCATTCCCATAATAGATGCATCAAAAATCATTGTTCTATTAGTTTGGAAATTTAACAAAGTAACTGCATTTGAATATGAAAGTTGCAAATTATTGTGTGAATGAAGTCCTAATGAAATGTTTGCCTTTAAGTTATGATCTATAAGATTGGCAATTCTGTTCATTTCCTTCAATCTCATTTCTCCAAAACTATCAACTATATAAAACGCACTTGCATCTGGTAATATATTGTTTACATCTGAGATCAAATCCAACATTTCTTCATCGCTATACCGTAAACAAGTCATAGGCTGAATATACAGTTGATACCCTTTTTCTAATATTTTACGTCCCCAACTCAACATATTTTTTCGATCTTTTTTATGAAATGCCAATCTAATTCCATCTATAGATTTATCATTTTTTGTTTGCAATAATTCTGGATCATATTTACCATAGTCAATCATTGCAACATATGTCGTGTTTTCTTTTTTCTTTTTCAAGAAATTATCACTAATCACCTTATCATTACAATACTGTGTTCTACCTGCTTCTGATCCTGATTTAGAATCTATATATCCTACTTCAATAATCTCTATTCCTGCGCTTTCTATACTGTGTAAAATTTGTTTCATATATGATTCGCCGAAATTAAAATTATTTACACAACCACCGTCACGCAATGTGCAATCTAACATATGTATTCTATCCATACCACTACTCCATTATACCTATATTCTTCATTTTTTGTTCCACACGTAAAATATCTTCTGGACAGTCAACCCCAACCGAATTCGAGTTAACTTCTACAATTTTAATTCTATATCCATTTTCCAAAAATCGAAGCATTTCAATATCTTCTATCTTTTCATTTTTTGCCCTTTGGGTTTGCGAATAAAATTTCAACGCCTGTTTTGATAAACCATATAATCCTAAATGTTTATAATATTCTATTTTCTGTCCTCGCTTAGGATACGGTATTGGTGCTCGCGAAAGATATAACAAATCATCATTATCAGATGCTACTACTTTAACAACTGTATTTCTTTGAATATCTTTTTCATCATGTATTAAAGTCATGGAATTAATCACTTCAACTTCTGGATTTTCCTGTTTATAAGTCACTATACGTTCGATTGTTTCAGGTTCAATCAATGGTTCATCGCCTTGAATATTTACATAAAAATCCGCTTTTATTTTTGTTGCAACTTCACCAATTCTATCTGTCCCAGTTTGATGCTTATCAGATGTCAGAATAGCTTTTATCTTATACTTATTACATTCATCTAATATCCTTGTACTGTCAGTCGCCACATAAACATCATTAAATTGATTAACTTTAATTACCTGATTATACACCCACCAAATCATTGGTTTTCCATTTATTTTGGCCAATGGTTTTCCTGGAAATCTTGATGACTGAAATCTAGCAGGTATAACGCCTATAATTTTCATTATTTTACCTTGTATGATAATGATCACACTTTCCCTTTCTTTTAATATTGTTATTCGATACAATTCATAAATTCTGAATTTTCGATTCACCTCATAGTATGACTATGCAATAATTAGAACATTACGGCTATCTTTATATATTGTTTATAAACTAATATATCAATATATTTTATCTCTCCGAACACTATTTCTGCTAATCCTGCATTCAAAAGTATTTATAAACACCACATTGCCCAAGCTTTAACTAACTTTTTATAACTATTCTCCTTAAACAACATTTGATTGGTTTCATTAATAAATTAAAAATTATTGCTGATATAATTGTACAAATAAGTACCATTATCAATCTCATTTCAAATGACTTAATAAAAAATTTTAAAGTTTTTAACCAAACAAATTGTGTAAAATAAATTCCCGACGAAATTTTTGTCAAAAAACGTGCTATTTTCCCTGTACATTCGAAATAAAAAGCCATTTCTGTTAGCAATGCTATTGCTACAATACATACAATATTCGACAAATATACTTGTTTAAATAAAGATATTCCTGAAATATAAAAAATAACGCCAACTACAACCAACAATAACAAACCAATGATATTCGTAAATGATTCTTTTATTCTTTTATCAAAATCCATTCCCATGACAACCCCTATAGGAAATGCAAGTGCTGATTTATAATATACAGCTGGAAAATCCATAATATAAATACCTGTCACACACACTAATGATATACCAAGCAGAATCCATCCGCTAGTTTTCCCAAAACATTCTAAACATATATATAATACAATATAAAAAAACAAAAGCTCCCATATATACCAATTCACGTCATCAAACAAATTAATAAATATACAAGTTGACTTAATATTAAATACTTTAACACCCATTATGCTCTGTATTGTTAGTTCAAACCCCCATATTATAACTGCAACTATGAGCATATATAGAATTTTCTGTGTCCAATATGCTCTATTAATATAATTATCTAAACTAGTATATTTCATCGCTATAGATATCCCTGACACAAAAAAGAAATACCCAACTATAATATAAGCCATTTTAGCAAGCAAATGATAGGGTGCTGAATCTGACACTGTAATACTTACATGTCCACATACAATTAATAACGCCATTATTCCCCTATATGAGTTGACATTTTTAATCCAAGAATCATGTATATTTTCAACTACTTTATTAAAACGTATGCTGCTTACACCTAATAACAATATTAAACAATTATACAAAATTGCTTCTGCCATCCTTTATTATATCCTCCAAATGAACCCTTTCAAATACTTCTAACATACCTCCTCTAGTTGCATTATAAATATGCAATTTTCCAGTCTTTTCACAATGTCTCTTTGCATATAAATAATCTATTACCATCAAATCTGCCGCATTAGGATTATTAATGTGTGTGTGCGAAGTCAATTCACTATACTGCAATTTTCCCTTATAATTGCAATCTATTCCCAACAAATATATTTCAGAAAATCCCATGTATTCAGCAATTTGAATAGCAGAAAATACAACTGTGTGCCCATTAATTATCCCTTGTGATAAATCTTTTGTCAGAAAATCATACTTTGTTTTTTCAAGAATTCTCTTTATAAACCCTCTTCTTGGAACATTCATATATATTTGAGATGTTGTTATTGGATGAATATTAGACCCATGCCATTCTGTTTTATCTCCACAAAATCCACACGTTATTTCCTTACTACATTTGTCTAATTCTTTTCCCATGTCACTAATAAACTTAGGATCTGTTACTACATAATAAGTAGGTCTCCATGTAGTTTTATCAAATATTTTAAAACAGGAATTTACCCCAAAGGTATATTCATATTTTAAAATCTCTACATCTTCTAATTTTAAGCTTGGACCGGTTCCTACAATAAAACACCTTTTTCCATTATGTATATTTCTAAATTTCTGTAATTCTTTTCTTTTTATTGTTCTGTCTCTTAAATTATATTCTAAAATATCTTTGACAAATCGTAAGTCTTCATACAACCCATTCATTTTGACACCTTTTTCAATTTTATATAGTCTTCAACTTTTTTTAGATAACTATATATTCCTAAAATTTGAGTAAATCTTATCATTTTTCTTTTTATCTTGTTTTCTTTTACTTTATCTTTATTTTCTATTGACTTAGCCACAAAATCTATCACGTATTGTTTTGCAGATTTATCTGCAATATTGTTGACTATATTCCACCAATAATCTGCCCAAAATGATTTTTTATCATTCCATGGTTTTATTCTATCCGCATAATGTATAATTGCTGGTTTATTGAATGCCTCATTCACCTCATTAATCGTATAGACATTATTACTATATCCGTCCTTATAGTTTACTAATGCTTTGGATTTTGTCATCGCATTATACGTTAAATTAATTAATTTAATTTTTCCATAACAAGAAAGATTTAATATATCCTGATCCTGTGCTGGGAATTCCCTTGGAGCCAATTCCATCCATTTCTGCATAATTCCATCGTTTCTTATGGCTTCCAGATTCATAATCAAAACACCTGCATTTATATAAGTAGAAACGTCTTTTAATCCTATTCTTTTACATAATTCTCTCGCATATATTTTATCTAATCTAATTCCTTCAGACAAAACACCTGCTAAATAAAATGTTTCTATATCAGTATTATATAATTCGCTCAAATCAACATTTACAATAATATCTGAATCTAAATAAATACATTTTTCTTCATCTAGTATCTCTGGCAAACAAAGACGGTAATAAGTTGGAATTGTTATATGTTCAATTTTCATTTTAATATTCCCAAAAATATTTCCCATTGAAATAATTTTTATTGGTACTTCGAATTGCTCAGATAACCTTTCCATTATTTGGCGCGCTTCAACACTTAAACCATCTTGGCATAATAAAATAAATTTATAATTTGTTTTTTCTGCTTTATTAAGAAGTATGGATAACATTGTTACATATGTAGGTGCAATATAATGCTCATCACATGCAAAAACTATTGGTATCATAACTTTAACCTCTCCTATAGAATTTCAAGCCATTTTTGACTAATTATGTCTATATCTAATATTTTTCTAATTTTGATTGAATTATTTGATAGTCTTTGCTGTAATTTTTCATCATTAATTAACCGAATAATTTCATATGACAATTTTTTACTATCTCCTACAGGCACAAGAATACCATTTTTATTATTATTTATAAACATCCGAGCACCACCAATAGGACAATCAGTCACTATACTCGGAAGACCAATAGCTAATGCCTCCAGCATAGTGTTAGATATTCCTTCGTAATCTGATGTTGAAACATATATTTTTGAATTTTTCATAACATCATACACATTTTTTGAAGGCCCCATAAATTTAACAATATTATCTATTCCTAATTTCTTTGTTTTTTTTACCATATTATCACGGTAAAGGTTTCCATCCCCATATATCTCTACTTTATAGTCTCCCAATTCTCCTTTTATCAGATTTACTGCATCAATCATCATTTCAACATTCTTCTGCGGCTTAACACGACAAACCATAACAATCACATTTTTTCGTTTTTCATTAAAATTTAAAAATGGAAGTTGCGAATTCACTAATGGGTTTGGTATTACACAACTCTTTTTTTGTATTTTTTTTTCAAAATATTGCTGAGCATCTTTCGTTTGAAACACTACATAATCAGCCCATTTATAAGATATGTCTCGTATTTTCCGAACTAATATACTGCCAGGTTCCCTCGCTGGATCATTTCTTTCTGACACAACAACTCTATTATTCACTCCAATACTTGCTAATATACAATATATATTTACGTCTGGTAAAAACGAAACGACAGTATAATCACTATATTTTTTTATATATCTCCTAATTTGCTTATATTTAAACCATATACGCCGTATTTTATTTTTATATTCACATTTGATACTTTCTACAACAATACCATCATTAATTGAATACTTGGCTTTTTTATCTATTGTTGTCTGTAAAATCACAACATCATTGCCTTTGTCATATAATGCATTTGCCAAATTCAGCATAACTCGCTCTGCGCCTCCACCACCAAGAGCCGCTGCAACAAACAAAATTTTTTTCATCTAAACTCTCCATATTTCATTCTATTTTCTAACACCCAAACATTTCGCAGGATTCCCCCCCCATATTTCATACTCGCCAATATTTTTTGTACATACCGCTCCTGCTGCTAATATAGATCCCTTTCCTATTTTCTCACAACTCGGCGTAATAATTACACTATCACATATCCAAACATCGTCTCCAATGACCAATTCTCTCGCTTTAGTCATCCCTTGCGAATGCATAGGTATGTCCGTCCTTTCCGTACAATGGTTTTCCCTAAATATTTTTACATTTGCTCCCATCATTACATCTTTGCCTATAACAGTAGGTGTCTGTATCCTTGCTCTAGTTCCTACACTTGAAAAATCATCAATTGTAAATTTGCTTCCTGTAATCCGAATATCTCTTCCCCAATTAATCTTTTCCGCTATATTATTATACGCCTTTTTAGCAAAAAAACTTTTTATATTATTACTACCTCTCCACATTTCATAAGTAGGCAACAATAATGTACTTAATACAAAAAATTTATTTGCCAGCCCTTTATTCATATTCTTCTAATCTCCTATATTCTTCTATAAAATTATTTACCAAAGCATCCCAAGTAAATTTATTTTTAACTGTCCTTTGAGCCTCTTCTTTTATATTCTTAAATTCATTTTTCTTATAATAATAATTTTCTATAATCTCAACCCATGCATCAATATCATTTTTAGCTAAAACGAAACCATTTTTACCATTTCTGATTAACGTTTTTGCCCCCCCATTATTTGTGGTTAAAACAAGCATTCCATAGTACATAGCCTCTAACAATACCATTCCAAATATTTCATATTCAGTAGGCAAAAGAAATATGTCTGCCATTTTATATATCTCCCCCAAATGCTTTTGCTCCATAGAATATTCCCATGTCACATTATCCACCAAGTCAAATTTAAAAATATTAGTTTTCACTTTTTGTATATATTCTTCATTGCCGGATCCAATTATATATAATTGCACATTTGGAACTTTTTCCTTTATTCTCCTAACTATTTCTACAATCATAACAACATTCCTACGAGGTTCTACTTTTCCCACATATAAAATTTTTAATCCACCTTCTCTATGAATATTGCTGTAAACCCTACTATTCAAATCAATTTTTTCACATGTAAGCATTTCTGCATCAATTCCAACGCCTATCGTTGTTACATTATTTTCATTTAATCCCTTTGAAATTAAGTACTCACTTGCTAATTCACTCTTAGTAATAAATTTCGTATTTTTCCTTATATATATCCATAAAAATAGTTTATCGAATATTTTACAATATAAATTATAACGTTTATTGAAATCACTAAAATATGGTCCATGATAGACAATCGTTTTTTTTGGATACTTTGCCGCTAACCACACACTTTCTAATTGGTTATATTCAGAACTTTGAATAACATCATATTTTTCAAATAAATCTCTCACTTGTGTGTATATCGCATTTTTCAATATGGAAAATGCCCTTCTATAATATACCGTAATACTTTTCTGTTCCACATGAAGTTTTATCTCCTCTTCCTCACCTTCAGTCCAAAACAAGATATCACATTCATATTTTTTTTTGACTAATGCCTTAGCTAATCCCACCTCTTGAATATTATACGTATTATTTTTTACTTCCATATAGGATGGATAATTTCGAACTATAAGTACCTTCATTTTTAATCCCTTTTAAAAATATCCCTTGTATAAACCTTATAACACACATCATCTAAACATGAATCATATCTATTAGCTATAATTGAATTACTCAATTGTTTAAATTTTCCTAAATCATTTATAATTTCACTACCAAAAAAAGTTTCTCCGTCTTTCAATGTCGGCTCATATATAATAACTCGTGCTCCCTTAGCTTTAATCCGCTTCATTACTCCTTGGATTGAACTTTGTCTAAAATTATCACTATGACTTTTCATAGTAAGTCTATATACCCCTATTACAACTTCATGTTCTTTTTCTCTATTCCAAGCCTCGCTATTTCTATATGCACCAGCTATCTCCAAAACCCTATCTGCTATATAATCTTTACGTGTCCTATTTGAATCAACAATTGCCTTAATTAAATTCTCTGGCACATCTACATAGTTTGCTAAAAGTTGTTTTGTATCTTTTGGCAAACAATATCCACCATACCCAAAAGATGGATTATTATAATGACTACCAATCCTTGGATCCAAACAAACACCATCAATAATTGATTTTGTATCTAATCCTTTGCATTCAGCATAAGTATCAAGTTCATTAAAATAAGATACTCTAAGAGCTAAGTATGTATTTGCAAATAACTTTACAGCCTCAGCTTCTGTAAAGCCCATCGTTAAAGTTTCTATATTCTCTTTTAATGCTCCTTCCCTCAAAAGCCTTGCAAACATATTCGAAGCCTTTACAGTATCGGAATCTGTTATATCTGTTCCTACAATAATTCTGCTTGGATACAAATTATCATATAGAGCCTTTGATTCCCGTAAAAATTCTGGACTAAATATTATATTCTTACTCCTTTTCTTTCTCCGCATATTTTCTGTATATCCAACGGGCACCGTTGACTTAATAACCATAATTGCATCTTTATTTACCTTCATAACCAAATCAATTACTGTCTCCACTGCAGATGTATCAAAAAAATTTTTCTTACTATCATAATTAGTTGGAGCTGCAATAATCACAAAATCGGCATTCTTATATGCAGACTCCCCATTTATTGTTGCTTTCAAATTTAGTTTTTTTTCTCTTAGATATTTTTCAATATATTCGTCTTGAATAGGAGACTTCCTCTTATTAAGCATATCTACTTTTTCTGGAATAATATCTACCGCAACAACTTCATGATGTTGTGAAAGGAGAGTGGCTATACTTAAGCCTACATATCCTGTTCCCGCAACAGCTATTTTTAATTCATCATAATCTCTCATTATTCTAATCCCCCTTCTTATTGATAAAATTCTGCATACCACTCCGCAAAAATTCTGAGTCCTTTTCTCAATGAGGTATTTGGTTTAAATTTAAAATCTTCTTCTAATGCAGATGTATCAGCATATGTTATAGCCACATCTCCTGGTTGCATAGGAACAAGTTCCATGTAATCTTCGAAATTATAATTTTCTGGAAGAACTTTTGCTCTGATTAATTCTTGTTGAAGTATATCTACAAAATCTAATAATTTTTCTGGATGACTGTTTCCTATATTATATATCTTGTATGGGGGAACTGGTAATCCATCCTCCCCATTACACTTTTCAGGTGCATGTCGTATTACCCTTAACATTCCTTCTACAATATCATCTATATAAGTAAAATCTCTCTGACAATTTCCAAAATTATAAATCTGAATTTTTTCCTTTGCTTTTAACCTGTTGGTAAAACCAAAATATGCCATATCTGGTCTTCCTGCTGGTCCATACACAGTAAAAAATCTAAGTCCTGTGGAAGGAATATTGTATAATTTAGAATATGCATGTGCTACAAGCTCATTTGACTTTTTTGTTGCAGCATATAAACTCACTGGATTATCAACCTTATCCTTAGTGCTATATGGTACTTTGCTATTCATTCCATACACGCTTGATGAACTTGCGTATATCAAATGTTCTACCCCACCGCTATATTCTTCATATGAATGTCTACATGCTTCAACAATATTGTAAAAACCAATTATATTCGATTCTATATATACATCTGGATTTGTAATAGAGTATCTAACTCCTGCTTGTGCTGCAAGATTAACAACAATTGCTGGTTTATATTTTGCAAATATATTTTTGACCAATTCTTTATCAGCAATATTTCCCTTAATAAAGATAAAGTTTTCGTACTCTTTTAGTCTATCTAATCTATATTTTTTAATCGATACATCGTAATAATTATTCAGATTATCCACTCCAATAATTACTGCATTTCTGTATTCTTTGCACATTCGTTCTGACAGATTCGAACCAATAAATCCAGCCGCACCTGTTACTAGTATTATTTTGTTACAAAGACTTATGTTATACTTTAGCATTTATTATGTCATCCTTCTACATTTTATGTATTCTTATTTACCGCTTCTCTACTTCTAATATTTTTTCATCAATTGCTCTTTGATATCTTCATCAACTATATCTTCTCCACTTCTATTTCTAAGTTGCTCTTCTGACGCCGCACTGAGTCCATTGTTAGCAATTGCACACGTATCACATGTACTGCATTTGTCAAGATCTTCTTTCGTCACCTTGCCATCTCTCAAATCCCTGACAATTTTGTTTTCATACATGCTATATTTATCCTTTGTCCAGAATTTAAGTTTATGTTTTAACACCCACCACGCAGGTTTCCAAATATACTTATGCATAGCCGGACTGACTGAACCTATCATCCAGCAGTTTCTGTCACAACAGCGTACTTTCTTACGAACGTCTTCTGCCTCTTTACTATTCCATAATTCATCCCATGTCTGAACATTAAGATTACCCATAACCTCTTTATCTTTAGTTCCATTACAAGGCATAACATCCCCATAAGGATCTATAAAGAATGTATCAAAACTCATATCGCATGGAAGTAGTCTCTTTTGACCATAAATATAATTAATAAGTCCATGATTGAAGTAAGCCCTAAACCACTTTTTAGGACTTTTAGATGCTAGCAGTTCATTAATGAGTTTTTCAAAATTCTTGGCAACCATAGGCCTGTCATGAATTATATTCTTGGCTTCCACAAAGTAAAAACTATTATGCAACGAAGCTGTTGCAAACTCCATTCCCATCTCATCAGATATCTTATAAAGAGGAACAAGATCAGGTGCATTCTTATCTTGAACAGTCATTCCGAAACCAACATCTTTCATTCCCATCTCCCTAAGAGTTTTTAGAGTCTGATACCCCCTCTGATATCCGTCATCAAGACCTCTTATCTCGTTATTGGTCTGTTCCAGTCCTTCTATAGATATTCTGATTCCTATATCTGGAAATTCTTTGCACAAATCAACTATTCTATCTGTAAAAAATCCATTAGTTGATATAACAATTCTATCGCTCTTTCTGTATAGTTCTCTTACTATTTCCTTGAGGTCTGTTCGTATAAATGGTTCACCACCTGTTATATTAGTAAAATACATCTGTGGCAATTTTCTAATTGTTTCTACAGATATCTCTTCTTCTGGTTTAGAAGGTGCCTTATATCTATTACACATTGTGCATCTTGCATTACAACGATATGTTACAATTACTGTTCCATTTAATTTCTTATCTGCCATTACACTCTCCACCTAACTTTTTATTCATGACAATTTTATTTATGTATTTTAATATATACTTCATCACAACTACAAACAACGTTGTACCAATTAAAACTAATACAACAGTACTTATATATGCTCCATAGCTATATCCAAATATATAATTTAGTTTCATCTTTTCAATTATTCTGAATACAAACATATGCGAAAGATACATTTCCATACTAATTCCACTAAAAATGCAGATATTTTATTGTCTAATAAGCCTCCATTTGACAACATCGCATACATAACCATTGCTATGGATACAATTAAGCCTCCTGCCACATTTTCCTTAAGAATATAATATAATACAATTGATGCCAATACTATAACCAACATAGCCCACCTATTAGCGCAAGTTATCTGTTCTCTATACAAATACAAAAGACCTCCCGCTATGAAAAAACAGGCACTGAATAATATATTATTTCTACCAACACTAAAGTAATGTAGACATGTGTAGTTATATACAAGGCTGATTACAAATGCAATCCATGCTTTTTTTTACTTGTGAGCAATGTGCAGAAAAATGGGAATGCTATATAGTACACAAATATAAGTCCTATAAACCATCCGACGCCAATAACTGTTATATTACCACATTCAGGCAAAAATCCAAACAACAATGTAATATCAGCAAATGCTTCATATAATGCATCAACCGATGGTGATACAATCAAATCAATCAAAACTAAAAATGAAAAAAGGCAATATTTTCTCAAATCTGTTAGCATAAAAATCTGTTATAGATATTCTATTGTTTATTATCTTTTCATAATACCCACAACACATACCAAAAGAAGACACCACCATGAAAAGGAAAACAAAATTTGTAAATGATGTAATGCATGTTTTATACAGCCATCCATCTATTCTATACACGCTATTTGCTTTGACATGCATCATAACTATTCCAAATGACGCAATCATTCTTAATCCATCTAAACCCTCATAACGATTACTTTGTTTTTCAATTTGTTGATCAGTCATATATTTATCCTCTATATATACTTAACAATTTATCATAATACTGTTCAATTGTGTCAAATTCTACATTTTCACAATTAGTAGACATTTCTTTAAGTTTATTATCGTTATTCCATAATTTCTTTATAGTTTTGACAAGGCTGTCAACATTGCCACTTTCAAATAATACTCCTGTTTTCCCATTATCTATTAATTCAGGAATTCCACCTATGTCAGCTCCTATAACCGGTGTACCATACATCTGACTCTCCATAACTGAAAAAGGGCAATTTTCATACACCTCAGATGGACATATTGAAAATTTAGCTTCTCGAATCAACGTGTCAAGAGCTTCTCCTGTCTGAAAGCCAACATTTTTTATATTTTTCACCGTATTGATTTTATCTTCTAAAGGCCCCGAACCAGCAAAAACAAATTGAATATCCGGCAATATTTTGCATGTTTCCACAAGTGTATCAATTCCCTTTTCTTCTGAGAAACGTCCAAAATAAAGAATATAATCCTTCTTATTTACAGATTTGTTTCCTACACTCTCTACAAAGTTGTGTAACGTCACTGTTTTTTCTTTAAATATTTGATTTGTATCCATTTTTGTTTTTAAAAATTCAGAGCAGCAAATAATTTTATCAATATATTTATATACCCTTCGTATTTTCCAAAACTCAGCTTCTAACATTCCAACCATAGATTTAGTTATAGACCCATGGATGCATTTTCCCTTGACACAATTACCATAATATCCACCTAAACACTTTTCACAATTATCATGCGTTATAGGATTTTTCAACTGATGATTTGGGCATATCAACTGATAATCATGTGCCGTATACACAATCCTGCACGCATGTCCTTTCTGCTTACTCCACTTCTTCATCTCCAAAATTATACTTGGAGTAAGCTGATAATTAAAATTATTAAGATGGCATACATCTGGTTTGAAATCGTCAAGCACAGCTCTTATTTTTTTTCTGGCCTCAGATGAATATATTGTCTTTATTGGATAAGTTAATTTAGCAAGCTTTGAACCACCATGAAAATCCATATCGGAAGTATATGCATTAACCCTATTACCAACACATCTTCCATCATGTTCCATACCAAAATACTGTACTTCATGTCCATGAGCCTCAAGAGCTTTTCCTAATTTGAATATATATGTTTCTGATCCCCCGTTAGGATAGAGGAACTTATTAATCATTAATATTTTCATTACTTAATATTCCTTTAATACAGATATTTGTTCATATCTATTATATCTTTACATATGTACATTTAACTTTTATAAATCTTAATAGTCTCTCTTGCAACATCATTCCAATTATACCTATTGCATATATAATCTGCTGCCTTTGTCTTTAACGCTTCTACCATATCTGATCTATCACATAATCCCTTAAGCTTGTCTGTCAAATCCTCAATATCATTTTTCTTAAATGACACAGCATTATTACCAACAACATCCACACATTCTGCTATATCTGACGTAAGGCAGCAATTTCCATAACTCATTGCTTCCAAAAGACTTAATGGCATGCCTTCAAGTTCACTCGGAAGTACATATATATATGCATTACTGTATAACTCCTCAAGTACTCTTCCTTGAACAAAATCTGTAAATATTATTCTGTCATCATCTGCTGCCATTTTGTGAAGTTTCTCAACATATTCATTGGAATCACTGCTACCACCTGCTATGACGAGCTTTTTATCTGTTGCGATCTTTTTATATGCATCTATTAACAGATCTATTTTCTTTTCATCTGTAAGCCTGGCAACTGTAAGAATATAAGAATCTTTAGTAATCCCCCATCTATCTGTTATCTCATTTGGTTCAACTATCTGTGGTCTATTAACGCCATTTGGTATAAATTCTGTGTCGCGATTATATGTTTTCTTAAAATAATCTTTAACGCCCTTGCTTAACACTATTATTGAGTCAGCATGCTTTACTGCCATTCGTTCACCATATTTGATGAATTTCCCTCCAAATGAATTTTTCCATTTTGGACGTGCCCAATCTAATCCATGACATGTTACAACAACCTTTTTGCCGAACATTTTAGGTATATAACAGAAAGCCGCAGGTCCCTCTGCATGAATATGTACAACATCATATCTGCCAAATGCTGCTTTAACTGCTGCAAAAAAAGCTGCTGATGTCGCTGCAAGCCCTTTTTTATCAATCGTTTGAACAGATGTAATCTCTACCCCCTCTATTATATTATTACATTTTTTGGGTCCATCTAGTTTATTAATCTTGTTATTATCGTACTGTACTCCACTCACATGATGTCCACGTCTATTAATACATGTGACTTTATGCCCCATAGCAGCCATTCTTGTTACAAGTTCCCAAACAACGATCTCAACGCCCCCTTCGCGCGACGGAACCCTTTTCTGACCGAAAACTGCCACTCTGATTTTTCCTTCCATTTTTCTCTCCCACTACTTTTTCATAATGTCCATAGTCACCGTATACACTTATTAACCTATCATGATTCCAATCTACATACTGTATTTCTTTGAATCCATTTCTTCTATTTCATCCCCATTTTCTCACTCTCTATCTCTATACCGAATCAAGCTAATTTTTCCTCGTAAAATACAGTTCCTATTATCACCAGAAATCCCTCAAGTATAACATTTACTTCTTTTCCCTTTTCACATACTTCCTTTTCCCATCAACACTACCTGTACCGTCTTAGCAAGAATCCGCAAATCCTTCCCGATACTCCAGTCCTTAATATAAGCCGTATCCAATTTTACCACATCCTCAAACTCTGTGATATCGCTACGTCCTGATACTTGCCACAATCCGGTGATTCCAGGCTTTGCCGACAATCTTGCCTTGTGATGTAACTTATACTTCTCATATTCATCCACTGTCGGAGGTCTTGTCCCTACCAGTGACATATCACCAAGCAGTACATTAAAAAACTGTGGGAACTCATCCAGGCTGAGTTTCCGGATCAGATTTCCAATTCCCGGAACATACTTTCCATTTGCATCAAAATGGCTTCCGATAATTCTTGGATCATCCTCCATTTTAAACATCAGTCCATCTGCCACCCGGTTCTGTTCCATAAGTGCTTTCTTCCGTTCCTCTGCATCCAGATACATCGTACGGAACTTGTACATCTTGAACATTTTGCCATTCTTTCCGACACGTTTCTGTGTGAAGAAAATTGGTCCCGGCGACTTGATATAGATCAGTGGTCCCAAAATAATTGTAAGAATTACTGTGATGAGTGATCCTGTGATGCCTCCTGCGATATCCATCACACGCTTGGTCAGATACTGCCGGTTACTGACCAGCTGCATCCCTGATGTCAGTACCAGATATCCACATACTTTCTCTGCAATCTGATGATTGTCCGCATCAGCGAAATCCTGCATGATAGAATAATGTGTCACAATTCCCATCTCCGAGAATGCTTCCATATATTCTTTACCGAAATGCTGCTCCTGCGGTAATACGATCAACGCCTCATCTACCCAGTTTCTGCATACCCATTCTGTCATCTCTGACTCTGGAATGAGTGGGATTCCCTCATAAGTGTCTGATACTCCTTTTTCTCTGCCGATCAGCACAATTCCTGCTGGAAAATAGGTTTGAAAATTATTGCTGCGCACATTTTCCAACACCTGCTCAAGATACTCTGACGTGGTAACTAATAATAAAGAATTTTCTCCTTCTTTCGACTGCCGGCGCATCACATGCTTCTTCCATAAGATCCGCACCAGATATCCACCTATCAATTCATAGATTCCCAACAAAAACAATACAGTTCGAGAAAAATCATCTCCAGACTTCACTGCAAACAGATAGAATGCAAGCAGCATTTCCAAAAGACATACTTCTTTTACCGCAGATACCAGTTCGATATAATAACCGCGTTTCAGGATATCCCGATATCCATCTATAAAAAAAAGATATACAAATTCAAATACTGCCAATAAAAGCACAACATTCTGATAAACGGAATCACTATATAATCTGCTAAGCTCTCGATGTCTTCCAAAATATGCCAGTGCCAGACAAATCTGCATACACATTAAATCAAGGACAGCAAAATCCAGATGTTTCAGCCATCCTTTATTTCTCTTACGATACATAACAATCCCCTTTATGATAAGTTCTTTTATCGACAAATAACCTTATTAATTTTACCACAAATATAAATCGATTACAACGCTAGTTGCCTTTTTGTATATTTGTAATAGTTTTCTCTTCCAGCCGACATGATATTTGCCAGATATTTACCTATATGCTACAATAATTTCTATCGGGCTTCAACAGCTCCCATCTAATCTTAAATTATAATTAATAAACGAGGATCATACTATGAAAAAACATTTTAAATATGTGACCAAGATACAGCTTATTTCCTTTTCGATTTTATTCCTGACTGCATTTCTGTTCAATTACTGGACACCATATGCAGCCGATGATTATTCTTATATGTATAATCTCGGCAATGGCGAACGGATCACTTCTGTATTCCAGATTTTTCCATCCCTTGCCATGCATTATATGCAATATGGAAATGGACGTGTTGTATCACACTTTTTTGTAATGCTGTTTCTTATGGTACCAAAACTCATTTTTGATGTGCTGAATGCCTTTCTGTTTGTTTTCTTTATCGCTTTTGTTTTACGTATTACTGCAGGTAAGAAAACATTCAGTGTCCTTCTGTTTTTTGCAGTGCCTACCCTGTTGTGGTTATACATGCCTGCATACGGTCAGGTATTTCTCTGGCTGACCGGCTGCATTAATTATATGTGGAGTTACCTCTTTGCTTTGATTTTCCTGTCAGTCTATATTGCTTTATTACGAGGAAAATCTCTGTTAAAACAAACCTGGAAGTTGATCCTGTTCTGTGTATTTACATTCCTTTTTGGAAATTACTCAGAGAATGTATCTTTTTCCGTTATCTTTACCGGATTTCTTCTTCTGTCCATTACAATGTACAGACAGAAAAGTATCAGGAAATTTTTTATTTATATTTTTCCGATTGCATGTGGGGCTCTCGGTTACCTGATCTTACTGTTAAGCCCTTCCGGAAGTGCCAAGTTCTCTGAAAATCTGTCGTTTTCGCTGCTTTTTAAAAATGCGATTGAGATATTTACAGAATATTATAATTCCTGCCGGATTCCCTTGATTCTGTTTTTTGTACTTCTTGGTATTGCGATTTATCACAAATTGAATAAGACAGAGATTCTCATTGCACTCTCCTTCTTTTTCATCAGTGTTATATGTTCCTGTATGCTTATGATTGCAAGCTACCTGCCAGAGCGAAGCCTTGCCAATGGCATTGTATTTCTTCTGATTGGAATTATCCAGTTACTGCAATTATTACGTGGATCTGCACGCTTAGAATGTATCTCCCTGTGTGTGTGCATTTATCTTCTGGTAAGCAGCCTGATGTCATACTGGGAAGGTACTTATGATATTTACCGGGTGCATAAGGAACAGTCCGTTCGTGATGCTGCAATAGAGAACTCTGTAAACTCCGGCAGCATGACGATTGGTGTACCAATTATTACTTCCACAACAAAGTATAGCTGTAAATATGGCTTATTAGATCTGAATGGGAAAGATGCTGATGAACCATTTCCGAATGTGTATGTTGCAAAATACTATGGTTTAGATCAAATTTATGTAATTTATCCCGATTCGGGTAAAGAGTAAGGGCACCTGGTTATTTCTCCTTCTATTCTGGCTGTTATCTACCATATAAATCATTTAGCCTGAATAACCGAATTATTCGAAAAATCATATCCCTCAGAAATTAATCTGGCAATCCTGAATCTTTTTTCTAAGCAAGCTGTCCAAAACATACGGTTAATAGCCGTCGGATGATATCTGTAACTTCTGATATCACCTTCTGTCTCCTGCTCCATTGTCACACTTCCCGGCCTGATCAACTCTTTTTCTATATCCTTCCAGGTACAAAAGTCATATTGAAATTCATAATCTTCTCTTGGCCAGTCACGCATAATGGATCTGAGTTTTTCCATTGTCACACCTAATGTTATCGTCGCACTGATTGCAACATTCACAGCATCCTGTTCATAAAATACAGATGCAACCTGCACCTTCTGAATTGCATTGCCCTCTGCATTTCTGTTTTCAATCCCCAGCTCTTCCTTACACATGCGTTCTGCCCAGGTACTAATCCGAATTCCCTCTTTTCCAATATCAGAAATATTTAACTGTTCCTCGATTGAAAAATCATATTGCTCCGCATAATAAGCAAGCTTCTTATCACGTCTGGTTCTTAATATGTAACCATCCTTCGTCAACACAACTGCATGCAGACAAAAGCTATTCGGTGGAATTTTCTCCAGATCAATTGCCTCTTTACGCATCTTCAAATTCAATACCGCATTCTCGGCCTCCTGCTTTAAGGTATCATCCTTTGTATCGCCATTCCTTAACGCTTTCAAATATTCCTGTACACACATGGTCTGTGTATACCTGCATTGATCGAGCAGAATGTATATTCCTTCCTCGTTATTTTGAAACGAGACCATACGGAATTTTACTCCGTCATTTTTTTCGTTCCGTAATTTTTCAGTTAAAAATGGTTTCCATTGTTCGCTCAGCGTATATTTCTGGTTTGAAATATTAATCTTAAATTCATCTCTGGACCATCCTTCTGCCGGATTTTCAGGCCAGCAAAGATTGATATTCGAACCTATTTTTAAAAGCATATTCTCCTCACTAGTATCTTTCTCTTTTAGTTTCTCCAAAAGTACTATTGATGGATTAAAAAAGCAGCGCACCTGATGTGAAAGTGTACTTAATTTTGTTACCAATACCAGTATGAACAAAACTGTGATCAGCCAAAAGGATTCTGCTAACTGAGCTGCTTTTATTGCTTCAATTACACTGCCTAAAGATGTAATTGTTACATTATCTGCTGTTGCAATCGGTTCTAAAATATTTTCCAAATACGCTGCTAATAATACTAAAACTTTCGCTATCGTATCATCCGTCAGCCATTTATATATATAATACCGCAGTTCTGAAATTCCGGTCTTTACCTTTTCCGTATTATGATCTGCCTTTTTGTTTTCTGTTCTATCCTTTTTATCCTTTTTTGATAATTCTCCGCTCTTTTCTTTCCTTCTCGATTCCCGAATCAATTTTTCAGCAAAGCTATACCGGTCTCTGATCGCATATTCGTAAAGAAGCCTTGCATATCCAAAATAAGTATCCGTAGTATTACCCTCTCCACTTATTTTTTGCATTTTGGCTTCTTCCGCTAACAATACCTTATCGTTCACCTCAATATACACCGGTAAAATTATTCTGGTATTTCCATCCTCCTGATTCTCATTGCTACTGTCATACTCTAATGCCATTGAAAGAATTCCCGCATGCACAATAGCATCCTCTATTTTACAGTCTCCTGAAAGAATGATTGATCCCTGCTCGATCAGTGTTTGTAACAGTCTCTGAAAGAATCTGGTTCTTAATGCATATGTAACTTCCTGCCCGCCGCCTCCTGTGACTTCACACTTTTCCATCATATCAATTGTCAATGGTCTGATATCTTCTTCTCCGGCGTTAAAAAGTATTTCTCCATTTTCTGTGATCAAATGTGGGCACACATAGACTGTGTTGCTAAAATTAACATTTCCTCTTCCTATAAAGGTTTTTAATCTTTCCTCATCTAATTTAGGACTTCCGATGTTCTGTTTTTGCACCCGGACTGTCACAATTTTCTGTTCAGAACTTGTCCATGGTTTCTCCACCAGTGAAATCAAATCCGTTGATTTCATCACTCCATCACATTCAAATTCCAAAACACCATCATCACCCCAGCCCCAGACCTTCCTCTCTTGTGAGCTTCCTGCAATGATATCCGGATGTGTCATCACTGAAAGACACTTTCCCCATGCTGGTCCATAAATTGTATATGGCTGGATGCTTTTGTCAATATAATAATCCCGTAATATCTGATTATATTTCACTTCCCGATTTGTAATATAACATACGAAGCGTAGTATAAAATATGCCATCCAGAATCCTATATCAAGTGCCACAAGACAAATAATTTCAACTTTTCCAAAATCTGTCACTGTCACTCTATGATCACTTAATAATTTTCCAAATAACTGTAATAAAATAAATGGTACTATATATTTCGTGTATGAATATGCTATTGCATACATTTTCTTTCTGACATTTACTAAAGTATCATACTTTATCATAACTTTCCCCTTTAAGATTGAAATATGAATATCTATCTTAATTTGTCATATTTACAATATGCCAATTGACCAACATATCCTGAATCATCATATACTATTACAGTATATCCTTCCTTATATTGATCGGAATGTGTCACATAATATTTGAATCCATGATCTGCCATTCCCAGCAGATATGTTGTGTCTTCCCATCCGTTGTGTTCCAGCCATATATTTGCATAAACATTGTCTTTTGCTTTGTACCAATTTCCAAGTAATGTAACAAAAGAAATCAATACACATATAATTCCTATGATTTTAATTCCATTCCATATAATCACAGCTTTGCCTTGAGTGATCTCCTTAGACATTTCATAAAAAATTATAGGAAGCACAATACTCAGCAATGAAATATAAAAATAACTATAACGGCTCTCAAACCCAAGACTCTGTCCCGAATGAACCATTCCATATATACGCAATTGGCTTAATATGTAATGCATTAAATAGCAGATCCATAAAATAATCAATAAACTTTGCTTCGTTCAATTCAACTTTTTTTTAATAAATAAATATAAGCTTGTGCCTATTAAGACCAGTGTAAACAATCCACTGATCAGCACACCAGCCTTCCATTGATTAATATTAAAAAAATATCCAATTATATTTCCTAATTCATTAAAAATATTCTTAAATAACCCTATACTGATTTTTATTTGATTTTCTGATATTTTATTGTTTTCCAACTGTTTCTGTACATAAAATAAATATAAATGTCTGGCAAAATATAAATATGAAAAAATATATGATATGTTCAAAACAATTTTGTCCAAAATAGATCTCTCATGTGAGAAAATAATTCCTATATAAAATAAAACTAATAACGGAACTGCCACAAAAACACTTCCATACTGACTATATATCGCTCCAATACAAGCTAATATAAACCCAAACATTTTCCAATATGCAAACTTCTCATTACATTCAACGTATAACCACAGTGCACCGAAAAGAAAAAACAGCATAATTGCATATTTTCTTAACTGTCATATAACAACATATTCCTGACAACATGCCAGGAATGATATTAAATAAGCGAAACCATAATACTGATTGGTTTATTTTCAACCAGTAATGCATGACATAATTATACATTGGTGGCTGAAATGTATTGATAATTTTTATGTATAATTCTCTCGTCGAAATACATGCCTGCGAAAATAAATATTCCACCCATTCATCCCCCCACAAAGCAGAATGAGTCAAACGAAATACCATCGTAAACAAAAAAAACTAAATACTATAAGCAAGAAATTTCTTTCCTTTTTTCCTTCCATATCTTAACCTGTATGATGATCATAAATTAATCATCATACGTTTCCTTCCTAAACTAATATTTCATTTTAATTTCTGCAACAGGTATATCCGTGTTTTTATCTGAACAAATATTTATCTTAAATAGCCCTTCTTCATATCTTGGGACTTCAATCTCTATGCCACCTTCTACAGTCTCTGATGCTAAGTAAGTATAATCATCACTTTCTGTATTTTTCTTATAAACATTCACATCATACATATTTTCTGCTATATAGACCGGTTCTATCGTATATTTACGTATTTTTTCATCCTCATAAGTAATCGTAGATACAACGCCTAAGAACTTGTTTCCCTCATTCTTCAACTTTTCATTATATGACTGATAAAATACTTGTCCATTATCTATTTTACCTAAAACAACTTCTGAAAACAATTTACTGAATTCATTAGCGCCATCATAATTCAAGTGATCAGAATCCATAAATAAATCGCTGTCATAAGAAAAATATTCCGGTTTACATAAATTAAAATTATAATAGGATATATGGTTTTGCGTTGCCAGATCAGATACTTGTTCTATATAAGCATCGTAATTCCCGCCATCTACTAACTGAAAATCAGATACCGGTGCACTGAATAACACTAATTCAATATTTCTTTTTCTACAATATCCTACTATCTTGTTAATAGAATTTTTATCATCCGATGACAACTGAATTTCTGATGTTGCAAAATGTCCTTTATGGTAAAATTCATTATTTTCCACCACATTATTATTGACCACAAATCCTTTACCAACATAATATTCCGAACTACCATTACTCTTGTCCCCGAAATCGTAATTTTTATATTCAGAACTCATCTTATTTTTTATATTGTCGGCTACATATTTGTTTTCAAATATTTTATTTCCATACCTGCTTGGTAAGATAAAACTGTTTAACCAATAATCTGGCTCACTGGCATTTAATAAATAGGAAATTTTATTCATAGACGGACGTAGATAATCACTGATAATATATGTCTGCGTCATTTCCGTCCTGTCTTTATATTCGATTCCCTGTACTCCATAATACATTTCAAGATACACTTGTTTAAGATCATTGTGCTTTCCTGCCTCGACCAATAATGCATAACTGCCATCCAGCCCCTGTGCCGATGTACCTGCATTAAATGTATTGCATCCCATATATTGGTCTGTTATTTCAGGATTTAGTGACCGGTAACAATGAGATGATCCTATAAATAAAACATCTATGTTATCCTCTGTCTTATATAATTCATGGATCATTAACCGGGTAAAGACATCAATATTGTCTACTAAAATAAATTCAAAAAACAAATTGCTCACATACAATATAATGATAAAAATGGCACTTAACAATAGCCTTTTTAAAATTCTTCTGTTTTTAAAACTGGAAATAAATGAATTGACTTGCATCATATATTACTCCATACTTACCAAATAAAATAAGTCCCCAAATGGCTGTAAAATAAATCAACCATCGAAACCACCTTTTTTCGCCATACAACCACTGACGAATATGTATATCCTTTTCATGTAAAATATCTACCACCAGCATAATTAATACAGCCACTATAAATATCAGCCAATCATACCATTGAAACCCCAATGAAAGAAGAGATGTCTTTTGAAATGACTGCGACATCTTTGTAAAATAACCGATTGCATCTCCAAAGGAATTTGCTCTAAAAAAAATCCATGCCGTATCTGTCAGCACGAATGTCCATAGAGTCTTCACTAAGCGATTACTAAATTGCAACTTATCATTCTGCTTAAAACAAAATTTATTTTTTATCTTTTGAAAAACAAATTCCACATTCTGATATACTCCATGGAGTATTCCCCATGCCACATAATTCCAGCTAGCGCCATGCCATAAACCGCTTACAAGAAATATGATCATAATATTAAGCATTTTTCGGACAGCGCCTTTACGGTTTCCTCCCAAAGGAATATATAGATAATCTGTAAACCAACTTGTTAATGAAATATGCCATCTTCGCCAAAATTCTTTTATTGATGTCGCCAAATATGGTTGATGAAAATTGTCCATCAAACGGATTCCTAACATAATTCCGCTACCTTGTGCAATAATAGTGTATCCATTAAAATCGCATAGGATCTGTATTGCGAACAGGATTGCTGCTACCGTCAATTCCACAAATCCGTATATATTATAATTGTCAAATACCTGATCCACCAAAACAGCTGCCCTGTCGGCAATAATAATCTTTAAAAAGAAACCATATAACAGTAAGCAAAATCCCTCTCGCAAATTCTGTATTTTGAATTTTATATGATCCATATTATCTATCTGGTATAACAAATTCTTTGACCGCTCAATCGGGCCTGCAACAAGCTGTGGAAAAAACGAAACAAATAATGCATATCTTAGTATATTTTTCTCTGCTTTTATACTGCCACGGTACACGTCAATCGTATATCCAAGAGCCTGAAATGTGTAAAATGAAATTCCAACCGGGAGAATCCAATGAAATGACAATGTTCTCTGTATATGAAAAACTGTGCTGACATTTCCAAGAATCCAATCCAGATACTTAAAAAGAACTAATATTCCAATATTAAAAATTAAACTTCCTGCCAAAATATATTCAGAAATTTTTCTGTCAGAATACCGTTCCCTGAAATATTGAATTCCAATACCACTAAGATAAGTTACAATTGTAGATGCTATAATAAGTATAATATAGCGTGGATTCCAGCACATATAGAAGAAATAACTAGAAAGCAACAGCCAAATGTATCGTACTTTGCCTGGAATTATATAATATATAAATACCACTATAGGTAAAAACAACATAAATTGTATTGAATTAAATAACATCTTTTGTACCTTATCCTCTTAATCTCTTCCTTTTACAGTACTTCTCCATTATTTTTTCTGATGCCTACTCTATTTTTCTTAAAACTTTACAAAGTATATTTTTATTAGAATTACCAAATAAAATAACCATATCACGCACTAAAAAACGTCGGATAGTCCTCAATGCAAAACCAAAACATTTGTATTTTATCAATCCCTGAATCCGCATTTTATAAAAAATCTTTTTTGCATCTTTAGAAATCAACTCATTATATATTTTTTCTGCTTTATCCGGATTCGCAACCGAAGTTGCAGACTCTCTGTAATAAACGACTTTTCTCTGCAGAAAATTAATTTTATTTCCATCTTTCGTAATTCTTAACCAAAATGGATAGTCCTCTATCAAATGATAGTTTTCATCAAATCCATCGTACTTTATCAAAAAGTCTTTTTTATATATTTCGCCCGGAGAAATGACAGGATTACTCTTTAACAAATAACAATATTGCTGTTGGGCATCCATTTCATAAAAAGCTTTTTGTTCTATAGACAATTCCGTATCCGGTAATATTTCTCCCTGATCCGCAATTCTTTGAACATCTCCTAAAACAAATTCCAGTTTTTGTGACTCACAATAATCCACTAAATCTGTAATACAGTTTGTCATTAACATGTCATCCGCAGCAATAATCTTAATATACTCTCCTGAGCATGCATGTAACCCTCTATTCAGGTTTCTGACCGTTCCACGGTTTTTCTCTGAATCCATTATACAGACATTATAAAATCTTGCTGTATGCTCTGTAGTCCATTTACGCACGATCTCCACGGTTTTATCCCTGGAGCCATCATCTGCAATAATAAGTTCAAGATTTCTATAGGTCTGTTTTCCAATACTTTCAAGTAAATCTACTATATATTTTTCTGCATTATAAGATATCACTAAAACACTGACTAAAACGTTATTCTCTTTCACCATTATCTTCTACTATCTTTTTTTCTCAGAATTAAACCAATCCACATATTTTAATACATCATAATACTTTCTTGGAGAGATTTTATTGCAAAACTCAAAACAATTGCCAACCTGTTTTTCCCCTGCGAACTCTTTCACATAAACCGCCGATTTTAATTCTGGATATTCTTTACAACATAATACCTTTTTATTTTCATATGGCAATGCATCAAATCTTTTTAAGTCTTCATATGTACATCCGTCCCGGTCTGTGAATAAGATAAACAGATTGTTTTTATTCAATCTTGCCTGTCGTTTTTCCCAAATCTGTTTTGCCTCTTGTTCACTCTTATAATGTTGAAAATATATCCTCACATCATCCAGCTTACCGATTGGATATTCTATCCCCTCTTCGGATACAAATTCCATCTCGCATTTTTCATAATGTTCCATATTTTCTAAATACTTTATATATTCTTTAGGTCTTATCCATAAGTTCACAAATGGCGAACGAAATTTAAGATTTAAATCATGAAGAATAAATGCGCCATTACAATTACTGGCAACAAGCGAAAAATCTGTATTTTTTAATCTGCCCTGATCTATTTTATTTTTCACTTTCCTCAATACATTATTTAATCTGCTCATACACTATGTGCTCCATTACCTCACTTATAAAACTCTTCTGTCTGTTCTAATATCCTTTTTGCAAATCTTCTTGGTGGTGTTCGCCACAGAAGTTTGCATATTTTCTTTTTTACCTGATTTATCACACCTGGGTTTGGAATATTTTTTTCTTTCGTTGTTAAATGTTCACCTCCGCACTCCTTTATTCCCATAAACCAGTCACTAATATGCACTTCAAAAAGTTCTGGATTCATACGATATGCCATTAATAATAATTGTTGATCATCATCAATACAATCTAGAATTAATAAAGACTTCATTGCATCAACAATCATATTCCAAAACTGTTTGCAATACTTCTTTGGCACTAATAACAAGCATCCCATAATACAATCTGTCTGCAATTGTAAATTTCTAATTCCTAATTCTTTTTCAGGATCTTTTAACGCAAAATATTGAATCTTCTCCTCAAAAGGATATTCCCAGCTGAAATCAAACTCCTCAGGTTTTACATAACAATCTCCACCGTGGTTAAACCCAAAATCTACCCATGCTGCCATGTCTGTAATGTATCCTCTTTGTTCTGCATCCATAATACACCAGTATTTCATAAGCATAATATAATCATAATTCGCCAGATTAGACATTGCATCTGTATAATATCTATATTTCGAAAATTCTTTTCTTTGTGAAATTTTCTTCATTTTTTCATACAAATCCTGCTCGATTGAATAGACATCCTCTACTGGAATAACAATTGTCTGTTCTTGAAGTCCATATTTTGCTCTAATTTTAGTAATTTCATTTACAAATTTAGGTTCTGTATAAATAATAGTTTTATTTCTTATTCTAGCCCAAAATTCAAAATAGGATAAATAATCCATGTTTGAACGTGTCAATGCAGAATCCGCAATTTTTCCTCGTCCAATATCAAAAAAGGCACTTACGATTGTTATATTTCTCTCCATTAAGTATTTTCTCCTTGAGCAATTATTATCTAAATGTTGATTGATTTAACATATTAATAGCTTCACTAAAATTTTCTTTATAAATACTATATCTTGGTATCATATATCTACTTTGTACATTTTGTTTGGTCAAAAAAGAATACATTGTAAGAAAATTCAATTTATATCCTGCTTTTTTCGCCAATCTGATATCTCTTAGACTAAAGGCATGAAATGCACCATGCGGAAATGCACAATATTCAATTTCGTAACCAGTATACTTCTTCAAGTTTTCCTTGCTGTCTATCAGTTCCTTATATGCTTTTATTTTCGAATATTCACGCAATTTCATATGTGTAACTGTATGAGAACCAATTGTACATAAACTATCTTGTGATAATTCCTTAATTTGTTGCTGCGACAAAAAACCTTTTTTATCAATCTTATCTAATATAACAAAAATAGTAAATGGCATTTTCAGTTCTTTCAAAATCGGATACGCATATTGATATACATCCTCACAGCCATCATCAAACGTTATAAAATATCCTCCATTACTAATCTGGTCTATTGTCGATACATTTTTTTTTGCTAATATTTCTATTACTTTTTGGAATTGTTCAACGCTAATCGCTAACGGTTCATCCTGAGCTCTTTCTTCTGGTAACACTTGATGAAAATTAATAACAACTCCAATATGCTTTTGTCTTTTATTTATTTTTCTAAATATTTTTTCTTCTAAACAATAATTTTTTTTTCTAGTGCAACGCCATATGTTTCCTAAAAATCTTTTTAATTTTTTCATACTCTTCATTAATGTTTTATCAACCTTTTCAAAAACAATATTGCTTCTTTATATTCTTTTTTCCATTTAAAGCATATAACATATATAATATTTGAAACTACTATACATATTACTAATTTTAAAAATAAACCTATTATTCCATCGTTTACAATCTTTCCACAAATATAATAGGTAACAGTCCCTCCAATAATAGTAATAATCAAATAATATATCTGATCCAAAACATATGGTAACATTTTTTCCTTAAAATAATATTTGAATAAAATATATGTTCCCCATCCAAAATTTATAAAAATCAAGCATAAAATTGTGGACATAAGAACTCCTGTGACACCAAATCTTTTAACCCACAAAATATTAATCACTAAATTTATGACTGATTCTATAATTGGTCTCAATTTGTCATATTTCCAAAGTCCTGCTGCTTGTCTATATGAATAACATATATCCCCTATTTTTCTTGTATAAAAATATAAGCAAAACACTAGCATAATCCTAAATGAAAACAGTAATTTTTCCCCTACCCAAATTTGCATAAATGGTTGATATAATACTGCCATACAGATTGTGCAAACACCACATATCCACATATAAAGCAATGTAAATTTTCTAAAATCAGCATAATTTTTTTCAACTGATTCTACTGCAATACTATTTCCTACTCCGGCTGTTATAGAAGCTGTAATTATCAATAAAAAAGATGAGACAGAATTTTGTATATAATTGTAATTCTGATACATTGTCAAAACTGTAAGTCCCAGAAAAGCTGACAATATAATACTATCAAATGAGTCTCTAAAAACATCTCCTATTTTATATAACAATAAAGCTCCTGTATTTTGTTTAATTGGATCAAGTTCCTCTTTTTTCAACTCTCCTTTACAGAAATATTGTGGATACATCTTTGTCGCTATATGTGCAGAAATAACATTATTAGCAACTGTCATCACAGGCGTTATCAACGCATAAATATAATAGTTATGTAAACATGCAATCACAACAATCTGCGTTACATAAGTTATTGTAGTTATAAATAATCCTATTTTACAACTGATATCATTCCTTTGTGTTGCATTAAGTAATGAGCATTTATATGAAAATAAGAAATAACTTATAACTGTATTAAACAAATAAATAGTATAGAGTAAATAAAGATTGATATCATTTGGATATGAACCCTTAATCAAATACTTAATAAATGGCATTAGCGTTAATCCAACACCCAATATAATTATACCAATGATATGATACAATTTTTTATATAGATTCAACAAAGCACATACCTTTTCGTCATTACCCTTGGCAATAGGCTCATACATACTAAACACAATTGCAGTACCTATCCCCAACTCCGCTAAACTTAATACCTGTAACACAGATGCAAACAATCCACCTAATCCTGTATACTCTGCCCCCATAACATAAATTGTTACTGTCCTACAAATAAATGGCAATACTAATGAAACAAATTTGTTAATAAATCCCCATATTATATTTCGCGTTGCATTACTTGTTCTACTCACTTAATTGCTCTATCCTTCAATTTTTTATAAATCCTATATAACTTAATTTCCTGTTCCCGCCATAAGTTAACTCTAATCACATATAAATATTCAAGTAAAACTTTTACTTGTTCATACATGTTCAACGTACTATAATCAAGCCAATGTAAAGTCCACTTAAATTTTTTCTCCCTAGCTTCAACCTCAAAAGCATAAAATTTATTAGCGTCAATACCCTTTCTCATTGAAAATAATGTTTTCCAACTTTTATTTACACGGACTGCCGTTTCCTTTCTCATATCTGGATTGATTTTTATAGCAATATCGTAAATCAACATATTGCGTATTGCCCTAACTGCTTCTTTTTCCCCTGTCCATATTCCATCACCAGTTTGTCTGTAAACAGCCATGCATTCTGGCAAATAATATATGTTACCATACTGTATAATTGAATAAGTAATAAGATTATCATTAAAATTATTTTCAAGCATCTTAGTGTCTATATGTTTAATAACATCACTTCTAATTAGCATTGTATCTGTATGGAAATAATATTCAAGCCAATACTTATTCTTTTCAATTTTACCTTCCGGAATATGACCACCTACCATTTTTTCTGATTTGCCATCTTGATATAATCTTTCAATATCATGCGCGCAAATACTGCAATCCATGTTTTCTGGTTTATCTAAAATATCTACCTGTCTTTGTAATTTCATTTCATTCGAAAAAAAATCATCACCATCCAAAAAAATGAAATATTTTCCCCTAACATAGCTTAATAGATTTATCCTATTTCTAGATGCCCTGAATCCTCTAACTATATCCTTTCCATTTCTATCATTAATATGTAACTCTATACTTTCAGGATATCGCTGCTCCCATTTTTTTAATTTTTCTATTGTGCCATCATTTGACCCATCATCCCCAATAATTATCTGATATAAAAAATCAACGTTTTGATTTATAATACTTTTCATTGTTTCGTCTACATAAGCTTCTTGATTATAAAATGTAACCAAAACACTTACTTTATATTCATATTCCATCTCATCACTAT
>ERZ1035025.328-NODE-328-length-34090-cov-15.758690_pt1 | contig 34090 bp, 45 predicted proteins | sample MGYA00520619_ERZ1035025 | MGnify/ENA primary metagenome ERZ1035025 (study PRJEB33766, sample SAMN09781742) | gut metagenome | biome: gut microbiome | host: Homo sapiens | place: Madagascar | study: EMG produced TPA metagenomics assembly of the PRJNA485056 data...
GTTGAAAACTTGTTAGAAGGAATAATGACAAATGAAGAATTTCAAGAGCTTATGAAAGCTTCTGAAAATAATGAAGATTATAAATTTAATAAAAATGGTTTAGATATTTCAATGAATAGTTCAGATAATGGTTTTGAACTTAGTGTTAAATACGCTAATCCAGTACAATCTGAAGTAGAGAAGTTTACAGATTTTTTGAATGGTTTGGACGATGAGTTATTTGTAGACATTTGTGAACAGATTGGTAATGATGGGTTACAGAAGATTCAAAATTGTTTGGACTCAGAAAATATTGAATCTGTTCGTTCTGCAGTTTCTTATTTTAAAGCACACGCACGAAAATTCATTGCAGATAAAACTAAATACTTAAATGAGCAATTAGTTAAATTTAACTAATAACTTAAATACATATTTAGCTAGTTATTAAGAGGACTAGCTAATACTCTCTTATGGTGTAATGGTCAGCACAGAAGACTCTAAATCTTTTAGTCAGGGTTCGAATCCTTGTGAGAGAAGAATAGCAATAGTAGAAACCTCCACGTGGTGCTATTTGGGTAATGCTAATTCTACTTCAAAACATAACAAAGTTTAAATTTTAAATAAGAATTGAACATGGGTTATATTTATTGTATTACAAATTTAATTAATGAAAAGAAGTATGTTGGAAAAACAACATATTCAATTACAAAAAGATTTCAAGAGCATTGTAAGGATTCTAGAAAAGAAAGATGTGAAAGAAGACCTCTATATGATGCAATGAATAAATATGGTATTGAAAATTTTGTAGTGGAAGAGTTAATAGAGTGTCCGAATGATGAGCTAGATTCATATGAAAAAATGTATATAGAAAAGTTACAAACTTACGGACACAATGGTTATAATGCTACTAAAGGTGGAGATGGTTCTATACTATTCGATTATGATAAAATTATTGAAACCTACGCGTTAGGAGGTACTATGACTGAATGTGCCGCTAAAATCCACTGTTCAGTGGACACAGTTAAAAAAGTATTAACTATTAATAATATTCCTATAAGACATAATAGAAGGGGTTGCTGTTCTGACCCTAAAAAAGTAGAACAATATTCTCTTGAAGGAGTTTTTATAAAAGAATGGGAAAGTATAACATTAGCTGCCCATTGGTTAGTAGATAATGGTTATGCTAAAACTTATAATAGTGGAGTAAAACAAAAAATAAGGTTATGTATGCGAGGTGAGAACAAGACAGCATATAAATTTATTTGGAAAAATCCTTGTGAGAGAACAATTTAATTATAAAAGATACGTATTATGATTATAGCAATTTATAAACTAAATGACAAGCTTTTAAAGACAACTAATTTAGAAAAGAAACTTAAAAAGTTGAAAAAGTCTAAATTAGATAGTAAAATACAAATCCTTTTCCAAGAGGATTATGAGGGGGATTTAAAAGAGGCTGAGAATTATTTAGATTACATAATTAAAAAGAACTATGTAATAGATGACAATGTAGATGATACTAGTAGTGTGATTTTACATCACTATGTCAATAGACAAACTGGTTATACACACACTAGTATATATGATAATGATATAAGAATAATAAATGAAGGTTATGAGCAAATCGACTGAAGTTTTTAACAGACTAATTAAACCTAAGAATAATATAATAGCTAACTATTTAAGTCGTAAAGCAGCAATACTAGCTGGTAATTGTGCGACTCTAAATCAGGATACTTTAGTCACACAATTTAAAGATAATCAATGGTATTTAGATTACTTAGATGAATTAAATACATATAGTACTCAATATTAACTAGTAACTAAATAACAAATGATTGATTATAAAGCAACTATTAAAAATATACACTCAGCATTGTCTGATTTAAATATAGATGAATTATTAATTATACTTGATTGTATTAAAGAGATTCCAAATTATAATAATTCAGTACACATTAATAGTGGAGGTTACACATATCCTAGTATGGATAATGTTTTGTTAAATTCAAAATTGAAATCTCCATCTGTTTCAGATTCATTATATTCTCTACAATTAGAAACAGACCATACTACATGTAATTCAGTAAATTGTACTGATGTAGTTAAAAAACGTAAAGACAATGAAGTTAATTCTTCAATTTAATTATAAAATATTTAAGGCGACCTAGCAATTAAGCTAAGCCGCCTTTTATTGTATCTATTAATTACTATAATAATTATTTTCTCCATATACTAGTTATGCTATCTATACCTAGTAATCCCATACAACAATATAAAACTGTATCTACCATATCTGGGGCTTGTTTAGTTACAATACTACAATATATAAGTACTATTAAACTAACTATCCATCCTAATATTCCACACACTCTTTTACTACTTACTCCAGTATGTGCTGTTATTAATTTAATTAAAAACTATTTCATTTATCAGTATCATAAACTAAGGGTATTAAACTAGCAGGACCTTTTATAGGACCAAAATCTACACCATAATTTTTACCCCTATCATTAACCATAACAGTATCTCTGTAAGAACCTACAGTTCTGTTATTAAATTCTCTAATTGGATTTGCTTCTTTCTTGGTATTATATAATTTATTACCAAAGGTAAATGTAGAAGCTTTCCTATCTACTGCATCATCAAAGGCATCATTAAAGTTATTAAATTTTTTAACAGAATGCCTTACTGAAGTCCAGTAACCGCCTGAACCTCCACCATTAAAAGATTTACTACCTCCGAATTTACCTTTCTATTTATTATACTGACTATTAGGATTATATTTCTAATAAGCCATAGCTAATGCTGTTATATTCTAAATGGGGGTTCTATTAGAAAATAAAAAATCTCTAGTACTGTTAATTAAATCTCTTATATTACCCATAATTATTCTTTATTTAGTTCTTAAATATTTATCCCATAACTACTTATCTCTTTCATCTACAAAATCTAAAAATTCTTGTAGTTCATTTAGTTGTATATTTATATCTCTCATACCTAGTTAATATTCTAATTATATATTTGAGCAATTGGGTTTAAACTCTATTGTTTATTCCACTAATTAATAATCTATTTATCCCTATTTCTTCCCCTGTTCATTTCTACATTATAGAAAGCGGGTCTTGTATTATAATTCTTCTATTTTAATCCCTACTTAAACTGTCCAAAGTTCTAGACATTCTATAAATTTCTATATCTACCATTAGTTAGACTATCAGTTGCATTTTTAGTCCATCCACCTAAGTTAGAAGCCCTTCTTCCAAATGAATAATATTTTCCAGGTCTGCTATCTTCTATCATAGATAAGTGTGAAGTGTCAAAAGCAGCCTGCTGTGGAATACCCTAATTAACTAATGAGATATATCTTTGTAATACTTGAGGCTATGAATTATTAATCTAAAAAGGTCCACCCTACTAATATGTAAGTGGATGATTCTTCTTTAAATCCTTTGTTTTAAACCATCCATTATCTAATATCGATCTATGTCCGTTTGGCTTATGTACTTCGCCACCATCTTCATGTTTCCATTTCTTTGCATTCTAAGCAAATATGGCTCTTTTTCTAGTTAGAGGATTTTTACTATGTGTTAATTCTTCAGTAGTTTTACCTGTTCTCTTTTTAGTTTCAGTAAATTTCCCTCTATTTTCCTTTTTAATGTGTATTCCAGAACCCTTAGCTAGATAAGGAATACCAAATATTTCTAAATCTTCCATTTTAATTAAATTTAAGAGTTTATATTACTAATTAATTTGTTATACACCTAATTATATATTATTATTGAAAAGTTAAAAATTAGTTTAGATAAATATAAAATAAATGTAAAATGTTAATGTTATATGGAAAATTTAAGTATTGATAAACAAAACGGAACAGTGGCTTTTAATGAGGAAGCCCATCGTTACTGGGATGTTAATGACTCATCTATCAAGTTTACTTCTGTAACTACTATGATTGAACAATTTGGTCAGCCATTTGATAAGGAATTTTGGTCAGCATATAAAGCTTTAGAGAAATTGTTACCTGCTGATGAATTTAAGATTGAGAAGAAGTCTCTTTTAAATACTAAGAAATTTGATCCGGTTCTGTTAGAGGCACATAATATTACTGAGCTAGATTTTAATAAAGCACAGCAAGAAATATTAGACTCTTGGGATGAGGAGAATAGAAGATCTTGTGAAAGAGGCACTAAAATACATGCAGGATTAGAGAATTCCTTTTATACTAAGAAAAAGAATATTACACTAGATAAATATCAAATAGGAGGTAAATTTGAGTGCCAAAAAGATAGAACTTCTCTAGATTTGGAGAATGCAGTATACCCTGAGTATTTAATTCATTGGGATTCTCCATCTGGTAAATTACATATTGCAGGTCAGATTGATTTATTAGTTAAAAAAGGCAATTCCATCGTAATTGGAGACTGGAAAACGAACAAGAAGATTGATACCAAGAGTTATTTTGATTCTAAAGTAAGAAGTTCTGTTAAGATGAAGTTTCCTCTAAATAATCTGGATGATTGTAATTATTATCATTATTGTCTTCAGCTTAGTACTTATGCTTATATAATTGAATCATATAATCCTGACTTTAGTATAGAAGACTTAGTATTAGTACATTTTGATCACAATGACAATATGACTGTTTATCATCTACCTTATCTTAGAAAAGAAGTAGAACGTATGTTATCTTATTATGAGAAGGAGCATCTTCTACAAGAACGTAGATTAAAGAATAAACGAATTGAATATTAATATGATACTATGTATAGCATTATTACTAATAGCTTATTTAATTTATAGCACTATAGTAGAATTAACTAAGAATTAATATATAAATTAATATATGGAAGAATATATAACTAAACGTACTAAAATATGTAGAGCTTGTCCTATTTGTGACCAAGAAAATGAGATTTGTAATGCACATTTGTATTTAAATCCTGAAAATAATGATGTAAGTACAACACCTAAGAAGGGATATTTAAAGGGATGCGGATGCCACCTAAAATGGAAGATTAATAATAAGAATTCACATTGTCCTTGTAATAAATGGGAAGCAGAATGAAATTAAACATATTAATTAAATGGTTACATGGTATTTTAACTAAGCCATTAACTATATTAAAAAGCATATATTATAATATTAAGAATAAACATCAAGATTTAGCTATTACAAGATTAGGTATATGTCATAGATGTGACCATAAATTAGATACTAACTTCGGTGACTTATGTGATTTATGTGGATGCGTATTAGATAATAAAACTAGAATTGAAGATGAATTTTGTGAACAAGGTAAATGGTAATTATTGCCATAAATTAATGTAAATGACTATGGATTTTAGAAGTGAATTAAATGGAAAAGAGAAAGTAGCTCAATCACTTATCGGTATGGAAAGTACAGGAACTCCTATTGTAGTTAATGGACAAAGAGCAGACGTTATTTTAGCTAATGAGAAGAAATCTAAATTTAATACTAAAGTAGATGAATATGTAGATAAATTTGAAAAACACAATAAAGCACTTGAAGACTATGCTAAAGAAATCTCAAAGGACATCAATGGTTTAGAGATATTACCAATGGGTTCTTATGCATTAATTAAACCTTTTGAGGAGAATCCTTTCCAAAAGGTAACAGTAGAGAGTGGAATTATTACAGACTTGGGTGGATTTACTCCTCAATATAAGAGTGAAGAAGATGGTCAAATTCACGAATTGGAGCAGTTTATTCGTGTTGGTACTGTAATTGAGACGGGATTCAAATGTGAGTTCTTGAAAGAAGGTGATGTAGTATTCTTTACTAAAGCTAGTGAAGCTACTGTTCCATTTTTCAAGCAAGGATTTGTAGTAGTTAATGAATCACGAATTATGGCAATAGTTAATGAGAAATTAACAGAAAGAAAGAATCAAATTAAAGATAATGGAAACAAGTAATAAAGTTTATATGCAGCCAGGAGATGTAGTTTATAGTAAAATATGCCTAAAAAATTAACACAGCAAGAGTTTCTTAAGAGATGCATTTTAGAACATCCTGAGTATACTTATGAAAAAGCTAAGTATGTAAATGCTAACACAAAAGTTACTGTAACGTGTCCTATTCATGGAGACTTTTTAACTAAACCTAGTTATTTTATAGCGGGTCATAAAAGTGGATGTCCTAAATGTAATACTGGCTTTATAAAAGTGGTATCTCCAGAGCAATTTAAATTAAGATGTATAAAGAAGTTTCCAGATTATGATTATAGCCAAGCTGTTTTTAAGGGTGAAAGAGATAAAATAACAGTCACTTGTTTGAAACATAATTATACATGGAGTGTACTTACTAAATCTCTCATAGAAGGACATGGATGTCCAATTTGTGGTAGAGAAAATATTAAAAGTAAACAATCTATGGGAATTAAAGAATTTGTTAAAAGAGCAAGAGAAATTCACAAAGATAAGTATGATTATAGTAAAGTTGAGTATGTTAATAGTATAACGAAAGTTTGTATAAATTGTGCTTAGCATGGTGATTTCTATTAGGCTCCAAATAATCATTTAAAAGGACAAGGTTGTCCTAGATGTAAAGAATATAAAGGAGAAACACAAATTTCTGAATTTCTAAAAGCCCATAATATAGAATTTCAAACTTAGTATCCTATAGAATATGAAGGTAATATTAAAGGATTTACCTATATAGACTTTTATTTACCACAACATAATATATTTATAGAATACAATGGTATGCAACATTACATCCCAGTAGAGCACTTTGGTGGAGAATTAAAATTTCAATAGCAAAAGAAAAGAGATCAATATGTAAGAAATTATTGTATAGAAAACAATATTTAGTTACTAGAAATAAAGTATGGAACAAATATAGAAGATGAGTTAGGTAAATATTTAGGAACCTAATAAAATTTTTTTTGGTCCGGGCGATGTTGTAAGTCTGCGTTAGCGTGACAAAATGCATTGTCCGGCTATGCTTGTTATTAGAAAAGAGCAAGCATTATTTAAAGATGAAATGAAAGGATTGAGATGCAGATGGTTTACTGATTCAGGATTAATGTAGGAAGCAGTATTCAACACTAAGGATTTAATACTTATATAATTATGGCATGGTCATTAACTCCAAAATATAAATTAAGCCCTCAATTAGAAGCTTTACGTAAGAAATGGGGAGGTGAAGCAATTTAGGATAAAATTTCAGGAACTATAGCTTTAAAAAATAAAAATGGTATTTTTAGAGATTCTGGAATAGCTACTAATGCAAAGGGACATGCTTAGCAGTTTGATTTAAAATCAGGGCATTTTATTATAAATGATCCAGTAGAAAGAGGTAGACAGAACCTTATTCGTTTGATTCCAAAATATGGAGGTAATGTTAGAAGAAACTCTTCTGGTAATTGGGAATTAGTAAATAATAACGGGGTCTTCTGGGCTTCTGGTACAGCACGAGATAACTAGGGCAGAGAAAGAACTTTCAATATTAACTCAGGGCATTTTACAGATGGATTAAGTACTTAGAAAACGCAGAAATCTAGCATAGAGTCTGAAGTTTCAGCTGATTCTGACACTAGTAAACCTCGTACCAGTGCACCCCCTGCAACTAGTAGATCTAGAACTGCATTAGCTCCAAAAGCTCCTACATCTAATTCATGGATTAATAAGGGTAGAGGAATATGGAATTATAATGGAGTATCTCAGGCAGATGTAGCAAATGCTTATAAGACTGGAGATTTCAGTAAAGTAGGAAGTTACTTATCACAACACAAAGATTTAGCTAGTTACTTAAATAATGTTTATAGTAAGAGAGGAGGTAACTAGTTTAATCAGTCTACACAAATTCCTACAGTTAATACTATGACTTTATAGACGTTAGATAATGTAGTGCCAAAATCTCCAGTAAAGGAAATTACTCCAACTGCAGAGTTACCTACTGCACCAACTCCTACCTATAATAGAAGCTAGACTAGAGATTATATGCGTTCTATAGGTATGAATCCATATGATTATTCCGGAGGTGAACGAAAAGCTTTAAGAACATATTTAAATAATCCTGGGTCTATGGATTCTAAGTACTAGCCATTTATCAATTAGGTGCAGAATTAGCGTACTTAGAAAATGGTAAATAGTATTGGAACTAATTAGTTATTAAAACCAGAAACTGATACAAATAAATTGAATAATTAGTTAGTTAATTTAAAATTTAAACAAGGAGGATAGATGTATAAATATCAAGCAGGAGCACAAATGGTACAACCACAATAGGCTAGTAGTCAAGATCCAATAGATTAGATAGCTTAGATAGCAGCCGGATCTCTATAGGGTGATGAAAATTCAAAACAATAGTTAATTTAGGTTTTAAGTAATAAAGAGATTGCACCTAAATTATTACAAATAGTTGATGCTGGAGTTAAAAAGTAGGATAAGAGAGCTATAATTATAGCCTAGGCAATAAATGCTTTATAGTAGGGAAGTACTCGTAAAGCAAGACTTGGTGCTAAGTTAGATTATATTAAATAGTCTATTGGGGAGTGTCCTGAAGGTCAAGAAGTAGTATATTTTAAAAAGGGTGGTGAAATCTGTAAGATGTGTGCAGGTAAAAAGATGCAAGATGGAGGAAAATCTGACCCTATTAAGAACTTCAAGAAAAAGAAAGAATAGGACGAGTTAAAAAAGAATATGTAGAGAAATCCTTATACTAGAGGTAAATCTGCTAAAGAAATTGCTGAAATGCAAAGAAAGAATAGACAAGAAGCAGGTAATGGTAAAGGCGAAAATGATGCCAAGGTCGCTCCTTGGAATTATAAGAAAAGATAATTAAAACATATGTTTAATGTTAATGATTTATGAATGTATTTAATTATGACAGTGACCATCTTGTTCTAGAATTAAATGAGCCTGAGATTCTTTTAATCAGAGAATTTAAGGCTCTTCTAGATAGAGATAAAACGAAAACTAAGACTAGAGTAAATAAAGAACTCACTTATATTTATTTGGCTTTAGATTGGAAGTCTCCTTATTCTAATTATTTAGAATAGGAAAGACATGAAGAAGCTTTAGCTGATAGTGGTTTGACAGAAGCTTAGTTTAATGACCCTATATTTAGAGAAGCTTGTCGAAAATATAGGAAATTACAAGAATCCAATAAATCTGTAAAATTATTAGAAGCAGCTCGAAGGGCAGCAGATTAGTTTATAGATTATTTTGAGACTATTGTAGATTTAAATGAACGAGATATTAATGGTAAACCTATTTTCTCTGCGGAAAAAGTAATGAAGGAGATGGCTTAGTTAAGTAATGTCCATGAACAATTAATTACTTTAGAGAAAGAAGTTAAAGAGTCTGTATCACAAGAATCTGCAACTAGAGGTGGAGTTAATACGGGATATGACCCAGGTGATTTTTAATTAATATGCCTAGAAAAAAGAAAGTATTACCTGATGAAATCTAGTTAATTGTAGATGAAGTAAAAAAGAAATAGTAGGAAGAAGACACTAAAGAGGCTAAGAAATTAGTTGATGAATATAGAATTGAACGTTCTAATGATAAGACGTATTGGGATATTACTAAAGATATGAAAATAGAATGTTTTGATCCTACTTTATCTTATGAATTAACTGGTTATAGACCTATAGATGAAACTCATGGTTTAGATTTTGATCCCTCATGGTTTACCGAAGTTAGAGAAACATTTCTAAGAACTGGAAGATATTGTTCTTATTTACCTAGAAGTAAAAGATGGGATGCATTTTGGAAAGAACAATATACTAGATGTAAATATGGTATGACCTCACATGGATATACTATTACTGGAGATAACTATTTCTTCCTAAATTTTTATTAGTTACCAGTAGTAGATATGGATAAAGCATCGGGTGAAGGTACTAATGAAAGTTTTCCAGTATTCTTTGCTTCACAGTATATGTTCTTTCATTATTTATAGATGTGTAGAGTACTACATAAAAATGCTGCTTTAATGAAGGCACGTTCAATTGGCTTTAGTGAGATAAACGCTTCTCTTGCAGCTAGACTATACACCACTATAAAGAGAAGTAGAACTATGATTACCTGTTTTAAAGATACTTATTTAAATGGTACCTTTAGTAAGTTAGACCATGCTCTCACATTTATTAACACAAATGCTGATGGATTTTTTAAACCTAGATTAACAGATAAAGCCTTAGAAAAGAAATCAGGATACCAAGTTAAAATAGATGGTCAGTTTACAGACTTTGGATGGCGTTCTGTTGTAATAGGAATTAATGGAAGCAAGCCTTCCAATATTCGTGGTGATCGTGTTGACCTTCTTATTTATGATGAGGCGGGTTCGTGGCCTGATTTAACTACTGCTGTAGTACAAGGACAAGAGTTATGTGAAGTACAAGGTGTTCCTAGAGGTATTATGTTATTTGGTGGTACTGGAGGTGATTTCGGTCCCCCTCTTGAAGGATTAAAAAAGATTTATTATAATCCTAAGGCTTTTAAGATTCTACCATTTAGACATAAATGGACACAAGATGGAACTACTATAGAGAGTGGATTCTTTCTTCCTTATTTTCTGCAATCTTTGAATCCTGAATATATGGATTCTAGAGGAGTCTGTAATTAGACAGAATATAAGAAGGTATTACAAGAAGAAAGAAATAATCTGTTAGCTGTTCCTGAAGACTACCTTAAAAAGTGTGCTGAGCGTTGTTGGAATGCAGAGGAAGCATTTACTCTCGAAGGTTAGAACAAGTTTAATAAAATGAAGATAGCAGATTAGTTAGCTAAAATACGTCTTCATAAAATTGGACCTAGACCACAAGTAGGAACTATCGATTATACTTACAAATCTAATAAGCACTCTTTAGAAAATATAAATGGATTTAGATGGCTTCTTAATTCTGGCAAAGTTTAGATATTAGAGCATCCAGTATGGTCTGATTTATATAAGGAGCAGATTGAGAAGCAGAAGAAAGAAGCTGAAGAATAGGGAATTGATTTTGAAGCCCCTGTATATACAGAAATGAATGATTTATATGTAGCAGGTATTGATGGTATTGATATTGGTGCTGCTCAAACTTCTAAAGAAACTAGAGACCCTTCTGATTTTTGTATTGTAATTAAACGTAGAGCCTTTGGTCTTAACGAACCACAATATGTAGCTATGTATAAAGATCGACCTCAAAATATTAGAGAAGCTTATAAGATAGCTATGTGTATGTGTAGATATTATAATTGTAGAATTAATATAGAGGCTACCCGTGTAGGTATGATTACTTGGGCTAGAGAAAATAAATGTCTACAATACTTTATGAAGAGACCTAGAGCTACTTTGACTGATATTAAATATGGTACTACTAAATAGTATGGTACTCCTGCAACTAAAACTATTATAGAACAGCAAACAGACCTTATAGCTGATTATGTAGAAGACTATGGACATAATATCTGGTTTGAAGACATGTTGGTGTAGTTAAATGGTTATAATGATGAGAATAAAACAAAATTTGATATTATAGCCGCTCTTGGAATGGTTGAACTTGCAGACTAGGAATTATCAGGAAGACAACCTACAAAAGTTGACAAAGAAGTTGAAGAATTTTAGGACTACGGATATTATATAAATGACAAAGGTTATAGAGAATTTGGGGTTATTCCAAAGAAACAATCAAATCAAATAGTAATTAAATAGGAGGAAAACAATGACCCATACCGAATTGAAACAAGTGATCCTAGATTATATGAGAACACAGTTTTAGATAGACTTTATAGGAGATATTCGTATTGAAGATTTAGACCCTATAGGATATAAAGTTTCTCTTAATCTAGACCATGCTGAGAACCCCTTTGTATTAATGGCAGATTTACCTGATGATAAATTTGTAGACTTTATAAAAGAGGAATTAAGAAGAAGTAAATTACATAGAGTAAAGTATTTTAAAGCAATTAAAATACAACCTCCAGAACCTAAACTATGTTATGACAGACAAAGAGCTTATAGATAAGACTAACGAAACTATTTCTGAACTTGTATATGATAAAACTAAGTTATAGAAAGCTTATAATTATTATAATGGAAAAAGAGACAAGGAATAGTTTCGTTATTTAGAAGAAAATTTTGGTATAGGAAGTCCTACTTCCGTTGAATTTACACCTTTACTAAGAAAGCATGTAGATGCTTTAGTTGGTGAATTTCTAGGAACTCCTATATTACCAAAAATATCCTGTAAAGATGCAGGGACTATCAGTAATATGGATAGGGAAAAATAGCTATTAATATAGACACAAATAATAGGATTTTTAAAAACTCATTTAAATAATTCCTTACTTAAATTTGCTAATAACTAGGATATTACTGATAAATCTATTAAATAGTAGTTAGATAAAATAATTGAAGAGTAGGATTAGCAATTTGTTTCTCAATATGAAATTGCTGCTTAGAATATTCTTCAATACATTATGTAGTCTGAAGAAATTGATTTTGTAACTAAACTTAGACAATTATTTATAGACTTATTAGTTACAGGTTATTGTTTTTACAGAGTAAAGCCATCATTTAGTAAAACTAATATTGAAATAGAAGTATTAAATCCTTTAAATACTTTTGTAGATAGAAATCCTGAATCTCCTTATGTTAAGAAATCTTATAGATCAGTTGTGAGACAATGGCTTTCTAAAAGTTAGATATTAGCTAAATATGGAAATGAATTAAGTAAAGAAGACTTACGTAATTTTAAATAGAACTGGACAGACGATGACACAGCTAGATATAGAAGAGCTTTCGGTCCAGTTGTAGATATAGATGAAGCTAGTGATGATGACGAAGACCAAGATTTACTTCCTGGTTATCCTGAAGATGATTCCCATAGATATAATCTAATTCCAGTATACGAAGTAGAATGGATAGAAACTGATGATAAATTTATTATGTAGAGATATAATACAATTAGAATCGGTGATGAATATTATATTCTTAGAGGAATTGATAAATAGGTAATCAGAAGTCACGATAATCCTAATTATTGTGGATTGTCAGTAAATGGTGTTTATTTTTTAAATAGAGCTCGTTAGCCTTATAGTTTAATCTTAAAATGCGCCCATTTATAGGATCGTTACGATCTCCTACATTACTATAGAGATGCTATTGTAGCAAATAGTGGTGTTAAGGGTAGTATTATTGACATTTCTATGATTCCTAAAGTATTAGGTCCAGATTTTGGAGCCAGAGTAAAGAAGTGGAGAGCTTATAAGAAACAAGGAGAAATGTTGATTGATTCTTCTCAAGAGGGAAGAATGGAAGATGGATAGGCTCCTTTAAATACTATATTTAATGGCTATGATGAATCTTTACCAGCTTAGGTAATACAAGCAATTGATTTAGCTATACAATCTATTGAATCTACTGTATCTTCTATTACAGGTGTGTTTAGAGAAAGACTTAATGGCATTGAATAGAGAGATGCTGTAACTAATGTTAAATAGGGAGTAACTAATTCTTATACTGTAACTAAACCTATTTATTAGCAAATGGATTTAGTTGTACGAGAGGTCTTGCTTGATAGTCTTAATTAGGCTAAAATAGTTTATAAGAAAGGACTAACTGGTACTATTACTCTAGGAGATAAATATTAGAAAATATTTACGGCACTTCCTGAATATTTTACAGTTACTGACTATGACATACATGTAATATCTAGTACTGAGATTATGTAGGATATGTAGACAATTAAATCTACATTGCCTGATTTAATTAAGTCTGGATTAGTTAGTGCTGATATTATATTCGAGGCTCTTACTGCTAAGAGTTTAACTGAACTTAAATATACTGTCAAGAAAGCTATAGAAAAATAGAAAGCTGAAAACAATTAGTTATAGTAGCTATAGCAGAAGTTAGAGGAAACTAGTTAGTAGTTACAATAGGCATAGCAAGAGTTACAGAAGGCTCAATAGAAAGCAGAATCTCTTAATGAACAAAGAATGTAGCTTGATTAGTAGAAGATTCAATTAGAGTATCAAGTTAATTGGTATAAAGCTCAAACAGATAGAACTTATAAAGATAGACAATTAGATATAGAGGATTAGCGAACTAAAGTTGAATTAGCTTAGTTAAATGATGGCAATCCTTATAATGATAAAATTAGACAATCATAATGGCAATCAGTTGTGAAAAAGTATACTCTGGAACTGGGGATTAGATTTATCCAGAGACAGCCGATAAAGCAGTTACAGTTCTAGCTAAAAACACTACACTTGACATATATTTAGCAGACTTAGCTAAATAGATTTCTGAAAAATAGGGAGCTGATGAAGTAGCTAAATCTTTAAAATTTAAAGTAGATTATTTAGCTACAAATACAGCAGATGTTGCTAAAGTAAAGGAGTTAGAAGATTAGCCTGAAACTAATTAGTGGGGTGAAAACTTTGTATTACCTTCTGTAAAGACTCCTTATACCTGGAAAAGAACTATTGTGTATTTTGAAGGATAGAATCTTAAAGACGGTTAGAAATTTTATGAAATTGTAACTGCTGATATTGCTGAGATTAGTTAGACTCTATATATGGTTAAAGATAATTCTTAGTAGCCTAAGGTAATATATCCATAGAAAGCGGTAGAAGTAGACGGAGAACTATAGAATGTAGATGATACAGATGCTTCTATAGATGAAATAATTAAAGCCAGTGAAGCGGGTAAAAATAATTGGAGTAAATATCCATCGGAAATAACTGCATCTAATCCTTATGGATTTATGGCAGTGCGATAGAGAGTAAGTGGTGCTTGGAGTTTATTTAAAGTTGCCCTATATTCTAAATGGGCTTATGATAGTAGACTTGTTACTAAATTTACAGTAACCAGCACTTTTGAAAAACCTCAATTAACCAAAACTGCGATAAATCCAGGTAACTAGTGGACAGATACTAACGAATAGGAGTTCACTGGTTATCTATGGATGATTTCTGCTTCCTAGAATAATAATAATTATGTTTTAGACGACAATAAGAATATATGGAGTGAACCTCAATTAATTTCAATAGTTAAGTAATGGAATTTAAAATAGATATTTGTAATTCAGTACAAGGTGATTTAACTGTGTTAGATTTATCTAAAGAGTACGGTCAATATTTATCTGAAGAGGAAGAAGTAGCTAGTACTTATGAAGATACATTATTATTTAAATACAGTAAGTCAGTAACTGTAAATGTATTAATGAAAATAGGAACTACAGAAATAACATTCTTAGATGCATTAATACATGAACACAATTAGTTAGAAAATGGGGTATATAAAGATGATGCGTGTACTTTCAACCTTAAAGAAGATGGTTTTTATACTATTGACCATTATGTATTTCCGAATATAGATTGGTATAATTGGTATAAAAATAAAGCTTCACAAGAATACAAAGATAAAATAAATAGAGTATATATAATAGATGAAGGAGTTATTAAAAAAGAAGTAGATGGAGTATTAAAAGAAACTACTCTTAGAGAAGTACTGGAAATGAATCTAGAAGGTACTCCTATTTAGTAGGAACACATAAATACTTTCTTTACAGGAAATATGCAACAATGTTATATTAATTATTGTAAGAAATTATTTAATGCATTATTGAATAAGTGTAGGACTTCTGCATATAATGAAGATTTATATGCTAGAGACTTTATTTGGATGACTCTTAATATAATAGATTATTTAATCTAGTTTGAACAATTTATGGAAGCTGAAAAAATAGTAGAAGAATTTAATACTTGTGGAGGCTTCTGTCATAATAATGAATATGGATAGCATACAGCTCATGGATGTGGATGTTCTAAAGCGTAAAGCAATAGAACTTTATAGAGATTTATTAAATAGAGCAAAGAAAGGTTATCAAGATGATTATTCATTATTGTTAAATATTATTTGTTTTATTAGTTTACCTATAGATATAGATAACAAAGAATTTATTAAAGAGAACTTACTAAATTAGAATGATACACTCTATTTACAATTAGGTAGGGAAGGTAGGTTTAACACCATGTTCTAAAGAAAGACCTAAACAACTTATACCTCTTTTAAAGAGTAATTTTTTAGGAGAATTTCAAACAGAACTAGAAAAGAAATTAGCTAGAGAAAGTATAGGTGTAACTGTCACAGGTAAATATACCTATAAACCTGATGGTGACCATATAACAAATATAGAATAGATTACATCTATATATGAGGCACTTGACTATGCTTTAACTCTAGCTAAATCTTATCAAGATAAAAAGATAGAAGAATAGATAGAAACTATTAAAACTAATATAAATTAGTTAACCAGTACTGTTACTAATTAGGGAGAAGAGTTATCTACTTTATAGGAATTAGTTAATACTATTAACACATAGGTAGGAACCTTAAATGGTCAATTAGCTAATTTAAATGTAGATGATAAAATAGAAGCTTGGATTAGGACACACTCAGGTTCAGTAGCTCTAAATGGAGAATCTAAGTTAGATTTTGCTATATCTCAAGCTGAAGGTAATGCCATTAAGTCTAAAGAAGACGGTCTCTATGTTGAAAGCTCTTCTGCAGCTGTATATAAATCAGAATTATCTGATAACATTAAAATGAATACTTCTGTGGGTGGACTTAAATAGGGAACTAAGGTATCTGATTTAAAGGGTAAGGCATTTTCTACCATATTAGATAAACTATTATTCCCTGTATTAGTTAGAGAATTAGTTCAGCCTTATGTAGTATCCAATGTATCTAGTTAGTTAGTAGAGGTAGGCAGTCCTATTATTCCGGCAAGTACAACTTTTATCAAGGGAGACGCTGGAGATGTAACTTCTAAAACAGATTCTATAACCCATAATAATTAGGCTTATACAGAATCCACATATACAGAGTTAGGGGATTATATTTATAAGGTAGTAATTAATTACTCTGCTGGAGAGTATTTGGTCGATGATAGAGGATAGACTACTGATAAAAGAATTGAAGCAGGTTCTATAAATAAAACTGTGGCTACTATTTCTGCAACATATCCTTGGTATTATAACACCAATAAAGGTGCTTTAGTTAAGTATGGCACTCAATCTGGTATAATAGAAATTAATTTATCAGGTAAAGCCGTTATTAAAATACCTGGAACTAATTCAACTTTAAATAGTTTGAAAGTAAATGGTGGTTTAGGATTCTTAGATGTCGATATGTCTGGATGGACTAAAACTACTGAATAGATAAATGATTACACATATTAGGTATGGACTAAGAATGATTCTTATGCTTCTGAACTACCTCATCAAATTCAATTCACATTAGCATGAAATATACAGGTGATTCGTTGTTAGGAGTTTCATTTTCAGTAAAGACTCCTAAACCATTAGATTGTAGAACTGTAGTAGATACTACTTAGGAATTATATACTATTCCTGCTGAAATAGCATATGAAGGTATGTCAGTTTCTAATCTGGAAGATGGTTATATTTATATGTTAGTAGACAAAACTAATATAACTAATTCTGATGGATGGGTAGCTTCTTATAAGGCTCTTTAGTTAGTTAGCTGTACAGAAGTTGAGTATATAGAATGGAAGAAAAATACTACAGAACAAGGAACTGCAATAGATTCTGAAAAGCCTTATTTACATAATGATACTTATTATTATATCTATGAGGATAGTATCGAAAATAAAGACACATATTATGTAAATCAAGAATAGTATCAACGTGTTTGGAACTTAGCATCTTCTAAAGCTGATAACACTAGTTTCCTAGCTTTACAAAAGAAAGTGGAAAGTAATAATACTAACATTACTACTAACTACTTAACTAAAAAAGATGCCATAAATACTTATGTAAATAAATCATTTTTAGAAGACACTTCAGAAACTACTTTAAAAGAAGTAACAGATAAGTATCAAACAGCAGAAACATCTGATTCTAAATATTTAAAGCCTTCAAATTTTGGGGTAAGTGATGTAAACACCTAGTTTTCATTCTTAAATACTACAACTTTTGAGGAATACAAATCTACAGTTACAGAATAGTTAGACACTAAAATAACTAAAAATTCTAGAGCTATCCTAGAAAGCTTAACGATAAATACTATCTAGAATACCTCAGGTAATACTATGAGTATTAAAACTGATGGTATATTCTATGGAACAGAGAAATTAGCTAAGGTTTCAGAAGTACCTAAGTGGATGTGTTTATCTCAAGAAGAATATAAATAGTTAGAGACAGATGGTACTTTACAAGATGATACTTACTATTTAACATATGGCAAAAATACAGATGATTCAGGATTTGTAACTGCAGACTTATTGGAAAGATAGGTGAAATCTATTATGCAAGGTGTGACTAAACTACAAGATTCAGCGACTTTAGCAGATTGTATTTCTAAAATAAATGAAATAATAGATAAATTTAGGGTTTAATAATATCCTTGTATTGTTGTCTTTTCCTATTATTTATTAACCTTAAATTAAATTATTTTATGATATATAGAAATGGTAAGTTAGTTTCTGAAATTAATAAAAATCTTTCAGAACTAATTGATACAATTGAATAGGTAGCACAGAGAAGTATAGGAGCTGTATATAAAGGTTCCTAGTTAGTATTTTTAACTGTGCTAAATGCTATAAAGAGCTGTTATGGTAGTGGTTCTTGGCTTTCAGATAAAAATTGGTTAGATAACGATTATTGGAAAAATAAATAAATAAAATGGCAATCTTTAAAGATTTAGAAAATAAAATTGAATCACTTGAGACACCTTGGAATGAAAAGACCGGTCAATAGGTTGAAGATTTAATCTCTCGCCATCTTGTTAATTCCATGGACTTTGCTAATAGTACACTTACATTAAGAGATTATAACGGAGATGCAATTACTTCTACTAGAGTTACTGTAGAAACTCCATCCTATGATTAGGATGTATTGATTGTTGCTGTTAGAATTAATGGTACTATTTATAAAACTGGAGAAGTAGTTATGCAGTGTAATTCTAAGAGCAAAGTAGAATTAGCAGTAGCTACAAGTCATACTTCCACTACCTAGTCTTTTGGTGTTTAGGATGCAGCTGGTGCCGTAAAAGTTAAGATACAATATGGAGTTAATAGTATGGAAACCACTGTTGCTCCTTATGCATTAAAAGATTTTTCATTAGATTCCTCTGGTACTAAAATTGAGCATCTCAATAAAGCTGACAGTGAATTAAGATGGGTGAATATTACAGAATTATTTAATGATTCATAGGAAAGTAAAATTACTGCTACCCTTGTAGATTATCCACAAAAATCTAGTATTCTTGATGTATCTATTAAAAGCTAGAAAATAGCTCTGTCGTATACAGGCAATATTATTTCTACTACTGCTTAGTTTACCCTTGAAGGGGGTTTAGCTTCTGAATATCACTTAGAGGGTTATTTAAATGCAAAACCTACAAATACCACTGATGGTAATTTGTCTTTTGGAGGATTATAGCCTGGATTAAATTTATTAACTGTTAAAGCAGTACATAAAACTCAAAACATTGCAACAAATTATATAAATGTTTGTGTAATTAATCCTTCAGGATTTAGTGGAGTTGCTGTGGCGGTAAATGGTATTACTGGTTCTATTAATAATCACGATACAGTAAAGTTGTACACACTTACTGTTTACAGTCCTACTAAAGAATCAGTAACTATTAATACATATCTAAATTCTGACTCAGCAGACGATAGATAGAACTTACTTGATACTGTAGTAGTTAATGCTCAGAATTATGATGCTAATAATAAGTATGATGTTACTTATAAGAAATATATAGAAGTAAATAGTGATGATGCTAAATAGTATTTACAAGTAGAAGTAAGTGGCAAGCTTTACTAGTTCCAATCAACTAGTTCTGATAAGGTATTTATGTCTAATTATTAGACATTATCTATCTCTAAAGCAAATGCTAACTATCTATATACCGCTAGTCCTAGACCTACAATTAACTTTGATTAGATAAATGGTAGAACTACTACTTTGTTTAATGCTAGCCCAGATTATTGGACAGCTTCGGATGGTAAAATAATATATAGAGTAGAGTCTAACACTGATAAGGTATTTGAAACTCCTGTTGATTTATAGTTAAGTAATAACTTTACTCTTGAATTTGGTTTTAAATCCTATAATATAAGTAATGAGGAGTCCCCAGTAATTACATTTGGTCAAATGTTAATTAAACCAACTGTAGTATGTTGGAATACATCAGCAGCATAGCTTTATAATGCTAGATTTGCACAATTCAAAGAAGATGTAGATACACATATTACTATTACTGTTTAGAAAGGATTTACTCTTAATTAGAATGATCCATATTACCCTAACTATTTCTTGGCATAGGATTCTTATAATACATTAAAAGCTAATTTGGAAAGTGCTAAGTTTAACTTAGTAAGAATCTATGTTAATGGAGTAATTAATAGAGAAATATCTATTGATGATGCTACTTTACTCACATTGTAGAGGGAAGCTCAGTTACAAATAAATCCTAAGGGTTCTGACTTAGACTTATATCTGTTAAGAGTTTATAATTCTACGGCACTTACCTTTGATCAGATTTAGCATAATTATATTTCTTTCTTAGCTACTAAAGAATAGAAAGATAAGTTCTACGATAGAAATAATATCTTGGGAACCAATGGTGCTATCTCATTCGCTAAGAGTTTTGGTAAATACAATACATTAGTATATGTATTCCCTAAAGGAGGTAAGTTACCAAATAGAACCTGGCAAGGTGAAAATAATAAACCTGGAGATCAAGACAAAGCAGCTAAGAAAATTAGATGCACATTATTTATTAATTATGCTGATTAGGCAATTAATAAAATATATGGTGGTAGAATAAATAATGGTCTTGTTAAGGGTTAGGGTTCTTCTGCTATGCGTTATTTAATTTGGAATACAGCATTCTAGTTAAATAAGTTTAAAGATGGAGAAACTAAAGTAAAGAGTGTATTTACTCCTTATGAAGATTTAGATACTGCCACTAATAAATTCATAGCTAAACCTACCCATGAAAAGAAAGGTTACTACAACATGCCTCCTTATAGCGGTTAGTATGACTCTTCTGAAAAAGATTTAAAAGTAACTAAACTCGTAGGTAAGGTTAATTTTGCTTCTTCTATGTAGTCTCACAAAGAGGGTGCTTGTAAACTTTATAATGATGCATATAAATCAGATTCTGACTAGACAGGACTACTTATGGGAGGTCGTAAGGCAGTACATGAAGAAGCTTTCTTATACTTCTATTTAATTACTGATTTAGAGTCTGTAGCTAACTATGAATTAGCAGATTTACTTAAGAATCCTAATGTTTAGTTTATGGGATTCTAGACATTTGGTTCAGCTAAGGGTGATAAGGCTACTTTTGGTTACGATGATGATAAAACTCCTGAATACATTTTAATAGAAGGTGGTGAGAACTCTGACCCTCATGTTAACTTTAGAAGACCTTGGGCTGCTTTACAACGTGTAGGATTAAATGCAGCAGGTTCTAAAACATTAACTAATTTCCCAACTGTTACAGTGACAGAATAGAAATCACCTAACAGAGATTATACAAAGAATCTTTGGATTTAGGATGAATCTATTGTTTACTAGAATCGTGGTTCTTGGGATGTGGACTTTGGATTAAATGAGGATGCTACTGATTTCACAGAACCTGCTCGTAAATCATTAAATAAGTTTGGTGAGTTTGTAGACTTTGTTTATAAATACAACTTTAATTTAGTTAAGACTGGTGAAACAGATATTACTAAATGGAATACATTAAATAGATACATAGCTACTAAGGCTATTCCAGCATTTACTGGTTCTAGAGAAGGTGATATTTATCGTTATGATGAGTTTGCAGGAAGTACAAGTGCTACTGGAGAAGCTGTTGGAGGCTGGGTAAGAGGAGGTACTATATACTATCCTACTACTGGTTGGTCAAGACTTAATATCTACGAAGACTTTGAAATGGATTCTAGTATTAATTAGCTTGATATAGCTATTGATGAACTCAAATCTTTATTTAAGAAAGGCATAACTAAGTATATAGACGTAAATGATGTAGCTATGCATCAAGCAGTAATTAGATTCTTATCAGGTACTGATAATAGAGCTAAAAACACTTACTTCTAGATATTTGGTAAAATCTATGAAAATAAAGCATAGACTGACGAAGCTGATAATTGGTAGCCCTCAGATAAAGGTGATTACTTAATTAGATTATACGGTGATGACTTGGATACTGTTATTGCAACTGATAATAATGGTTTACAGTCTAAACCTTATAATTTACTTGAACCATCTTATGTCCCAGAGACTGCTTCTCAATGGGGTGATAGTGGATTAAATGCTTTCTTCTATATGTTTGATTTGTAGTTTGAAGATATTATTAAAAATAAACTTTATACAGTAATTAATCAAGCATTTGGAACAGCTTCAGGAGAGAATACCAATTTCTATAAATATTTCTACAGTATTTAGGCAGATAAGTATCCTGCTATTGCTTATAATCACACTGCTCAAATTTATTATGAGAATGCTCAGATAATTAAGAATGCAGGTGCTATTGAGTACTATGACAATAACTAGATTGAACCTATTGAGCAGAGTCACGGTTCATGCCTAGAAGGTGAGCAATAGTTTATGGAAAAGAGAAAGAACTTCTTAGCTTCATATACTAAATAGAGTACTACTTCTGATTATCCAACAGGTTCTTCTGCCGGAGGTAATGAAAGACCTCTGTAGTTAAGATTGGAGTTCACTCCTTTTTAGGATTTCTATCCTACATATTACTATGACGGCACTAAGTATTTAATGCCTAATGATAATGCTGATTATAGACCTGATATAATTAAGTATTTAGTTAAAGCAGATTAGAATTATGTAGTTAATCTGAAAGAAACAGGTCCAGCTATTAACGAGGGTTTAATTTCTACAGTATTATATAAGAAACTTAATATAACTGGTTTAGTTAACTATAGTATTAAACCTAAAGATGCCTATACCAGATTAACTAACTTTACTATTGATAATAATAACTTAAAAACCTATAAAGATTTCTTTGGAACTGATTATCCTAAATATAGATTGGATGAGTTTGTAATGAGAGGTCCTGTATTGGAAAGTCTGACTCTTAATAATATGACTACACTTGAAACTCTTAATCTTACAGACTTTAATAAGTTAAAAGAGGTCAATTTAAGTGGAACTACATTTAAGAGAGTTGTATTACCAAGCAAAGCTGAAACTGTAATTCTTCCTGAGACTATTGAGACATTGGAATTATATAATCCAGTTAAAGAACTTAGATTAGAGGGAATTAGTAATTTAAAGACAGTAGATTTATCTAATGTTGGACAGTTTGATATAGATTCTTTCTTAGAATAGTTAGTTGATTGTAACAGTCTCGAATCTGTTTCTTTACGTAACTTAACTATTAATGTAACTGAGCAAACTCTTTCTAAGTTACTCTCTGTTAAAAACAATATTACTGGAGTAATCAATATTGTAGATAGTACAGGTGATTTAGTAGAAATTAGTTATGACACTAAGAAGAGTTTAGTAGAATAGTTTGGAGATATTGACAGTGCGACTAATAATCCAAAAGTTAATTATAAAGCATCTAGTTCAGCTTTCTCTGCCACTTGTGATTCTGAAATAACTGTATTTGGATTAGGTGATAAGGGAACTGGTAAATTTAATCTTTAGATTAATAGTAACTAGGTAGAAATAGTAAGTGACCCAACTCCTAGATTACATATTGATTATTAGTTAGCTAGTTCTACTTATGAGTAGTACTTAAAAGTAGACTCAAAGACAGGTAACATCACTTTAATTAAAGAAAGTGTTACCGTATAGCCAGTAATTAATATTTTAGTATATAGAATTGGAAATTCTACTCCTACTAAACTTACATGTAAAGTTAAAATCTAGTGGACAGCTCCTCAAATTGGAGACTTTGTTTATTATGATGGTTCATACTCTAATAACTATAATGCTAATAAGACTTGTGTAGGTATGGTATATGCTGTAGAGATTACTAATGATACTAGTGGAACAGCCTATGTTATAGGTAAGGAGAATATGACTGAGAATGCCTCATTCTATCTTGGATTTAGTCCAGAAGGTATTAATGGTGGTGATGACTTAACTCTTAAAGAACTATATTATATAGGTGATTGGCTTAAAAATCAGGGATTGATGGCAAGTGCTAATAGTTCTGATTCTAATGATTATATAGCTATGTCAGGTGTATCTACTGATAAACCTGCAGATTAGATTACATATAAATCTTATACTGACTTTACTACGAATGGATTTACAGGTAAGGAAGATACTGCTATTTATGTAAATACAGTAAATACTTCTGTCCTTAGTAAATTATATTCTAGTTTTTAGAATTAGGTTAAGAGTTATATCACTTATGATAGTACTACTTAGACTTATAGTATAAAAAGTATGGATAAGTTGGTAGCTTTGTGTAAAGGATTAAAAATTACTAATGTGACTTCTGATGAGTTATCTAGTTGTGTAATTTATCCTTATTATTACGCTGCCGCTTTATACCAGCCTACATTAAAGTCAGCTGAAAGTGCTATTTATAATTAGTTTGCTTAGGGTAATTGGTATATTCCATCTGCTAAATAGTTAGCAAGAATTATGTATTATAGAGGTTATAGTGCTAAAGGTACTAACTTTATTGATAGCACTTCTGTTGCAGAAACTATTACTAAACAAAGTTCTGGTACTGAGGCTAAGAATAAAGCAATATTCTCTAATGCTAAATCAGTTATGGGAACTAACTTCCCTTCTGTATGGGCTAATATAGCTAGTAATTAGAATACATCTACTACTATAAATGCTTCTTCTAATTATAATAGTTACTCATATTAGAGTATGTGTACAGATTATAATTGCACCGCACATAGATATGAGTGGATTCCAGGTAGAACCTTTAGCAATAATGCATATGATGCTAATATGTATTAGTATATAGCTGCTTGGAGGGTAACTAAACATTAGGGAGTTCCATTTACACAATTTACTTATAATAAAGATACTTAGAATGGTTGATAAAAATTTATCTTTAAATAATATGTTAGAGAGGGAGGACTTATTAGCCCTTCCTCTCCTTAAATGGAAAGAATTATTAATAGAAAAAGATGGGGCTTGTTTTGACTTTTAGTTAAAAGATATTTTGCAAGCTAAATTAACATCTTATGATAAGTCTACTAATGTAAATTCTTTCTATTATAAAGAAGATAAGAAGTGGTTGGATAAAGATACTAGAATTGGATTACAGAATTTAATTAATTGTGGAGCTTAGACTATAACCGTTTAGTTAGGTTCTGAACTATTAGATATTTCTGCTGACAAATTAAAAGAATTCTTAAATAAGTTAGAAGTTTATGCTGGAGAATGTTTTGCAGTAACTGCTAAACATAGAGTAGCTATTAACTAGTTAAAATCTACAGAAGAATTACTTAATTATGATTTTACAGCAAATTATCCTAAGAAAATAAGATTACAATGAATGACATAAAGATTGGACTGGGAGATAATTCCTCCTGGTCCATTTTTGTTCCACCACAACCTGAAAAACCTCCTTCTATTCCTATCGAAATTCCTGATAAAGTAGAATTTAAAAAGACAACTATAGATAGTGGATTTAGCTGTGATGATAAATTAACTACGAATTGTCCTAAACCTGAGCTACATACTCATCTTTGTAAAGAAAATTATTTAGGAGAATTTAAAGAGGAATCTGAGAAGACATTAGCTAGGAATAATTTAGGAGTTTACAGTAAAGATGAAGTAAATAAAGTTTTAGCAGATGCAGTTGCAAATCTAGACACATCTATTTTTATTACTAAAAAAGAGGTATATAATTTGGTTGAGAATTTAGATTTTGTTAACTCTACTATTAAAGCAAATATAGATTATGAAATTCCTGAACAATTATTTGGTTTATGACAGAAATTAGAAGATTATTTCAACAAGGTAAAGAATTTGTTCCTATTTCTTTAGCAGAAGCAATTGTAGTTAATACCAATAATCTTCCCGGATTTAATTCCTTAAAGATTACGACTCTTGATCGAGTCTTATATAGTTTAGCAGGAGTAGTTGGTACTAATACTATAAATATTAAAAATTTATAGGATACTAAATAGGATAAATTAACAGCTGGTAACGGTATAGTTATTAAAGATGGAGTAATTAGTACCACTGCTAACATTGGAGATATTTATAAGATTGTTTCCACATTACCGCAGGCATCTGCAGAAGTAACTAATACTTTATACTTAGTTCCAGGAACTTCAGATAATACTGAAGATGGAGCAAATATATTTGTAGAATGGCTATGCGTTAAAGTAGGTGAAACTTATAAGTGGGAAAAATTAGGAGAATCCAAAACTACTATTGATTTGTCAAATTACATAACTAGTATTCCAGTAACTAATAGTAGTGGAACTATAATTAGGGTTAATTATGAAATTCCTAAAGATTTATATGATAATTTAATGAGTGGAAGTAATGTCACAACAAATTGAACAACTTAAGCACGGTACTACACTTATATTTCCAAGAACCTCTTAGGAAGCTGTATTGATTAATTATGAAAATAAAGTATAGACTTTAGGGAGCTATATAAATAGAACTGTAATAGCTCCAAATGAGCGTCCTCAGAATATAAAAGTTTAGTATAATAAATAGGGAGAAATAATTAATGCAGAACCTGTTGAAAAATTAAATATATTTATAAACGGAGTGCAATGTGTTAAATACGATGGTAATACAGAGACTAATCTAAATTTCGGAGATGATTTCATTAATGAAAATAATAATATTAAATTAATTTGGGGAAATGGCACTACTTAATTTTATAACACAATATAAAGATGTAATTAAATATAAGGATTTAACAGCAAGTTCTCCTAGCCTTGCAGGTTCTTAGGAAAATGATTATGTTAAATTGATTTTTACTAAGGACGGGCATATTATCACTCATGGAACTGACTATATTCCTTGGGGAAATGGCACAATCCCTATTGACAGATTACCTATAACAGATGGTAAAAATCCAGATAATAAGCATTTGTGGGATTCTGCAACCATTAATTAGAAAATTAATGATAGTTATGTGCTTAATTCAGCAATGCGATTTAAGGGTACTATTGGATTAAATCCTACATATAATGGTACCTCAGATACAAATAAATACTTAGTTAATGATGTAAAATCTGACATACCGTCTGCATAGGTGGGTGATACTTACCGAGTTACTAAATCAGGTAATTATGAAGGATTTCAATGCGAAGCAGGAGACTTATTAATGTGTATTACTGCCAGTGGTACTAATAAAGCTGCAGAATGGACAGTAGCTTAGACTAATATTAATGGTACTGTTGACTTCGTAATTAACGGTAAGGTACATAAAATATATTCTAATGATACCTCTGGTTTAACTATGTTCGCTCCAGTAAGTGCAGGTACTCTTGGAAATGTTTTGGTTTCAGGTGGAACTAGTAGTGCACCTACTTGGGCAAATCCTGCTAATTTAACTGTTGGGACAGCTAATAAAGTATCTAATTCTTTATCTAACGGAGCAGGTATTATAGCATTCTCCTATAATGGTTCGAGTGCAAAAAAGATTGCCCTTGCTCCAGCAACTGCTACTACTATCGGTGGTGTTATTGTAGATGCAGCAGGAGATAAAGCTACTATATCAGTTGATCCAAATGGTAAAATATCTTTAACTGCAACTAATGTTAGAAATGCATTAGGATATGATCCAGTAGGAGTAAATAATTGGCGTCCAGTGCATATAGATGGAGAAGAATTTCAAGGAGGTGCTACTAATACAGGAAATCTTAGTATTAAACATGGATTAGGTATTACTATAACTAAAGATACTAAAACTCATGATATTACTTTTAGAGCTAACACCAATTATACAACTAGCGGTAAGAATTATAAAGTAGAAGCGGATTCTTCTACAGGAGGTTTATATGTAAATGTGCCATGGTCTAATACTACTTATGGAATTGTAGATAGTAAGAATAATGGTTTGGCACCTAAGGTAATTAATACTAACACAGCATTAATTAATAATGCCTTCTATTTATTAGCTTCTCCGAATGGAACTGCAGCTCCTAGTTGGTATAAATTACCTGCTAACGCACTTTCTAATACTTGGAGAGACATTAAGATTGGTAACAATTCTATAGGCAATAAAACTTTAAATATAGATGCTTCAGGGGATATATATGTTGCCAAAACTGAGACAAATAATATGGTAACAATAGATTTTGGAATTTCATGGTATAATTTAGATACAAATGAATATGAACATGTTTAATAAATAATGAAAATAGCATTTAATCCCTCTACAGTGGCAGCTTTAACAGCTCCACCAAATAACAAAGATATTACATTTGACCTCAGAGGGCGAAATATATTTGCACGAGGGGTTAAATTTTATGGTACAGATACAAATACTTGGAGAGATATAAAAATAAATAATGTAAGTATAGGTTCTCATACTTTAGACTTACGAAATGGTAGTAATACTACATTAACTAATACTAATGGTATAGTAACTATCAATTCTACTTGGAGACCAGTAGTGGATAACTTAACTAGTGATTCCACTACTAGTTCTCTTTCTGCTAAACAAGGTAAAGTTTTAAAAGCTTTAATTGATGGTAAGTCCAATTCAGATCATAATCATGATGGTAGATATGTAAGAAAGTCTGGAGATACTATGTCTGGTGTTTTAATTATTGACACTACAAATTTTGGAGCATTAGCTATAAAAAGAAGTGATGATGTTAATGGTGCTTCTATTCAATTTAGGGGTAAATCAAATATATATGGATATATAGGATTCAATGCTGCTAATAGAAATAAGTAGTTATTAAGATGGAATGGCACAGGTTCTCAAGTCTACACTATTCTTGATACATCTTCTACTTACATCTCTGGCGGTAAAGGGGTTATTAATGGAACTATTATAACACAAGTAGACAATGCTGATAAATTAGATGGATATCATGCTAATACTAGTTAGTCACCTTTTGGACGTGTGCCAACTATAGGAGGTGATGGTGTAATGGAAATAGGTAAATACATTGATTTTCATTACGACAATGAAGGTAAATATGATTATTCCACTAGATTACAAGCTACTGGCAATCATTAGAATACACTTTTATTACCATCAGGAACGGGAACATTAGCTTTAACAAGTTAGATACCTAATAAAAATAGCTGGAACTATGATGACCGTTATTTAAAACTTACAGGTGGTACTATGCAATTAGGAGAGGGTCTTAAATTTCATGCTGATGATAATTACTTTGGTACTAATTCTGACGCAAGAATAATATCATTACTTGATGATAATGATAAAGTATGTGATGGTGGATTAATTATTGATGAACGTGGCACTTTAAATGGTAAAGAATATGTAACTGAATTATTAAGAATTAGAGACTCTGAATTTAAATGGAAAGGTAGTAATATTTTACATAGTGGAAATAGTTATATAAATGGAAGTACTATTACTATAAATGGCTCTTCTCTTAGTGTGATAGATTAGAAAGTTACTCAAACTTCTGTATCTTCAGGGTATACTGATTTCAGAGCGGTTTTAATTACAGCAGAAACAAGTAGTGCTTCCGCTGGATATACTCCAAATACTGTAATAGGTAAAACCCTTATAACTAATGCTTTATAGTTATCTCCACAAGCAGGCAATTTGTATCTAAAAGGTAGTGCAGCTATAGGTACTACGAATTTTAGTCGTAAATTAAACGTTAATGGTGATATAGGTTTGCTTAATACTGGTTCTATTAGAGACTTAGCTATAGGAGGTGGTATCTATTGGTATCCTTACGTAGAATCTTCTACTGATGGTAGTGATGCAGCTTCTATTACTGTAGTTAAATCAGGTGTAGCAGGAGGTACTACTTTAGTACTTAGTTAGATGAACGATTCTAATGATACTATTTAGTTTAAGACTAATGGTTCCGCTAGACTATACCATAATAGTTATCCAATATTAACTACTTAGAATACTTATGTAAATAATAATAAAGGTTATATAAATGGTATTGAGATTACCTAGGTAAATAATGCTAGGGGTGCTTATATAGCGACTCTTACTTTAAGTATAGACACTCTAGTAAGATCAGGATATTTAGCCAGTGATTATACTAAAAGATATGATACCTAGGAATATATGAAAGCAGCTGCTAAGTATTTATAGAAAAATTATTCGGGATAGTCTGTTTTCGGAACAATGGGTCCAAATTCATAGGGATTTTTTACTGCTAACATATATAGTAGTGGTTTTAATTCAAATGGATACCCAGAACATATTACGATACATTACTATCCACATGGGGGAACCATTGTTAATTGTGGTACAGCTTATGGCAGTTGGTATTATAGTAGTATTAATAAAGATGGCTCTTCATATAAGCTCTAGACTGCTCGTAAATTATGGGGATAGAATTTCGATGGAACTGCTGATGTTAGTGGTTCTTTGTCAGGAGTTGCTAACATATAGTTTAGTACAAATAATGCTTATGATATAGGTTCTAATAGTAATGCTAGTAGATATATTTACACCCATTGGTTAGGTTCTAAATCAGGTGCTAATCTACGATTAGCTGCAAATAATTCTGATAACTAGATAGTATTACATACTAATGGTAATGTAGGTATTGGTACTAATTCTCCTTCTTATAAATTACAAGTAAATGGAGACATCCATATTAGTCATTCTACTAATGATAATATGAGTTATAATACTTCTAATCCTAGAATTGTATTTTCTGAAAATGGAACTTAGGCTGTAGGATTAGTTTATGCAGATTGGGATAAGTACCGAGTTTCCAAGGGCTTAAAAGTGATGGATGTAGATAATAGTGACACTAGCAATGTATGGTTAGAAGTTTAGGGATATAACTATTCTAGTGGATATGTTAAAAATGGTTCCTCTAATGCTTACGTTCTCCTAGGAGGAGGTGGTCACAAAGCTGAAAGTTCTTTGAATGTTGCTAACGCAGACACTACTGATGGAGTTCACATAAATTGGTCAGGCACTAATGACAATCCCACATATTTAGCTTCTTGGGACAATAATGGTAAAGCCATTAGAGCTGCTACTAGAGCTAATATAACTGTTGGAAACTCAGACAAGTTAGATGGTTATCATGAAAACTCTTTCTTACGTTATAGAGGAGCTACAAATAAAGATTAGGAGGCTACCTTATGGAGTTAGATAGGAATTAAAGAATATAAGAAGGCACTCCCTGACAGTTTAACCGGTGTTTATAATTTTGGAAGCGTAATAAGCTTACCAGGTCTATATTCCAGATTTGAAATCTATGCTTCCCATTAGTCAAGTACAGGTAATGGATTATATTATAGAAGTGGTTGGGTAAACGACAAGCAGCCTTGGCGTAAGTTTATTGATTCATCGAACATAGGAAGTCAGTCAGTAAATTATGCAAACTCAGCAGGTAGTGCTTCGTCTGCAGATAAAACAAGAGCATTAAAATATACTGGTACAGGTAGTAGTGAAATAACTGCATTTCAAACAGATGCTTCTTATATGGGACGCTCAGGATGGGCTTCCTATATTATATGTAATCATGGTAATGGTAGTACATATTATTCTTAGACTATAGCCTTCCCATTTTGGGGTTCTCCAATTTATAGAAGATTAGAGGGAGGCACAGATAAAGGTTGGAAGAAATTCTATACAGAAGAAGCTCCTCCATCTTGGAATAATATAACTAATAAACCTAGTACCTTTACTCCTTCTTCTCATATCCACACTTGGGCTTCTATTACAGACAAAATAGTGGCAGGTAACGAATTTAATATAGTTAATGCTGGATTTAAGGAAAGTATATGGTTTAACTATGTACCTATAAATGATAGAAGTAAAACTGCTACAATTTCAAGTTATCATTTTGGAAATGGTGCTAAAGGATATGCTTCTATTATAGCTTCTGGATTCATAAAAAATGGTTCTAATAGTAGTTATGTTTTACTTGGAGATGGTGGACATAAAACTATATCTAGTTTATCTGTTAATTATGCAAATAGTGCGGGTTCTGCTACTAAAGCCAGCTATGTTACTCTTACCTATTGTAGAGATGATAGCTCTCCTTCTAATAAAGGATTATGGAATACTATCAAAAATGGTACATCCTCTGCTCAAACCAATAAGGTAAATTTCTATACTATATATAATTCTGCAGGAGGGCCTTCAGGGCATGGAGAAATGATGGAAATACTAAGTTATAATGCTAATCATTGGCAGCCACAGTTATGGTTTGGAGCTGGTAAGACCGGAGGTATTTATTATAGGAATAAATCATATAATGATAATACTTGGGGATCATGGCAGACCGTAGCTTTCACCTCTCAACTTAAAGATCCAGTAAACTATTACTGGGCTAATATTAAGGTTTCGGCGTCATCTAGTACCGGAACTTCACCTACATTTAGTACAGCTTATACTTCTAATTGGTTTAGAAGTAGTGGGAGTACTGGTTGGTATAATTAGACGTATGGTGGAGGTATTTATATGACTGACACAACGTGGATTAGAGCATATGGTAACAAGGGAATAGTTGCTAAGAACTTTTATGCATCTAATTGGGCTTCAGCAACATATCTTCTAAGGAGTGATGGCGGAGCAGCAGCATTTAATTGGTCTGGTCAATCAGGATAGCCTACTTGGTTATGGGGAGGAAATAGTTAGCACTCTTATTATGTATATAATCCTAGTAACTTTAGTGTAAAATATGCCGCAAGTGCTGGTGCTGTAGCCTGGGGTAATGTAACCGGAAGACCATCATCTTTAAAAAATCCGTATTCACTTAATGTATTTGGAGTAGCATACGATGGTTCTGCTGCTAAGACAGTTACTACTTCTACTTTTATCAGTTAGGTTAGTGAAGCTACTTCTACTATAACAGATGGTACTATGCTTATTACTTCTTATGCATCTAATAATGGATTTGCAGATACTAATGCTGTTAATGTTCCATATAAAAGAAAAGCTGTTCATTTATGGGAGTATATAAAAGCAAAAACTGATACTCTATATTCCAGCAAATCCCATACTCACTCATATCTTCCTTTAGCAGGAGGTACTATGAATGCTAATGCTAGGATAAGTCACGGTGACGGTAATCTGTATATAGGACGTGCTGATAATAATGGATGGGTTTATACTCAAGATATAGCATCTCATTCAGGTACTGATAAATGGAATATAAAAACATCTGGAGCTGCTCAATTTGGAATAATTCATATTGCTAGTAAGTCCGATGGCAGTTTTAATTCTAATGTAATAGAATGTGGTTCTAGTATGCATTTAAATTATTTTAGTTCTTAGAACGTAAGCTTATGTAATGGCGGAGGTAAGGTAGGAATAGGTAAAGCAGATCCTCTTTATAAATTAGATGTTGCAGGAAGTGGACGTTTCCAGGATTTCGTATATAGCAATGCAGTATATAGTAATACCTTAAATCATACTTCATCAACTGGATACCTTATAATAGGAAATAAGACAAAAGAAATAAGTATTAGAAGTAGTTATTTACCTGATATACCTGCAGTTTATTTATATCAAAAATTTTCAACTAATGTGTATTATACAGCTAATAAAGGTTTTGGAATAAGACCTTATTATTTATCAAGCATGAATTACAGACCAATAGAGACAATTTCCGGAAATAAGTACTCAGTAGTAACAGTAGGCGATAGCGTATAGGCAATTTCATGTATTATTGCTGATAAAGCAAATTTAGTACCGTAGATAAGAGGAACTTTAATAAGATTTTTACCTGGAGATGATGGTCAGATAGTTTTACTAAAAGACTTAAATAATTATGGGTCTACAAATGGTTATTTTTATGTTTAGCCTAAAGGTTGTAATATAATAAGATCTGATAATTCTAATATTTCTATAGCAGATGGAAATGTAAGTAATACTTACGATGATGGTAAATCAAGGTTTTTCATATATGCTAAAACTCATAAAGTATGGATTGAGTTTTACTGTGGTTAACACTATTTAACTTTTATTTTAGTATAAATAATATACAATTATATATG
>ERZ1035025.330-NODE-330-length-34014-cov-44.736653_pt1 | contig 34014 bp, 31 predicted proteins | sample MGYA00520619_ERZ1035025 | MGnify/ENA primary metagenome ERZ1035025 (study PRJEB33766, sample SAMN09781742) | gut metagenome | biome: gut microbiome | host: Homo sapiens | place: Madagascar | study: EMG produced TPA metagenomics assembly of the PRJNA485056 data...
ATGTTAACCGTGGAAAAATCAATATTGTAAGTTATCATAAGCGCTTTTTGCATTGCAGTATTTTTTTAAAAAGCAGGAAATTATGTTCGGTTTTTTCAGCAAATATTTTTCTAATGATTTGGCAATTGATTTGGGCACTGCCAACACTTTGGTTTATATGCGCGGGCGCGGCATTGTTTTGGATGAACCATCCGTGGTTGCCATTCGCTTAGAAGGCGGCCCCAATGCCAAAAAAGCCATTCAAGCGGCAGGGCACGAAGCCAAAGAAATGTTGGGCAAAGCGCCCACAGGGCTAACCGTTATTCGCCCGATGAAAGACGGCGTGATTGCCGATTTCACAGCCACAGAACAAATGTTAAAGCAGTTTATTAAAAAAGTGCATGAAAGCAAATTGTTTGCGCCGGGGCCGCGCATTATCATTTGTGTGCCAAGTGGTTCCACGCAAGTGGAGCGCCGCGCCATTAGAGAATCCGCTTTGAATGCGGGCGCAAGTCAGGTTTATTTAATTGAAGAGCCGATGGCTGCTGCCATTGGCGCGGGTTTGCCTGTTGCCGACCCAACGGGTTCAATGGTGGTGGATATTGGCGGCGGCACAACGGAAGTTGGCGTTATTTCCTTGGGCGGTATGGTTTATTCCAGTTCCGTTCGCGTAGGTGGCGACAAATTGGATGATTCCATTATGAATTACATTAGCCGCAACTATGGGATGATGATTGGCGAAAACACTGCGGAAAATATTAAGAAAAATATCGGCTCGGCTTTTCCAGATACGCAAGTAACAACAATGGAAGTCTCTGGCATTAACAAATCCGAAGGCATTCCCAGAAAATTCACCATCACCTCCAACGAAATTTTGGAAGCCTTGGCAGAACCTTTAAATCAAGTGGTTACGGCGGTTAAAATTGCTTTGGAAAAAACCCCGCCCGAATTGGGCGCTGATATTGCCGAAAAAGGTTTGGTTTTAACGGGTGGCGGTGCGCTCTTGCGCAATTTGGACCAACTTTTAATGGAAGAAACGGGTTTGCCTGTGGTCATTGCCGAAGGTCCTTTGACGTGCGTGGCACGCGGTTGCGGGATGGCGCTTGAAAAAATTGACAAACTCGCCATGGTTTTTACCACCGACTGAAAGGCGTGAAGAATGCCGCCCGCCGCAACCAACGCACCTCCTTTGTTTCGGCGGGGTTTGTCGCCCAACACTTTGCTGACGGTGTATTTGGCGCTATCCATGGCGCTTTTTGTTTTAGATGTGAAATTCCAAGCGCTCAATTTTGTGCGGCAATCTTTGGTTTTTGTGGTGGAGCCCGTGCAACGGGTGATGCAGTTGCCGCAAAATCTTTACGCCAATGCCAAATCTTACATGAACGCGCAAGTTGCCTTGCGCGCTGAAAACCACGCTTTAAAACGCGATAACTTAGAAAAATCCTTGGCGCTTTCCGACTTCAACAATGTGTTGGCAGAAAACGCACGGCTGAGAATGTTATTAGACATCAAAGAGCGCCATGCTTTGCAAGGCAAGGTTTCCACAATTTTGTATAGCCCGCGCGATCCTTTTTCTCGCCGTGTGATTGTGAATTTAGGCGCACAATCGGAAATTATTACTGGTCAAGCGGCATTAAACGCGCAAGGCGTGTTGGGGCAAATTACGCGCGTTTTTCCTTTTGCCTCTGAAATCACGTTGATTTCGGACAAAAACCACATGACACCCGTTAAAAACAAACGCACAGGCAAAACAATGGTTGCGTATGGCATGGGCGAAAATTTGTTGGAATTGCGTTTTGTGCCACCAGAGACGGATATTCGCACCGGCGATGCTTTGGTAACATCCGGCTTGGATGATATTTATCCGCCCAACTTTGCCGTTGCCCGAATCATCAACGTAGAAAAGCAATTTCCTTTTATGAAAATTGAAGCTGCGCCCGTTGCCGCCACGCAACGTTTGGATGAAATTCTTTTAATTGAACCCAAAACCAAGCGCGCTCCGCCCCCAACGGAATTGGAGAGTCAAATTTTGCAATAATCCACGGTCAACAAAAATTTTTTTTGAAAAAAATGTCCCGCCCATCCCGCATTCTCTTACCTGTTCAGCCGTGGTTCATCTATACCACGTTGATTTTCGCTTTTGCTGTTAGCCTAATGCCAAAATCTATTTCGCCATGGTTGCCAGACTGGACGGCATTGGTTTTGTGTTTTTGGTGCGTGCGCGAACCGCGCTTTGTTGGAATGGGTTGGGGATTCTTTTTGGGCATTTTAACGGATGTGGCAGATGGTGTGATTTTTGGTCAACACGCCATCGCCTTTGTTTTGTTGGCGTATTTGGGCAACGACCTTTCGCGCCGATTCGCTTGGTTCACCTTGCGTTCGCAAGCCTTGCAAGTGGCGCCGCTTTTGTTTTTTTGCGAAGGCATCCAAATTATTTTGCGCATGTTTGCAGGTGGCGCTTTTCCGGGGGTGGAATTTTTAATTGCGCCTTTGTTGGCGAGCATTTTGTGGCCAGTGTTTTCGGTATTGTTGTTATTCCCGCAACATCAGCCGATTGAAAAAAATCCAGATAGACCCATTAGCCCGCAATGAACGCCTTTTTGCCCAACCAAAAAGAACAAGAAACCGAGCGTTTTCGCGCGCGGATTTTGTGTGCTTTTTTGTTGGTGTTTTTGGGATTTTGCACGCTTTTGTGGCGTTTTTATTATTTGCAAATTGTGCAGTATGCCAATTTTCACACCCGCGCAGAAGAAAACCGCATCACCTTGTTACCTGTGGCACCAACACGCGGTTTAATTGTAGATAAAAACGGCGTGCCGCTTGTGCACAATTTTTCTAGCTTAACCTTGGAAATTGTGCCTGCCCGCATTAAGAACATCAATGAATTGTTGGATGAATTAAACGAAGTTATTCCCATTACGGAAAAAGAACGCCAAAACTTTGCGCGCAAACGCGCGGCAGGCAAACGCTTTGATTCTATTCCCATTAAAACGCGTTTAACCGAGGAAGAATTGGCAAAATTTTCAGCCGCACATTTTCGTTTTCCGGGTGTGGAAGTGAAAGCCCGATTTTTCCGCGAATACCCATTTGGCAAAATTGCCGCACATTCTTTGGGTTATGTGGGCAGAATTTCATCAAAAGACAACGAGTGGATTGAAGAGCGCGAAGAAACAACAAATTACAAAGGCACAGACCAAATCGGCAAAACGGCGCTGGAACAACATTATGAATTTGATTTGCACGGGCAATCGGGTTGGCAGCAAGTAGAAATTGATTCGGCAGGTCAACCTTTGCGTATCTTAAAAAATATGCCGCCGATAGTCGGCAGTAATTTGAAATTAACCATTGATATTCGCTTGCAAGAACTCGCAGAAAAGGCTTTTGGTAAACGGCGCGGTTCTTTGGTAGCCATTAACCCACAAACTGGTGGGATTTTGGCGCTTGTTTCAATGCCATCCTTTGACCCGAATCTTTTTGTGGATGGCATTTCCACCACCAACTGGAAAGAATTGAATGAACACCCCGACCGCCCTTTGATTAACCGCGCCATCAACGGCGCTTATCCGCCCGGCTCAACATTCAAACCTTTTATGGCTTTGGCAGGTTTGGAATACGGCAAACGCACGCCGTTTCAAGGCATCAACGACCTTGGCTTTTTTCAATTTGGCGACCACCGCTTTCGTGACGACAAACGCTCTGGCCACGGTTGGGTGGATTTGCACCGTTCCATTGTGGTTTCTTGCGATACTTATTATTACCATTTGGCAAACGACTTGGGCATTGATTTGATTGCACAATTTATGTCGCCACTGGGCTTTGGGCAAAAAACAGGCATTGATTTGGGCAAAGACGATTCAGGCGAATCAAAGGGCGTGTTGCCAAGCAAAGAATGGAAGAAAAAACGCTTTAAAACGCCCGCGCAACAACAATGGTATGCGGGGGAAACTATTTCTATCGGCATTGGTCAAGGCTACAACGCTTATACGCCGCTGCAACTGGCATCCGCCGTGGCAACCTTGGCCAACAACGGCATTCGCTACCGACCACATTTGGTGGAATCGGTTGAAAACCCAGTAACGGGCAAATCCCGCAAAATTGAACCGCGTCCATTAGCCATCTTGCCGTGGAAGCGTAAAAATGTTCAAGTGGTGCAAAATGCCATGCGCGATGTGATGACGCACGGCACAGCCGCACGCATTTTTGGCAACGCGCCGTATCAAGCGGCAGGCAAAACCGGCACAGCGCAAGTTTTTTCTTTAAAAGGTGCGGAATATCGGGCATCTAGCCTAAAAGAACATTTGCACGACCACGCTTTATTTGTTGCTTATGCGCCTTTTGAAAACCCAAGCATCGCGCTTGCCATTTTGGTTGAAAATGGTGGTTTTGGTGCCTCATCCGCCGCGCCCATTGCGCGCAAAGTTTTGGATTATTACTTGCTTGGCAAAACACCCGCGGGCTTTGAATTTACCACGCCCAAAATCTCGGAGGATGCGTGATGATGAAACGCATTTTTACCGCCATTGACATGCCGCTTTTGGTGATTGTTTTGGCAATTTCTGCCATTGGCCTTTGCACTGTTTATTCCGCCACGCTTGATTCAACCACGCGCTTGACATCGCAAATGCAAAATATGGGTATTGCCATTCTTTTAATGTGGATGATCGCCCTTATTCCGCCACAGCGTTGGATGCAATTATCCATTTTCTTTTATTTGATCGGCATTGCCTTGTTGCTGGCGGTGTTTTTTGGCGGGGTTACGGTCAACGGCGCAAAGCGTTGGTTATCCTTGGGTTTTACGCGCATTCAACCCTCTGAAATGTTAAAAATCGTCACTCCAATGACCCTTGCGTGGTTTTTCCACCAAGTGCAAGCCGATCGCAACTGGCGGCATTTTGTGGTGGCTTTTATTATTTTGGCAATTCCATTTTTTTTAATCGCCAAGCAACCCGATTTGGGCACGGCGCTATTGGTTGGCGCTTGCGGATTTTTTGTGATTTTTTTGGCGGGTTTACCGTGGAAAATCATCATCAGCGCCGTGGTTTTGGGTAGCGCTGCGGCACCATTTTTGTGGCATTTGTTGCACGATTACCAAAAAAAGCGGATTTTAACCTTGCTTGACCCAACCAATGACCCGCTTGGCGCGGGCTACCACATTATTCAATCCACCATTGCCATTGGCTCGGGCGGCAAACTTGGCAAGGGTTTTTTAAAAGGCACACAAACGCATTTGGAATTTATCCCTGAAAAACACACGGATTTTATCTTCGCCGTTTTTTCCGAAGAATGGGGTTTGATGGGCAACGTTTGCCTGCTATTTCTTTATTTTTTATTGATTTCACGCGGGCTCATTATTGCCTACCGCGCGCAACACGTTTTTTCACGCTTGTTGGCTGGCGCCATTACCTTGGGATTTTTCATTTACGCCTTCATCAATATGGGAATGGTATCAGGCATTCTTCCTGTGGTGGGCGTGCCTTTGCCTTTTATGAGTTACGGCGGCACGGCGCTTTTAACGTTGTTTGGCAGTATTGGTTTATTAATGTCCATCAACGCGCAAACGCGCCAAACCACCAAAAACACATTTTCTTAACGCTATGCGATTGTTTTCCGTTATTTTCTTATCCTTGCTTTTATCCGCTTGCGCTTTGCAATTTAAAAAACCGAGCACGCGCACGGCAGGCGGTGGTTATTATCAAGACGATGGACCGCTGGCAACCAACAAAAATCTTGATGCCATTCCAGATGCCACACCCAAAATTGAACCGCTCCACAAAGGCACGATGAAGCCTTACACCGTTTTGGGCAAACATTATGTGCCGAACACCAATTTAAAAGCCTACAAAGAACGCGGCATTGCCAGTTGGTATGGCAAAAAATTCCACGGCAAAAAAACCTCCATTGGAGAGCCTTACGATATGTTTGCGATGACGGCGGCACACAAAACCTTGGCGCTTCCTTCTTATGCGCGGGTTACAAGAGTTGCCACGGGAAAATCGGTGATTGTGCGGCTAACCGACCGCGGTCCTTTTCACGAAGGGCGCATCATTGATTTGTCTTATGCCGCCGCTTACAAACTTGGCATTTTGGGCAAAGGCAGCGATACAGTGATTGTGGAAGCGATTATTCCTTCTAGTTCGGGTTTTTATGCAACAACAAGCACAAACCCAATCTCCCGCAAAGAAACCATTAAAAATGCCTTGCGTTCCAACATTAGCACAGCGCAGATTTTATCCATTCGCAGAGGTGCTGCGGCAAGCGACATTGCGCCCATTCAAACGGCATTCAACACGGCAAAAAACGTGGCGAAATTGGCGCAAAGCGAAGATCCTTTGGCGGATTTTATTAAAGACAATATGTCAGAAAATGTTGCAAACGCCGCGGCAAATATTGCAAATGCCACCGTTTCTGCCGCCGTTTCTAATATTGCCGTCAACAAGGATTTTGACGCTTTGGAAGCCATTGCCATTGCGGCAAACGCCATCCATGTGGATGCGCCAGCCGCATCCAATGTGAATGCCGCGCCAACTATTTCAAATATTGATGCGCCGCTTCAAAAAACAAGCGTGTCCACACTTTCTTATTTTGTGCAGTTGGGTTCGTTTTCATCCGCTGAAAATGCGCAGGCGGCGCGCGCCAAAATGGCGGCGCAGTTGCCGTGGTTAACCAATTTGCCTGTTGTTTTTCAAAGTGGCAATGTGCATCGTGTGCAAATTGGTCCCTTTGCCAACAAGGATGATGCCCAAGAACTCATTGAGCGCATTCAACAATCCAGCAATTTGCAACCCGCTTTGGCCACGCAATAGAAAATCGCAAAAATCCACGGTAAACGCTAAAATTTTTTCAAAAAAAAGAAAGGTTTACCGTGGAAAATTGCTTTTTTTGCTTTTTAAAAAGGTTCAAACAATGAAAAACCCGCTTTTTGTAGTGAGCGCTCCGTCTGGTGCTGGCAAAACCACCTTGGTTCGCCATTTGCTTGCCAAGGAAAAAACCGTGCAGCTTTCCATTTCAACAACAACGCGCCCGCCCCGCGCAGGCGAAAAAGATGGCATTGATTATTTTTTTACTTCTATTGCCGATTTTAAAGAAAAAATCGCCAACAACGCCTTTGCTGAATACGCCCAAGTGCACGGCAATTTTTATGGCACCGCCAAAATGTGGTTAGAACAAGCCTTGGAAAAAAACGAAGTATTGTTGGAAATTGACGTGCAAGGGGCAGAGCAAATCAAAAAGGTTTTCCCACAAGCCATTTTGATTTTCATCTTCCCGCCTTCGTTAGCAATCTTAAAAGAACGCTTAATGGGCAGAAAAACCGATTCGCAAGAAGTGATAAAAAAACGACTCTCTGCCGCCATTGATGAAATGCGCCGTGCCGCAGATTTTGATTATGTTATTATGAACGACCATTTGGCAACGGCAGTAGAAGAACTTGTGGCTGTCATCAAAGCGGCACGTTGCCGAACTGCTTTTCAAAAAATGCGCCATCCTGCGCTTTTTGCACTTGAAGGATAACTAAAAATGGCTCGCGTAACCGTTGAAGATTGCTTGGAAAAAATTCCTAACCGATTTGAAATGACCTTGGCTGCCGCGCATCGCGCGCACGATGTTGCTTGCGGCAGCACGCCGAAATTTGAAAATACCAAATACCACAAACCTTGCGTTGTGGCGCTTTTGGAAATTGCCGAAGGGCTGACTGACAAATCCGCCATTCACAGCAAAGAAGTTTAAAAACGGCAACATTTGAGAAAAAGGCAGCGCACACAATGGCAACTTACGATATTGATGGCGCTTTCCATAATTTGTTGCAAGACTTGCGCTATTTGCCCTTGGGCGATGCGGGCAAAATCCAAGCCGCCTTTTCTTGCGCCAAGCGCGCGCATACTGGTCAAAAAAGAGCCTCGGGCGAACCTTATATCAGCCATCCTTTGTCGGTTGCCAAAACTGTTGCTTCTTGGCGTTTGGATTGCGATACCATTTGCGCTGCCCTTTTGCATGACGTTTTGGAAGACACGCGCACCAGCAAAAACGAGTTGCTTTGCCAATTCGGGCGCAATATTGCAGATTTGGTTGATGGTTTGTCCAAGCTAGACAAACTAGAATTTTCCAGCGCCAAAGAAGCACAAGCGGAAAACTTTCGCAAAATGCTTTTTGCAATGGCAAAAGATTTGCGCATTGTTTTAATCAAACTTGCCGACCGCCGCCATAATTTGCACACATTAGGCGCTATGCGCTACGAAAAACAACGCCGCATCGCGCGTGAGACGCAAGAAATTTATGCGCCCATTGCTTTTCGCTTAGGTTTGATGACGCTTTACCGCGAATTCAACGATTTGGCATATTCCTTAATTTATCCCAAGCGCGCCAAGGTTTTAAAAGCGGCAATTATTCAAGCCCAAGAAGAGCGCGCAGGCATTGCCGCACAAATTGTGGAACGCGTTGCCGATTGCTTAAAAGCCAACAACATTCACGCGCAGGTTTTAACACGCGAAAAAGGACTTTTTTATGTGGTAGACCAAATCAAAAAGCGCCAACTGTCATTTTCACAAGTAATGGATATTCAACATTTGCGCGTGATTGTGGAGGATTTGCCCGCGTGTTATGTGGCATTGGGTATTCTGCATCGCTTGTTTGCGCATATTCACGGCTCCCTTTTTGATTATGTGGCATTGCCCAAAGCCAACGGTTATCAGTCGCTCCACAGCGCTTTAATCGGTCCTTTTGGCACGCCCATTCATGTGCATATTCGCACGCAATCCATGCACCAAACAGCAGAAGAAGGCGTTTTGCGCTTGTGGAGTTCGCCCAATGCCAAAAACTTGGATGCCGATGATTTGGAAGCCCGCTCCAAACAATGGTTGCAATCGCTTTTGGATATGCAAAGCAACGACAGCTCTGAATTTTTTGAAAACGTTAAAACGGATTTGTTCCCTGATGACGTTTACGTTTTCTCCCCCAAGGGCGATATTTTCCCATTACAAAATGGCGCAAGCGTGTTGGATTTTGCTTTTTCTTTGCATTCGGACGTTGGTTTGCACGCTGTGAGCGCCACCATTCACGATGACCCCGTGGAACTCTCGCAAATCTTAAACAACGGGGATGTTGTTAAAATCATCACGGATTCCAACGCTTTCCCCAACGCGCAGTGGTTGCAATGGGCGCATACTGGTCGCGCCAAAAGCCGCATTCGGCAATTTTTGCGCGCGCAAGAAAATGAAGGCGTGTTAAGACTCGGTCGTTCAATGATTGAGCAAGAACTTTTAAACTTGGGTATGGTGATGGCGAACATTCCATCTCTTGCTTGGACTGGGCTTTTGCAATCCTACGGTTACAAAAACTTGGACGACCTTTATTCCGATGTTGGTTCAGGTCGCAAAATTGCCAAGGTGATGATTCGCCGCTTAATTGCGCGCGAAAACAAGCACACCGATTCTACCGAACCCAAAAGCGCACTTGCCATTCGGGGGGATGAAGGCTTGGCTTTGCAATACGCCTCTTGTTGCTCGCCTATTCCCGATGACGACATAGTCGGCGTATTCCGCCAAGGGCGTGGTTTGGTGGTGCATCGCAACAACTGCTTTGCCATTCAAAAATCTCTCAAAAACGAAGCAGAAAAATGGCTGCCTCTTTCTTGGCAAAATCCAATTGCGCAAGATGCGGTGTTTGATGCACAAATTTTGATTTCGTCTGAAAAAATCCGCGGCATTTTGTCGCGCATTAGCGCTGCAATTACCGATTCTGCCGCGGGCATTGAGCGTGTGAATATGGAACCAATTGAACCTTCGACAATTGATTTTCACTTCACCATTCAAGTGCGTGACCGCATTCATTTGGCAGAAGTTTTGCGCAATATTCGCAATATTGCAGGGGTCAAACGCGTGGTGCGTTTTCGGCAAACACCAAGCGGGAGAACGCGGTGAAAGCCATTATTTTAGGCGCTGGCGTGGTTGGTGTTACAAGCGCTTATTTTTTAAAAAAAGAATCTTGGGATGTAACGGTAATTGACCGCCAAGCTTGCGCAGCAATGGAAACCAGCTTTGCCAACGGCGGCCAAATTTCCGCATCACACGCAGAACCGTGGGCAAACCCGCACGTGTTGCCGAATATCGCCAAATGGTTGTTTAAAAAAGACGCGCCTTTGCTGTGGCATTTTCGCGCAAATTTTGCGCAATGGCAGTGGGCATTGCAATTTTTGTGGCAATGCCAAGCGGCAAAAACCCGCCAAAACATTGCCGCTATTGTGAATTTGGCGCTGTTTAGCCGCAAAACTTTGCAAGAACTGCGCAAAACCGAAAATTTAGAATACGCACAAAAAAACCGCGGCATTTTGCATTTGTATAGCGATGAAAAAAATTTCAAAAACGCCGCAAACGCCGTGCGGTGGATGCAAGAATTTGGTCTTGATCGCAAAATGATCAGCAAAGACGAAGCCATCTCTATTGAGCCCGCCTTAACCGAATCAGCGCACCGCTTGGTTGGCGCGGATTACACCGCAACGGATGAATCGGGCGATGCGCATTTGTTTACCCAAAAACTATCTGAAAAATGCGAAGACTTGGGCGTTCAATTTTTATACAACACCACGGCGCAACGCTTAGTCGTCAACGCCCACGGACAAATCGCAGGCGTTGTTGTGCAACGCCCGCCTTCTGAATCACAATCGCCCGAATTGCTCACCGCCGATGCGTATATTGTTGCGCTCGGCAGTTTTTCTGCCCCGTTTTTAAAACCGCTTGGCTTGCACTTGCCGATTCAACCCGCCAAAGGTTATTCCATCACCTTGCAGTTGACGGAAAAAAGTGTTGCGCCCAATGTTAGTCTCACAGACGATGCGCAAAAACTTGTTTTTTCAAGGCTGGGTGAACGCTTGCGCGTGGCAGGCACGGCAGAATTTGCGGGTTTTGATTTAACAATGAATGAAGTTCGCGCGCAAAACATTTTGGCTCAAACGCAAAAATGGTTTCCGCAGTTGAATTTTACTGGCGATGCGAATTTTTGGTGCGGTTTGCGCCCAGCAACGCCATCCAATTGTCCAATTATCGGCAAAGTCAGCAGAACCCGTTTGAACGCTTTGGGCAAAATGGGCGCGCCACTTGCCAAAACGGGTTTTGAAAACCTATGGCTCAACACCGGCCACGGCACACTCGGTTGGACATTATCCGCTGGCAGCGCCAAACTTTTGTCGCAAATGATTGCAGGCAAACCTTTAAAAGGCATCTTCGCCCACCGCATTTACCCTTTTTTAGAAGCTTAATCCACGGTAAACGCTTAAAAATTTTGATAATATTGAAATTCAACGTGGTGTTTTTTAACGTGCACTTGTTTTTCGTTGTTTAAAGAAGGAATTTTTTATGTCGTCTACCTCCCCCCCCCCCCCGCGATAGAAGCCATTCACCAACAACTTCAAGGCATTCCCTTGGTTTGTTTGATGGCGAATTACAACAAAAAAGAAACCATTGAAAAAGCCATCCGCTCCGTTTTGATGCAGCAAGCGGATTTTCCTTTTAAGCTCATCGTAACCGATGACCATTCCACAGACGGCTCTTATGAAATTGCCGTTGAATTAGCCAAACAAAATCCTGAAAAAATCATTGTTATTCGTTCGGCAAAAAATGAAGGTTATCTTGCCCGAACCTTGGAAGGTTACGGATTTTTAAAAGGTGTGAAGTATTTTTGTTTTTTAGATTCTGACGATTGGTATCTTTATCCTAAAAAATTTAGTGACGCTTTTTATTTTTTAGAATCTCATCCCAATTATGTTGGCTATTTTGCGAATTACTTCGTTTTAACGCCTGATTCATCTTTGGATGAAAAAACGCTTTTGCGTTTTGACTTGCAACATCCAAAACATTTGGATTTTGACTGGGAAGACTATAAAAAAGGCAAAGGCATTTGGGTTCAAACCACAGGCTCAATTTTTCGCAATGTTTATTTTCAAAATGATGTGCCGCAAAGATTATTAGATTTTGCCAAACGTAAAGACGGGCGAGCTTTTGAAGGCGATGGTTTTCGTGTGCCGTGGCACGTTAAAGCGGGGCGTGTTTATTTTGTGAATCGCAAAGAAAGCGTTTATAACTATGACAAAAAAGGATTATGGTCAAAACTTACAGAAATTCAACAACAAGAATCGGGGATTCGTGGCGGTTTTGCCTTTGCCGAATTTTTTGGTGAAAAAGATGCCGATTATTTTTACAAAGGCGCACAAAGTGCTTTTGAAAACCTGCTTTCTCTTTTACAGCAAAACCCCGAGCAGATTCCCGAATACGAAGCCTTTTTAAAAGATGCTTTTTCCAAGATTTATTTAAATCCACAATACAATGCCGTAAAACCCACTTGTCCCAACGAACTTTTTCCATTTGTATTTTGGGCAGCCAACAAAGCATTATTTTTGTTGCGCTCCAAACTCATCATTCGCACACGGCTCAACAAATTGTTGTTGTCAATAAAAGAACATTTTCCACGGTAAACATTTTATTTTTTTCAAAAAAATTAGGCGTTGACCGTGGAAAATCATTCATCTTTCATTTTGTTGGCGCCAATGCCAAGGCGCAATGGGGTTTGGCATTGACCACAAGCCTTTGCGGGCAGTTTTGGCGGCGGTTTGCGCTTGATTAAGTTTTGGATTGTTGGAATAGTTTTTGTAATGCCACGCGTAACCATTGGCAACAAGCGCTTCGTTCAGCCACACATTTTGCGCGTTGTAAACATCGCACACAAAACGTTTGTAGCGATCAAGCCTTGGTTGGCATTGGAGTTTCAAATTTTTTGTGGCAATGCTTTTTAAAAAATCACGCGATGCACTGCCGTATGCTTGTTTGATTTCGGGCGCATCAATGCCAAAAAGTCGCACGCGGCGTTTTTCGCCATTGTTTGTTTCAACTGTTATCGTATCGCCATCGGCAACCTTCACAAGTTTTGCAGAAAAAATATCGGTTGGCGTTTCTTCGCCCGTTTCAAAAAAACCAAAAAAACCGCTTGCGCAAGCGCTTAAAAATAAAGCACCTCCCGCAACAACCAAAAAAACCTTGCCTTGTTTGGTGCGGCAAAGTTTTTTGGTGTGGGCGATTAAAAACCGATTTGCCAAATCCTTTAAAAAATCAGCGATGATTTTTTGACGAAAATTCATTTTTCAAAAAATGGCAAAAATGCCCCTAGCAAGATTTTTTATTTTTCCAAATCGGCGGGTTTTGCCGAATCCGCCGTTTTTGTGGTTGCTGGCGCTTGGGCAACATCGCTTGGTTTGGCAGAATTTTCAGAATCGGAAACATTGTTTTTCACAGGCTCTGGCCCCGGGAAAATGCCCTCTTTCCAAACAAAATCCGGTTGCCAGCCGCCGCCCAAGGCTTTAAACAAATTCACCGTGGCATTCAAACGCGCTTGGCGAATCGCAATCAAATTGATTTCTGATTCATTGTGCGTGCGCTCGGAATCCAACAATTCCAAATAACCCGTGTGGCCGGCTTTGTAGCGTTGTGTGGCAATTTCCAAAACGTGGCGCGCGCTCTCGGCTCTAATAATGGCGGCGGCTTCGGCAATTTCTTGCTCGCGCACGCTCACCAAAGCATCGCGCACTTCTTGATACGCCAGATGCAATGCTTTTTCCCATGCAATTTGCGATTGTTTGGTGATGGCTTTTGCCGCATCCACTTGGGCGCTTACCGCGCCCCAATTCAAAATGGGCATCGCGGCAGACAAAGCAATAGACCACAACGATGAAGAAGATTCAAACAAACGCTCGGTTAAAGTGGCAGAAGAACCCAAACTGCCAGTTAAATTAAAACTTGGAAAATACGCCGCACGCGCCACGCCAATGCCAGCATTGGCGGCAATCAATTGGGCTTCGGCTTGCTTAACATCGGGGCGATTTTCAATCAGTTGCGCAGGCAAACCCACAGGCGGCACGGGCGGAACAGGTAAATATTTCAAATCGCCTTTGGGGATTTTTAATTCCGGTTGCGCCGTAATTAAAGCAAGTTGGTGTTCTGCCAAAGCGCGTTGGCGGTTGTAGTCGGCTTCTTGTGCGTGCGCTTGTGCCAACAAGCCGCGCGCTTGATGGTAATCAATAGGAGAAACCAAACCGGCATCCATGCGGTTTTTGGTTAAAAGCGCACTTTCTTCGCGGGTTTTTAAGGTGTTTGCCGTTACAATCAACTGCGCATCGGCTGCTCTTAATGCCAAATAATTATTCACCACCAAGGCAATCACGGTCAAACGCGTGGTGTCTTTGGCATAAAGCGTGGATAAAAGCGAGGCTTGTTGGCGTTCATTTGAGCGGCGCACTTTGCCCCACAAATCCAATTCATAATTGGTGGAAAATAAGCCGGAATAAGATTCAGCATAGCGCGGCGACATATTCGGCATTCTGCCAGCGCTTTGGTTGCTCAAATAATTGCGCGCGCCATCTGCCGACAAATTAAAACTTGGAAAAAATCCGCTTTGCGTTTGCTGCACCAAGGCTTGCGATTCTTCCACGCGGGCAAAAGCAAGGCGCAAATCGGTATTGTTTTTGAGCGCCACTTCTACCAGTTGATTCAAGGTTTCATCGCCAAACAATTTCCACCAATCGTTGTTGACAAGCGTCTTTTGGGTGGCGACATCCTTTTGGTGTGGCAAGCTGTAATATTGAGGCAAAGGCGAATCGGGGCGCAAAAAATCCGGTCCAATGCTGCATGCGGATAAAGCAAACGCCAAGCCAATCGGCAAAATTTGATTAAAGCGATTCATTTATTCGCCCTCCTTTTTGTTTTGCGCAACATTTTGCAAATTATCCACGGTCAACGCAGAATTATTTTCAAAATCCTTGTTTTTTTTCGGTTCGCGCTCCAACCATTTGAAAAAGAGCGGAATGAAAATTGTGGCAATAAACGTGGCTGCCACCATTCCACCAAACACGCCCGTTCCCATTGAACGCCGTGCTGCCGCGCCTGCGCCAGTGGCTTTAACCAACGGAAACACGCCCAACACAAATGCCAAGGAAGTCATCACAATCGGGCGAAAACGCAGCCGCGCGGCTTCTTTGGCGGCGGAAATCACATCTTTGCCTTCGTCTATTTTTTGCACGGCAAATTCCACAATCAAAATGGCATTTTTGGCAGCCAAGCCAATTAACACCACCAGCCCAATTTGGAAATAAATATCGTTGGGCATACCGCGCAAATAAACCGCCACCAATGCGCCAAAAATGGCAAACGGCACCGCCATTAAAACCGCCAATGGCAAAGACCAACGTTCATATTGCGCTGCCAAAATCAAGAAAACCATAATCACCGCAAAAATGAGCGCTTTGGAAGAAGAACCAGAAGTGGATTTTTCTTGATAAGCCTGCCCAGTCCAAGCAATTTGGTAACCCAAAGGCAAGACTTCTTTGGCAACTTCTTCTACCACTTTAATGGCGGCACCCGATGAAATGTCCGATGCGCCATCGCCCATAATTTTGGCAGAAACAAAGCCGTTAAAGCGTTCCAATTGTTCGGCACCAAACACATTTTTAACGGTGCTAAATGCCGAAACCGGAATCATCTTGCCAGTGGTTTGGCTTTTCACATAAACCTTGCCGATATCATCGGGAGTTTGGCGATAACGCGGTTCGGCTTGCAACTGCACGCGGAAAACACGCCCAGAGCGGTTGAAGTCATTGACATAAAGCGCACCCATTGTGCTTTGCAAAGTGCTGTAAATATCAGACAAAGGCACACCCAATGAAAGCGCTTTGGTTTCATCCACTTCCACATAAAGTTGCGGCACATTGGCGCGGTAAAACGTGCGCACGCGCGCCAATTCCGGGCGTTTGTTCAACGCTTCAACCAGCATTTGCACGGTTTTTTCTAAATTAGAAGGATCGCCATCGGCGCGGTTTTGCAAATAAAACTCAAAACCACCGGCTGTGCCCAAACCCATAATGGCTGGCGGATTAAACACAAATGCCAAGCCATCGGGTTGCATCATTCCGATGCGCGTAAATTTGTTGACCGTCTCTTCAATGGTTTCATTTTTGCGCTGCGACCAATCTTTCATTGGAATAAAAATGGTGCCGGAATTGCTTTTTTGCCCGCCAGCAATCATATCAAAGCCCGAAATGCTGATGGTGTGCTTCACACCCGGATTTTGCCGAAATTGCGCACTGACATTTTCAGCCGTTTTGTTGGTGCGGCTTAATGTGGCACCATCGGGCAAAGAAACTGAGGCAATCAAAAAGCCTTGGTCTTCCGAAGGCACAAACGAGCCCGGCACCGTGCGAATTAAAAACACAATGGCAGAAATGACCACCGCGCCAACCAAAAAACCCAGCAATTTGTTGCGCAATGTAAAACCAACGGTGTGCACGTAACTGCGCGTGAATTTGGTAAAAACATAATTAAACGGGCGGAAAAGCCGATTTTTCTTATGCTTGCCGCGCAACAAAATGGCGCACAAAGCAGGTGTTAAAGTCAAAGCCACAATGCCAGAAATCACAACCGAAATGGCAACGGTCACCGCAAATTGTTGATACAACACGCCGGTGATGCCGCCCAAAAAGGCAACGGGAATAAACACCGAACAAAGCACCAACACAATGGCAACAACCGCAGAAGAAACTTCTTTCATTGTTTCAACGGCGGCATCAAAGGCAGACATTTTGCGCTCAGTCATCAAGCGCTCCACATTTTCCAAAACCACTATGGCATCATCCACCACAATGCCAATGGCAAGCACCATTGCAAAAAGGGTTAAGGTATTGATTGAAAAATCAAACAACCACAAGCCAGCAAAAGTGCCCACCAGAGAAACCGGCACCGCCACCATAGGAATCAGCGTGGCTTTGAGATTTTGCAAAAACAAATACACCACAGCCAACACCAAAATCAACGCTTCTACCAACGTGGCTATCACTTCCTCAATGGAAGCAGAAACAAACAAGGTGGTGTCGTAAGTTACATTGTATTCAATGCCTTCTGGAAAGCCTTCGGACAATTCTTTCATTTTGGCTTGAACCAATTTGGAAACTTCCATGGCATTGGCGCCGGTTTGCAAGAAAATACCCACCGCAATGTTGGATTGTCCATCCAAAGCGCTTTTTTGGTCGTAACTATACGCACCCAATTCCACACGCGCCACATCTTTAATGCGCAACAAGCCGCTGGGGCCGCCCGCGCGAATCACAATATCGCCAAACTCTTCTTCGGTAATCAAACGCCCTTTGGCTGTTACCGTATAAGTTAAAACTTGGCTTTGCGTAGAAGGTTCTTGCCCAATTTTGCCAGCGGCATTTTGCGCATTTTGCGCGCTAATAGCGGCGGCAATTTCACTGGTGGTCACACCCAGTTGCGCCATTTTGTCGGGTTGCAACCAAATGCGCATTGAGTAATCTTGAGCGCCAAAAACTTGCGCGCCACCAACGCCCGGCACGCGTTTTAAATCATCCACAATGTTTAAGCTGGCGTAATTAGACAAATAAAGCGAGGTATAACGCTCTGGATCCGCGGTCAATGAAACAATTTGTAAAATATCGCTGGAACGTTTGTATACCGAAACACCAATGCGCCGCACTTCTTCGGGCAAACGCGGTTCGGCAATTTTCACGCGGTTATTCACATTCACCGTTGCCATATCGGGGTCTGCGCCCACCGCAAAAGTCACAGAAATAGAAAGCGAGCCGTTGGAAGACGATGAAGAATTGAAATAAATCATATCGTCAATGCCGTGCAACTGCTCTTCAATGGGGGCGGCAACCGTGCGCGACAACGTTTCAGCAGAAGCGCCCGGATAACTTGCAGAAATCACCACCATTGGCGGTGAAATTTGCGGATATTGCGAAATGGGCAAAGATTGTGAAGCCACCAAGCCGGCAATCACAATCACAATGGAAATGACCGCCGAAAAAATCGGACGACTTACAAAAAATCGTGCGTTCATTGTTGTTCTCCCGCCTTATTCGGCTTTTTGTTGTGCTTGTTGGGCTTGTTGTTGCGCCATCAAAACGGCTTTATCCATCACTGATGCGCCGGTTTTGAGTTTCAAAATGTTGTCAGTAATCACGCGCTCGCCATCTTTTAAGCCACCGGTAATCACCCAATCGGAACCCACCCATTCGGCAACTTCCACTTTGCGCGGTTCTACTTTGTTTTCTTGATTGGCAAGCATCACCAAATAACCGGTTTGTGTTTGCGTTACCGCCGATTGCGGCACCAAAAACACATTGGGACGTTCATGGCTTAACAATTTCACGCGCACAAATTGCCCGGGCAACAAATCACCATCGGGGTTGGGAAATTCTGCGCGCAGTTGTTGCGTGCCCAAAGTGGTATCAATGGTGCTTGCCAAAAAGTTGATTTTGCCTTTTTGTGCATAAGTTTTGCCGTTAGGCAAAACCATCTCCACGCTTTTGATGCTTTTGGAAGTAGGTCTGCCATCGGGCAAGCGCGCGGCTTCGTTTTCACTTAAACCAAAACGCACCCAAATGGGATTATTTTGATAAACCGAAGTCAATAAACTATCTGAGCCCACGGTGACCAGCGAACCTTCGGATTTCAAAGAACGCCCAGTTACGCCAGAAACAGGCGCAGTCACGGTGGTCCATTCCAAATTCAACTGGGCTTCTCTTAATGCCGCTTGCGCCACGGCATTGGCAGAAAAAGAATCATCGTATTCTTTTTGGCTAACCGCTTGATTTTTAACCAAACCTTTTAAACGTTTTTCTTCACGCGCGGTTTGTTCCGCGCTGGCTTTGGCGCGAGCAAAGGCAATTTTATAAGGCTCCGGGTCAATTTGAAAAAGCGGTTGCCCTTCTTTCACAAATGAGCCTTCGTCATAAAGCCGTTTTAACAAAATGCCGCCCACGCGCGCGCGCACTTCTGTTTCCTTAGCGCCTTCGGTTTGCGCCATCACTTCTAAGGTTAAAGGCAAATTCACCGATTGCATGGTTTTCATCGTAACGGGCATGGCTTGCATTTGTTGCGCCGCTTCTTCTTGGCTGCCGCAAGCTGCCAAAAAAGCAGACAAAGAAACCACCAAACCGATTTTCAACGTATTGCGCATTTTGTTTTCCTAAACCATAAAAAATAAAATAGAATTATACAAACAAGAATGTATGTAAGAAATTTTTTTTGTAACAAGATGTGAAAAAATATGCGTAAAACCAAAGAACAAGCCGAACAAACACGCCAAAAAATTTTAAACGCCGCACGCAAAATGTTTTTTCAAAACGGCGTTGCCAAAACCTCTTTGGAACACATTGCCAAAGAAGCAGGCGTAACACGCGGGGCAATTTATTGGCATTTTAAAGACAAAACGGCGCTTTTTTTTGCACTGCAACAAAGCGCGTGCGTGCCGATTGACGAAGGCATTCAAAAAATTTTTAAAAATCCGCAATACCAAAATCCGTTGGATGCCATTGAAGCGGCTTTGCAATTCTTTTTTTCCACTATTCAAACGCGCCAAAGCGCCAAGGAAATGTTTTCTATTATGGCATTGAAATGCGAATACGTGATGGATTTTGAAAACGTCATTGACCATTTGATGCAACCGGCGCGCCATTTTTTAAAAACTTTGGAATTTTTTTACCAACAAGCAGCCAAGCAGAATTTGCTTAAAAAAGATGCCAATCCCAATTTTTTTGCGCTGGATACGATGATTTTTGTCAATGGTTTGGTCAATTATTTGGCATCCAATGAAAACGCTTATTGGCAAACCAACGTGGAAAAACTCATCAAAATGCACATGCAGTTGCGCCGCAATGTTTAGTTTTTTTAAAAACAAAAAAATCCACGGTCAACAACAAAAAATTTTGAAAATTTTTTGTTGTTGACCGTGGAAAATTGTTTTTTATGCTAATCAAAAATTGACAAGGTCAACAATGCGTGTTTTAATGCGCGTCTTTTGGGCGGTTAGCTCAGTGGTAGAGCACTGCCTTCACACGGCAGGGGTCAGAAGTTCGAACCTTCTACCGCCCACCAAAGCCCAGTTTTGATATGCCCAAATGGCTTGTTGAAAAATCCCCAACCGAAATTATTTTAAAAATCCACGTACAGCCCAATGCCAAAATGAGCGCTTGGGCAGGAACATTTGGCGATTCGCTTAAAATCCGTTTGAATGCACCGCCAGCAGATGGCAAAGCCAACGCGGCGTTGATTCAATTTTTAAGCGATTTTTTGGATTTGCCAAAATCGGCAGTTGGCATTTTAAGCGGTCAAACATCTCGGCAAAAACGCCTTTTGATAAAAGGCGATGCGCAAAAAATCAAAAATCGTCTTCCATGTTTTGAATAATCTTCAAAAAAATCTCGCGCAATTCTTCGGGTTGATTTTGCAAGTCTTCCCGCATTTTTTGTGCTGTTGCCCTACTAATTTTGCGCTTTTGGGCTTTTGGATAAACATATTCATCAGAAAACAAGTGCGGCGCCACTTTAATCACCACAACAGCGCAAGGTGCAATGCGTTGCACGCTTGCCAAAATGCGCGTTTGCAGGTTGTGCATTTTGTTGCGCACGGCGCTGTTCGGCACAAAAATTGTCAAACGGTCATCTGCCACATTGCCAATTTTCACAATCTTTTGCATAGCCAAAGGCAAACTTTTCGCAATGGCTTCTTGGCTTTTTTGCAACACATCCAAATGCGCTGCCACGCCAGACAAAACGCCGTTGTTTAAAATTTGGGCAATATTTTCCACGGTAAACGCTGATTTTTTTTGATTTTTTATTCTTTTGGAAGCTCGCGCGCTTGCGATTCCATCATCACAGGCACGCGGTCTTTAATTGGGTAAGCCAAATGGCAGCTAGCGCAAACAAGTTCCTTTTTGTCATCGGTAATTTTGAGTGCACCCTTGCACACAGGACAAACCAAAATATCAAAGGCGGGCAGTTCCATTCTTCACTTTCTCCAAAATTTTTTGCATCAACACCGGCGGAATTTGCGCTTCAATCGGCAACACCCAAGCGTTTTTTAAAGGCAAGGTTTGGCATTTTACAGCGTCTTTTTCAGTGATAAAAATCGGCAGATTGATGCCATCAAAATCGTCTAGGCTAAAAAAATGGTGGTCTGGAAAAGTCTTTTGGTAAGCAATTTTAAACCCCAATTTTTTTAAAGATTCAAAAAAGCGCATTGGGTTACCAATGGCGCTCATTGCCGCAATGCGCGTTTCATTGCCAAAATCGCTTTTTTTCAAACTTGGATTTTTCAAGGAATACGGCGTGCCGATTTTAATCATTGATTCAAAAATCGGCGTTTTGATTTCGCCCAAAAAACTTTTATCAGAAAAATTGTTTAACAAAATGGCATCAACATTTTTTAAACGTTCCAAAGGCTCGCGCAAAGGTCCGCGCGGCAACAAAAAACCATTGCCAATGCCGCGTGCATCAAACACCGCCAATTCAAAATTGCGCGGTAGTGTGTAATGTTGCAAGCCATCATCGCTTAAAATCAAAGCCGTTTTGGGGTGTTTTTCCAACAATATTTTTGCCGCCATCACCCGATTGCCACCAACAAAAACAGCCAGCTGCGGCAAACGTTTTTTAATTAAGAGCGGTTCATCGCCTACATTTTCTGCTTTGGAATCAACTAAAACTTCCAAAATGCCGCCCGTTTTTCGCCCATAACCGCGGCTGATGATGCCCACCGTCATTTGTTGTTTTAAAAAATAAGCAGCCAAAGCCATTAAAATTGGCGTTTTGCCCGAGCCGCCAACGGTGATATTGCCAACAACCACAATCGGCACAGGCAATTTTTCTGCTTGCGCTTTCAAAAAAACGGCACGCTTTTGAATAAGCGTGCCGAAAAGTTTTGAAAAAGGCGCCAAAGCAGGCAATGCTTTGGAATTGCCCGCCCACCAACGGTTTTCAAAAAATGTGCGCATTAACCCAATTCATCTTGCGTGGCAAAAGAAATGTTGGGCAGCCCTGCATCTTGGGCGGCTTGCATAACGTCAATCACGCGTTGATGCGCGGTTTTGGCATCCGCATTGATCACCACAATTGGTTGCGCGCGATTTTGTGCCGCGTGCCGCAGAGCGCTTGCCAAATCTTCATTGGCAATGGCTTTCATTGCCACCGAATCAATGGTAATTTCGCCATTTTCTGTGATGATGACGTTGATGTTTTTGTCGTCTTCTTCTTGGCGTTCGGCTTGCGCGGTAGGCAAATTGATTTCAATGCCTGAAAAACGTGAATATGTGGTGGTCAACATCAAAAAAATGATAATCACCAACAACACGTCAATCAAGGGCACCAAATTGATTTCAGGCTCTTCGCGCTCAAAGCCTTTGCGAAAATTCATGCCTCGCTCCCTGAGCCATGCGTGTATTCAACCAATTTCATTGCTTGTTGTTGCATAGCCACCACAAAGCCATCCACCTTCGCGCGAAAATACCGCCAAAAAATCATACTGGGGATGGCAATCAAAATCCCAAAACCCGTGTTATAAAGCGCAACCGAAATGCCGTGCGCCAACTGAGCAGGATTGCCTGTGCCGGGCGCTTGTGAGCCAAAAATTTCAATCATCCCAACAACCGTTCCAAACAAACCCATCAAAGGGCTAATAGAAGCAATGGTGCCAAGCGTTGTTAAATAACGGTTTAACTCGTGCGCCACCGATGAACCGGCTTCTTCCAAGGCATCGGTTAAGGCTTCGCGTGTGCCTTTAACATTTCTTAAACCGGCTGCCAACACGTGCCCCAAAGGAGAAGATTTTTCCAACTCGCCGATTAAAGCGGTGTTGTCTTGGCGTTTTTTGTAGTTGGTCAGCGCGTATTTTAATAAGCCTTCGGGAATAATTTTATCAGCGCGCAAGGCATACAAACGCTCAAAAATTAAAGCCAGCGCAATGATGGAGGCAAATAACAAAGGCCAAATTGGCCAGCCTGCTGCGGCAATGATGGAAAACATAAAAATCCTTATCGTTAAAATCGTGTATTTTGCCTTTTTTTTAACGATTTTCCACGGTCTACGTAAAATTTTTTTTAAAATAGCGCCCTTATGAAACGCGCTTGTCTCTTTTTTCTCACTTTAATTTTGTGCGGCAGTGTGCATAGCGCGCTGGTATTGGAAGGCGATGATGAGGCAATTCGCCTTTTAAAACCTTATTTGCCCACCAATGCCAAACGTTCGCAATACCGCATTTTGGCAAACGATATTTTGGCAACCGAAGGTTATTTTTCCCCCACAATTACATTCAAACGCCAAGGCGATCGCGACTTAAAAATGACCGTAACCTTAGGCAAACGCGTGAAAGTGGCGCTTGCAATGATTGAAATTGTGGATGAAAACAACCGCTCAATGACCGAAGATGAAAAAGCGCCATTTTTAAAAGACTGGGCATTAAAGGAAGGCACGTATTTTCGGCAAGACTTGTGGTCTAGCGGCAAACAAGCAATTTTAAGTGCTTTGATTAGCCGCCACTGGGCAGATGCCAAACTCGTCAACAGCTTTGCCGATGTGAGTTTGGAAGATTCATCCGTTCGGCTTTATTTGGTTTATGAAACTGGTCCCAAATACAAAATGGGCGAGATGACCGTTGAAGGTTTGTATCGTTACTCGCCAAAAGTTGTTGAGCGCTACCACACCACCCTTTTAAAAAACGAACCTTATAACGTTAATGCCATCACCAATTTTCAAAACGCCTTGCAATCATCGCCCTATTTTGGCAACGCCCGAATCACAATCCATCAAGAAAACGCCACCGACATTTTGGATGAAAACGGCAAGCCAACTGGCCAAAAAATTCTTCCTTTTTCCTTAAAAGTAACGGAACGCCCCGCACATATTTTTGGTGCGGGTATCGGTTACAGCACCAACACGGGCACGCGCGTGGAAGGACAATACACCACGGCGAATTTTTTAAATCAAGCCTTGGCGTTAGAGAGCGCCTTGCGCTTGGAAGAAAAGCAACAAGCGATTATGGCGGACGTGTTTTTTCTGCCGCGCCCGAATCAACACCAAATGGGTGTTGGCACCATCATTGAAAATAGCCGCATTGAAGGTTTAAAAATCCTGCGCTACGCAGCCGGTGTGCAAGACGTTTGGACAAAGAACAACATTGAACGCAAACTTTCCATCACTTGGCAAAAAGAACGTTGGCGCGCAAGCAGCAGCGGTTTGGTGCATCACGCGCACGCATTGGCACCCGGTTTTCAATGGACGTGGCGCAAACCGCAAGCCCTTTTTCACGGTTTTGTGTTTCAAGTGAATGCGGATGTGGCATCCAAAAATTTTGCATCCAAACAAGACTTTGCGCGGCTTTATCTGCGCGGGCAACATTTTTTAAACGTCTCTGCCAAAAACCAACTGATTTTGCGCTACGACTTGGGGCGGACTTTTTCAAAAAGCAAAGAAGGCGTGCCGCAGGAATATTTGTTTCGCACAGGCGGCACGGGTAGCATCAGAGGTTACACCTACAAAAGCTTAGGTGCCAAAGAAGGCACTGCCACCATTGGTGCAAAAAACCTTACCGTGGCAAGTGCGGAATGGATACATTGGTTGACCGACCAATGGGGCGTTGCCGCCTTTGTGGACACGGGCAATGCGTGGGATAACAAAATAGATTTACACACGGGCGCAGGTTTTGGCGCAAGGTGGAAGAGCCCCGCTGGCCCTTTGGGCATTGACCTTGCCTACGGCTTTAAAGAAAAAGACATTGAACTGCACTTTGCCTTAAATATTCCGTTTTAAATCCAAAAATCCACGGTAAACAAAAATTTTTTTTGAAAAAAATAAAACGTTGACCGTGGAAAATCACGCTTAAAATAATCTTTTTTTCGCCGTTTTTGCCCAAAATCTGCCAAATATGCGGCATTAAAATTATGGTGTGTGCCGCATTGCATCGGCAACGCCGCTGAACACGGTAAACGTGATTTTTTTAGTTTACCGTGGATTTTTATTTTCTTAAAATCGTTGATTTTTAAGGCGAATAAAAATGATTCAACGTTTTAATAACCGTGCGGAAGATGCCTTGCGACCTGTCAAAATCACGCCGCATTTTATTGCCTCGCCCGAAGGTGCTGTTTTAATTGAATGCGGTAAAACGCGCGTGTTGTGTTGCGCCACTGTTGAAAAATCCTTACCGCCGTGGCTTGTTGCCCAAAACAAACACCACGGGTGGATTACCGCCGAATACGCCATGTTGCCGCGCGCCACCTTAAAGCGCACACGCAGAGCCGCCAACGGCAGAAGCCAAGAAATTCAACGTTTAATTGCGCGCAGTTTGCGCGCCGCCTTTGATTTAAACAAAATGCAAGGCTTTCAAATTTTGCTTGATTGCGACGTTTTGGAAGCCGATGGCGGCACGCGTTGCGCTTCCATTTGCGGGGCTTTTGTGGCGGCGCAAATCGCCATCGCCAAACTCATTAAAACGGGCGAAATCGCAGAAAATCCCACGCGGGGGTTGCTCTCTGCCGTGTCGGTGGGCATTGTTAAAAACACACCATTGTTGGACTTGGACTACACCGAAGATGCCGCCTGCGACACGGATATGAATGTTGTAATGCTCAACAACAAAATCGTGGAAATTCAAGGCACAGCAGAAGGTGCGCCCTTTTCGCATGAAGAATTAAACACGCTTTTATTGCTCGCCGAAAAAGGCAATGCGGAATTACAAAAAATGCTTTTTTCCACGGTCAACGCAGAAAAAATTTGAAATTTTTTGGGCGTTTACCGTGGAAAATCAAAATGTTAAACGATCAAACGTAGAGAGGTAACCGCACTTTTGATTTTTACGCACAATTTTTATTGCTTTATTATTTTTTTCTATTAAATAAAATTCCACGGCGAACTAATTATTTTTTTTAAAATAACGGTAGCGCAGTGTGTTTAAAGAAATTAGTTGGTCGCTTTCTAAAATATAAAAATAATCCCAACCATTATGATTGGTTTTGTTTAAATGTTTTGCTGCCATTTTGTGAATGCTTAAAATATTTTTGCCATCGTCTATTTTATCATTTTTTAAAATACCAATTATTTCTTTTTTTGAATTAAAAAAACTTTGATTTTCTTTTAAAAAACCTTTATTTTTTAATTCTAAAATAGAAACACGAGGCGGTTTTGTTTCTAAATTTTCAATTGATTTTAAAAAAAATTCATCCTTTTGAATATTTGCAATTCTTTTTTCTGCCGCTTGAATATATTCTTCATTTTGTTCAATGCCAAAAAAATGTCGACCAAGTTTTTTAGCCACAGCGCCAGTTGTGCCCGTGCCAAAAAATGGGTCTAAAATTAAATCATTTTGTTTGGTGCTGGATACAATCACTTTTTCTAATAATTTTTCAGGTTTTTGTGTGGAATGAATTTTTTGACCTTGATGATTTTTTAAGCGTTCATTGCCAATGCAAATGCCGATATGCCACACGCTTTTTTCTTGTTTGTTTTCATTTAAAAATTTCATTGTTTTGTAATTAAAAGTGTATTTTGCATTTTTATTTTTGGCACACCAAATTAATGTTTCGTGTGCATTGCAAAAACGTGTGCCTTTAAAATTCGGAACGGGATTATTTTTATGCCAAATCACATCATTTAAAATCCAAAATCCCAAATTTTGCATGAAATAACCGATTCTAAATATATTTTGAAAAGAACCAATCACCCAAATGCTGCCATTGTTTTTTAAAATGCGGCGGCATTCTTTTAACCAATTGAAACAAAATTGATCGTAATCTTCAAAAGAATTAAATTTGTCCCAAGCATCTTCTACGCCTGAAAATTTTTCGCCATTGGTGCGCAACAATGCGCCTTCGGTTTGCATAAAATAAGGCGGGTCGGCAAAAATTAAATCCACACTTTCGCTGGGCAATGTTTTTAAAATTTCAAGGCAGTTGCCTTTTAAAATGCGGTTTTTTTCCATTTTAAAAAGGGTTTTCCACGGTCAACTTTCAAAAATTTTGAAAAAAAATGCGGTTGACCGTGGATTTTTTTAAGAATCATTGGCGGCTTTGGGCGGTTTTGCCAAATGTTCATAATGGCGCGTGATGTGCCATTGTTGCGCAATAGACAAAATGTTATTGACCACCCAATAAAGCACCAAACCCGATGGAAAAAACAAAAACATAATGCCAAAAGCAAAAGGCATAATCATCATCACCTTGGCTTGCACAGGGTCGGTGGGCGCGGGATTGAGCTTCATTTGCAACACCATTGAAGCAATCATAATGATGGGCAAAATAAAATACGGGTCGGGTGCTGCCAAATCGGTAATCCAGCCGAGCCACGGCGCACCGCGCATTTCAACGGCGCCAAGCAAAACCCAATAAAGCGCAATAAAAACCGGAATTTGCACCAAAATCGGCAAACAACCGCCCAAAGGATTGATTTTTTCCGTTTGGTAAAGATTCATCATTTCGCGATTCATCGCGGCGCGGTCATTGGCGTAACGTTCGCGAATTTGCGTTAGGCGCGGCGTAATCACGCGCATTTTGGCCATGGATTTATACGATGCGGCAGAAAGCGGAAAAAACACCGCTTTGATTAACACGGTTAAAACAATAATAGACCAACCCCAGTTGCCCACCAAAGAATAAATGGCTTCTAACAGCCAAAAAATTGGCGCGGCAATCATCGTGAGCCAGCCGTAATCCACCACAAGCGGCAGTTGCGGATGCAGTTTTTCTAAGCGCGATTGCACTTGTGGGCCCACATAAAGCGGCATTTCAATTTGCGCTTTTTCGCCCGCTTTTAAGGGAGTGATGGGCGTAATAAAACCTGCGCGAAAAACATTGCTGTTATCCAATTTTTTCATATAAAACTCGCGCGCCACATTGCTTTGCGGCACCCACGCGGCAACAAAATAATGCTGCACCAAAGCCAACCAGCCGTTGTTTGCGGTTTTGGTGAATTTGGCGGAATTGTCGGCAATATCGGAAAAATCAATTTTTTGGTATTTGTCTTCATCCGTATAAATTGCTGGCCCCGTGAAGGTGGACATAAAACGCTCACCTTCTGGCGCGGAATTGTCGCGCAAAAGTTGGTAATACGCTTGAAGGTTAGTAAGCGGCGCATCGCTTAAATTTTCAATTTGCCAAGCGGTTTGAATGCGGTAGTCGCCTTTTGTAAAAGTTAAAATTTTGCGCACTTTGAGGTTGGAAGGGGTTTGTGCTTCTAGCACCAAACGGATTTGATTTTGCCCATCCGCCAAGGTTAAAGATTCAGAATCAATGCGTTTAAAAAGCGTTTTGTGGGTTGGCAAATTGTTGCCGATTAAGCCACTTTGCGCGGCGTAATGCCGTTTGGGGTCAAAATAATGGTAAGGCTGCGTGGGGTCATTTTGTTCTTGGTAATTTTTTAAAAACAAATCCACCAATGAGCCGCCTTCCAAGGAAATTGTGGCGCGGTAAAGGTCGGTTTCCACGGTCAACGTGGAATTTTTTTCAAAATGCGTGGCAGACGCATCAACTTCATCAAGCGGCGTTAAAGGCAATTCGCCGTTTGATTCGCCCTTGAAAGTTTGAGAAGCGCTGGGCGCATCGTTCATTAAAGCCGCATTGGGTTGAACAGTGCCGCTTTGCGCTGCCGCCGTTGGTGCTTTGGGCGGGTTTTTGTAATAGAGCCAATTTTGCCAAAGCAAATAAGCGGAAAAAAAGAAAATACACAAAAGAACCAAACGACGCGTATCCATATTTTTTTATTTTAAAGGGTCAAAACCGCCTTTACAAAAAGGCTGACAACGGCAAATGCGCCAAAATGAGCGTTTGAGTCCTTGCCAAAAACCATATTTTTCAAAGGCTTGCAGCGCATAAACCGAACAAGAAGGATAAAAACGACAATGATTGCCCAACAAAGGGCTAATGGCAATTTGGTAAAAACGAATCAACGCAACGGCAAGGCGGTTCATCATTGAAGTTGTTCAAAAAAGCGTTGAATTTCAAGTTTTAATTCTGCTTTTTGCAATGCTTTTAAACGTGCATTTTTGGGCACAAAACGCACCACAAAATTCCAACAGGGCAAATGCATTTGGCGGAATAATTCGCGTGTGATGCGTTTGAAACAATTGCGTTCCACCGCGCGTTTTAAACTTTTTTTAGAAACCACCAAACCCAATTTGGGCAAGCTTTGCGCAGTTTTTTGGTAATGCACATTGACCCATTTTCCCCGCAAAACACGCGATTGTTGGAAAACCGCCAAAAATTCGCTGTTTTTCAACAAACGATTTTGGCTGGGAAAACAATTTGCCACTTAAACAGCCAAACGTTTGCGGCCTTTGGCGCGGCGCGCCGCCAAAACTGCGCGTCCGCCTTTGGTGCGTGAGCGCACCAAAAAGCCGTGTGTGCGTTTGCGGCGCACAACAGAAGGTTGATAAGTGCGTTTCATAATGGATATCCTTTTGCTTTAAAAAAATGAGCGATTTAATAATTTTCCAAGCCATTTGTCAAGATTCAGCCAAGCGGCTTTGATTTTGAAAAGAATTTTTAAATTTTAAAATTTTCAAAAAAATAAAGCGTTGACCGTGGATTTTTTTAAAAAATTTTAAAAAAATGCAGTGCGCAAAGGGCATTGTTAAAATAGGCAATTTTACAAAAAGAAAGAATGCAAAAAATGGCAAAAAATGAGCGTTTTTTAAAAGTTTTAAAAGGGGAAAAAACCGATTGCACGCCCGTTTGGTTGATGCGTCAAGCTGGGCGCTATTTGCCCGAATACCGAAAAACGCGCGAAAAAGCAGGCAGTTTTTTAAATTTATGCAAAACGCCCGAATTGGCTTGCGAAGTGACTTTGCAACCCTTAAAACGCTTTGATTTGGACGCGGCAATTTTGTTTTCCGACATTTTAACCATTCCCGATGCGATGGGTTTGGGGCTTTATTTTTCTGAGGGCGAAGGCCCACAATTTGAAAAACCTTTGCAAAATGAAAAAGACATTTGGGCGCTGGGCGTGCCAGACCCTTGCGATTCTTTGAATTATGTTTTAAAAGCGGTTTCAACCATTAAAAATGCTTTAAACGACAACTTGCCTTTGATTGGCTTTGCGGGCAGCCCTTGGACGCTGGCGTGTTATATGGTGGAAGGCAAAAGTTCGCGTGATTTTCAAAAAATCAAAAAAATGCTTTATGCACGCCCTGATTTGCTCAACCATATTTTGGAAAAAACCACAAAAGCCATTGCGCTTTATTTGGAAGCGCAAATCCAAGCAGGTGCGGATTGCGTGATGATTTTTGACACGTGGGGCGGCGTTTTGGCTGATGAACATTACGAAATATTTTCATTAAATTGGATGAAAAAAATCATCGAGCATTTAAAAAATCTCAACACGCCTTCTATTATTTTTACCAAAGGCGGCGGCTTGTGGCTGGACAAAATGGCACAAAGCGGCGCATCCGCTTTGGGTTTGGATTGGACCATGAATTTGCAACGTGCTTTTGAACAAGTGGGCAACCAAGTGGCTTTGCAAGGCAATTTGGACCCTGCCATTTTGAATGCGCCGCTTGAAGTGCTTGAAAAACAAGTGCAACAACTTTTGCGGCAAGTGCCAAAAAACGCGCGCCATATTTTCAATTTGGGGCACGGCATTACGCCCTTGGCAAACCCTGAAAATGTGCGTGTGTTGGTGGATTGCGTGCATCAATTTTCAAAAAAATAAAAGGTTGACCGTGGAAAATGTTTTGCAAGTGGCATTGGATGTGCCCATCGCAACATTGTTTCATTATGTTTGTGAAGATTTTTTAATCAGCGACATTGGCGCTTTGGTTCAAGTGCCTTTTGGGCGCGGCAATCAAAAAAAAATCGGCGTGATTGTGCAACAAGCATCAAAAGAATTGCCGCATCCAAACTTAAAAAAAATCAGCCGTATTTTTCGCGAATTGCCTGTTTTTTCTGCCGATTATATGGATTTTTGCGCCTTTGCCGCGCGTTATTACCACGTGCCTTTGGGGCAAGTTTTGCTCTGCGGCGTGCCGCCGTATTTTTTTAAAAATACGCATTTGCCGCGTGAGGAAAAATCCAAAGAATCACCCAAAACCGAATCACCCCAATTGGTTTTAAACCAAGAACAAGAAGCAGCGCTTTTAAACATTCAAAACATCGGCAACCAACAACCGATTTTGCTTTTTGGCGTAACGGGTTCGGGCAAAACGGAAGTTTATTTTCAACAAATAGAATCGGTTTTAAAACAAAACAAACAAATTTTGTTGATGGTGCCGGAAATCAATCTCACGCCGCAGTTGGAAAATCGCTTAAAAAAACGTTTTCCTTTTGCGCATTTGGCGCTTTTGCACAGCGACTTAACCAATGCCGCGCGCGCCAGAGAATGGCTCAAAGCAACAAGCGGCAAAGCCAACATTGTTTTGGGCACCCGACTTTCTATTTTTACGCCAATGCCGCAACTGGCTTTGATTGTGGTGGATGAAGAACACGATGCATCCTTCAAACAACAAGATGGATTTCGTTACCACGCAAGGGATTTGGCGGTTTACCGCGCGAATCAATTAAAAATTCCCATTATTTTGGGTTCTGCCACGCCTTCGTTGGAATCGTGGAACAATGCGCTTTTAAAGCGTTATGCGCGCGTGGATTTGAAAAATCGCGCCAATCGTTGTGCGGTTTTGCCGCAAATATCCACGGTCGACTTAAAAAAAATTTCAAAAAAAGAAGGTTTTTCAACAACCTTACTTTCTGCCATTGAAGAGCGCTTGAAAAAAGGCGAACAATCGCTTGTTTTTTTAAATCGGCGTGGATTTTCGCCCGTTTTGGCGTGCCCTTCTTGCGGCTGGATTTTGGATTGTCCGGATTGTTCCGCGCATATGGTTTTTCACATTGATGAACAAAAAATGCGTTGCCACCATTGCGGCAGACACGCTTTTGTGCCGCGATTTTGTGAAAATTGCGGCAATCAAGATATTTTTCCGCAAGGTTTTGGCACGCAACGTTTGGAAGAAAATTTAACAAAATTATTCCCCAATGCGCGCATTTTAAGAATTGACCGCGATTCGGTGAAATCGCGCAAAGAATGGCTTGAAAAATGGCAACTCATTGAAAACAATCAAGCCGATATTTTGGTGGGCACGCAAATGCTCTCCAAAGGGCACGATTTTCAAAATTTAACTTTGGTGGGCATTTTGGGGGCAGATGTGGCGCTTTTTTCGGGCGATTTTAGAAGCCAAGAGCGTTTGTTTGCGCTTTTAACGCAAGTTTCTGGCAGAGCCGGCAGAACCGAAAAAAAAGGCGAAGTGTTAATTGAAACGCGTTTTGCAGAGCATTCTATTTTTAAAGAAATTGCGCACAATCATTTTTCTTCTTTTGCCATGCGCGATTTAAACTTGCGCAAAGAATGCGGTTTTGCGCCTTTTGTTTTCCATGCGATGTTGCGCGCGGATTCCTTTCAAATGGAAGAATCGTTGGCTTTTTTAAACCAAGCCAAAAATTTTCAAGCGCCTGATTCCGTTATGCTTTTTGATCCTGTTCCGATGAATATGGCGCGGCTAGCCAAACGCGAGCGCGCGCAAATGTTAATTGAATCGGATAACCGCGGGGCATTGCATGGTTTTTTAAACATTTGGATGGACTATTTACAAAAAATCCCTCACGGCAGAGATTTGCGCTGGCACGTGGAAATTGACCCGCAGTTTATTTAAAAAATGCCGAATCGCAAAAAGCAAAACACCCGAATCGCTGCAACAGCAAGGGTTTGCGTGTTTTAAAAAAAGAAACCTGCCCGGATAAAAAGGCAGGTTAGAAAGGAAAAATGGCGCGCCCGGAGCGATTCGAACGCCCGACCCCTTGGTTCGTAGCCAAGTACTCTATCCAACTGAGCTACGGGCGCGCAAAAAAACGCATTGTATACGCAAACAAACAAAAACGCAAAGGCGTTTTCTACAATTTTTTCAAAATTTATTAAAGTTGACCGTGGAAAATCATCGTTTTAAATAATGGTTGATGTTTTTGGCACGAATTATTTTTCCATTTTCAAAAATATTTTTTGTTCACCGTGGATTTTGGGTAGGCGCTTGAACCGATTCGCGGATTTTTTCTAAATTTTCGCCCGATGCCACAAAAACAATAAGGTCTTCAAAAACCACCACCGAATTTTTGTGCGGCCAAGGGCGAAGGTTTTCCAAAATTCCCGCCGCATTCAAGCGGCGCAACATTGTTTTCATTTTTGGCTCGTGCATGCTGCCTTCTGTATAAAAGGTTTTGCAAGCCTTGAAAACGTTTTCTGGCATATTGTAAGAAAATGCGTCTTTTGGATCCCATTCCGTGATCAAGCGGTGATCCAAAAGGTCGGCGGCAATTCTATATGTTTTGCCAGTATTGTTTGGATACAAACGCGCACGCATATTCGGCACTTGCCCAAAAATAATGCCGCAATAGTTTTTGCCATAAGAAAAATTCTCGTTATTTTCTATGCGGCTAATTACGCGATTTAAAAGTTTTAATTCAAAATCAAAAGCTTGTTTTTGCAAACGTTGGGCGTATAAATTTTGAACAACAAAAGTCCAAATTATTACTGCCGATATAATAAAAACAAGATTTTGAATTAAACAAGTTTTTTGAATAAATTGTTCGCTAATTTTAAAAATCAACACAACCAACAAAACACGAACAAACAAAAGTCCGTAAAAATCTATTCTGGGACCATAAGTAATGCTGTTGGATAACAGCATATGCGATTGTCCTGCAATAATCATCAATATTAGTAAAATTAAAATATTAAATTTATTAAGTTTATTTTGCGGTGTGCGGAATAATAAAAAAACAAAACACAAAAAGAATCCCCCAAAAAGCCACGTGGTAAAAGGCGGAAAAAATGGGAAATCGTATTGAAAAAGCTCTTTAAAAGCGAATTGAATAGTGATTAAAAAACGCTCTGGCAATTCGTTTATCGGCAACATTGTGGTGTGGTAACCTGATGGTGCCGCGCCCGTTTTTTTGAGCATATCCAAAATAATTTTATAAGAAAGCCCCGCTAAAAAAAGCGCCACAAAAGAAAAACGGAATTCAAAAATTGCGGATTTAAGAGAAGTTTTTTTATCCAAAATTGTTACGATAATTCCGCCCAAAATCAAAACGGTGGCGGTGTCTACAAAAACTTGATAAGCCGCAATTGCCCAATGCAAACAAAATGTGGCTAATAAAATTAAGACAAGCGGTTTACCCTCCCCCCCC
>ERZ1035025.331-NODE-331-length-34004-cov-225.682936_pt1 | contig 34004 bp, 70 predicted proteins | sample MGYA00520619_ERZ1035025 | MGnify/ENA primary metagenome ERZ1035025 (study PRJEB33766, sample SAMN09781742) | gut metagenome | biome: gut microbiome | host: Homo sapiens | place: Madagascar | study: EMG produced TPA metagenomics assembly of the PRJNA485056 data...
TGTAAATAGCTCCGTATGCTTTAATTAATGCCACTAGACCGTTTCCATTTAGATTAGGAATATCTTGTGAACTGATTTTATATTCGGCTTTTAAATGCTCACAAAACGCTTCTGAATGTGTATCAATACCTATCTTTTGCAATTCGTTTTGTGCTTTAAAACACCTCATACGAATTTCATCTAATTTGTCATTATTTTCTGACTTTTGTTGCTTTGCTTGTGCATTTTGAACGACTTCATGTTGCTCATCTGTATCTGCGTCTTTTGTATCATCTAAGTTGAATAAACCGTTTAACGCATATTTTCTAGCATATGAACTGCAACTACCTGTCACTTGTGAAGCGTCCATTCCTTTTTTGTTTTCTTCTTCTCTAGCCATTGCTTTTACTTGAATTAATTCGTTTGAATCCCAATCGTTTAAGATTGCATTTGCCACAACATAATATCTATCTTTAATAACCTCAATTTCATCTGTAAGAATCAAGGTTGCTCTATACTTAACACAAATCTTTTTCGCTTCTGCTAAGATATCCTCTGCCGACCTATAACTGTATTTCCCAAACTTGTTATATTGGTTCTTTCCCACCTTCATTTCATTTTGTATGTGGGACAATTTCTCATAAACATTCATCTTTTTTTCTTCCATTCTTTCGTTTCTCCTTCTTTTCTGCTATAATGTATGTGTTCTTATTTAAGAACGTCATTTCTTGTGTGTGCGTGCTTTGTCGAGTGCGCACCTCTTTTTTTATTGAAATAACATTGCATACGACTTACCTAAACAAGCTATTGAAATAAGTAGAATCACGATTGTTGTAATTAAGATTACATTTACGCAATTTGTGATTCTTTTTTGATACCTTTTTTCTCTGCGTATCTCTTTTTCTTCTTTGCTTAAATGTATTCTTCTTGGATTAAATGGATAAATACTCAATTCCATTTCTTCATCTTGAATACTATTCATTCTTATATCTTGCATGTTTACCTCCTAAAGCTTTTTCTGAACTCCGGACAACATTTTAAAAATGTTTCTGTTGGAATTACATTTTGTGATACATTCTTATAAATGAATGTATCTTCCCAATTGCACCCATTGTCTTTTTTATACTGCTCTTTAACAGACCTCATGATTTTGCTTGCCTTGTTTCTTTGTCCTCCTGTTGACATTCCACCCATTTCAAACAATTTCACCAAATCGTCTTTATTAAGCAATGCTTTATACTCAATAATCACTTGCTAACACCTCCATTCTAGATTCACAAGTATTGATTTGATTTACTTCCTGTAAATCTCTAACATTCAAGTGATTAGCAATTTCTTTTGCTTCTACACTGTCGTGTGCTTCGACCTCGAATGTGACATTTGCAGTCACATCGAAGGTTACGAAATATGTTCTCATTTTTTCTCACCTCTTTTCGATTCATCTAAGATACAAGCGATATACCCTTGATGAAATTCTGAAAGCTCATAGCCTTTCTTTTGTAGTTCGCTTAAGGCTTCAAAAATTCTCTTGTCTAGTATTGTTTCACCCTCTTTCTTTTTGACCTGTCATCATCAGTGCTAGTAGGTCATCTCTAGCAGACTAGCCTATTGGCTAGTTTCGACATACTTTAATATCAATACGATTGTCTGTTTCTTTTAAACTCACATCATATTTCAATGGGATTGCTATAACTCGTTCATCAACATATAAATATATTAATAAATCATCCGTGTTCCATTTGTAACATTTGCCTTTGTAAGAATCGTTTATATACAATGATTTCATTTCTTGAATACAACTCATTTTTTTAAATCCTCCCATTTTAAAATTGCTTCTAATTCGTATTTGTATGTTTCGTGAATTAGTATTTCATCTTCAAGTTGTTTAATTCTTTCGCAAGATAGTTTTGCGCAATTTGTATTCACTCTTTGAGCTTGTTTAACAAGCCATTCTTTTTCTTGTTCAAGTGAACGCTTTTTGCTTTCAATTTTCCAATTCACTCTTACTAGAAACTTTTCAATTTCTTTTCTCATTTCTTGTTCCTCTTTTCTACTTTTATAACAGTCCTTGAATACTCCATAACAATAATTGTTCACGACATGGACTGTAGTCCGAAAGAATTTTACTTTCATCTGTTTCTAGAAACTCGTTCTTAACGGTTCTAACCAACATTTCAGCACCCGTATTTAATATAAAATAGAACTTAGTGAAACCGCTTTCACAATCATCATACCGATACGTATATCTAGGTGTACTTAAACCTTCATTTAATGAACCACAAATTTTTCTACACCTTTCAATCTGTCTACGTCTTTCATTAAAAACCTCATCCATTGTTTTCATTTCTTGTATCCTCCATGTTTTGTAATATTTTGTAATGTTTTGTAACTTACATACACATTATAGTAAATTAACTCTACTTTGTAAAGCGTTTTTTGTAACTTTGATATACATTTTTTATTTTCACGTGATATCATGTATATGAAGGAGGTTTTGTACTTTGACAATCGGAGAAAGAATATATGCGATTAGGTCTAACTTGAACCTAAGCATGGAGAAATTCGGAAAGAAGATTGGTATAACTCGAAGCAGTGTTAACCACCTTGAAAAAGGTGTAAACAATCCTAGTGACCAAACAATCAAATTAATCTGTAAAGAATATAATGTTGATTACTTTTGGCTAACTGAGGGTAAAGGCAATATGTTTCTAGAATTGCCGGATAACACTATTGACGAACTCATAGAAGAATACCAAATCAACCCAAACCAAAAGCCACTTATAAAGGCTTACTTAAAATCAAGTGAAGAAACAAAGGAAAGGTTATTAGATTTCATTTATGGAATCATTAAGGAATTAGACAATGCGGAACAAAACTAAAACACCACCTATTCAAAAAGGTGGAAGTAAGAAGAAAAAGATATTATTATGGTGTGCAATTATTATTGTCGTTTTTTATGCAATTATTGCTATTATGCCTAGTGAACCTCAAAAAAAGCTTACATACACTGAAGAAATTGCAGAAAATTGGGATGTATCGGAAAAAGAAGTAAAATCTATCGTATCCGTTGCGAAAGAACTAGGAATCAAAAAATCAAAACTTCATATCACGTATTTAGATGATGATTCTTGCACAATTAAATATATAGATACTGATATTACCTTTAATATTAAAGATGATACTGTAAGCACTGTTAAAAAGGATAAAACAGTATTCTATGAAAATGGTTCAGTTACTAGAATGCCTAGAACCGTTATTATGACACAAGCAGAAAAAGAAGCTTTATATGATTGGGTAAAAATAGCAATCACATTGCATACAAATTTCAAAATAGATAAATTAGATAAAATTTCAAATTTTGATTGGATTAAACAAGATAATTCATATGCAGTAAAAGGATATGTATATGTCGACGATAAGAAACCGGGCTTTGTCATCACTTGTGATTGGACAGGGAACACTGATGATGTACCAACATTTAAAGAAATTCAATGGTTTCCAAACTAAAAAAGAGCGAAATTAATCGCTCTTTTCATCTGTGGAATTTATCCAAATCCGTTGAGTATACTCATATACCTTTGCCACTTCTTTTTCTTCTAATTCTTCTAACATTCTATTAATTAATACATACATTTCATACTTCGTCATGTGGCTTCCCCCTTTCCTTAGAATTAATAACTCTAACGTTATTACTTATCTAACTATTTTTCAAGGGTAATTTTTAGTGCCACTATTTGTTTTTCTCCATAAATTTGACAATGCCTTTGTCTGCTTGTGGTAGCCAATGAGCGTATACTGAAAGCACTGTATCAAGGTTATCACCTAATCTTTTCGCAATATCGTATACAGAAAAATTAACTGTTCCATCTGTAACCATATTATTAATCATATAGCTTGCACATGAGTGTCTTAAATCATGTGTTCTAATAATAGGTATCTGCTCATCCTTTTGTAACTTGATATTTGTTATTCTTATTACACGCTTTAATTCATCTTGTACTCTATTCACATAGAATGGTAGTGTAGTGCCGAAAATATAATCATCTGCATTTGCGTGTATCTTCTCTTTAAATATCTTGTATTCATCAACTAAGAATTGTGGCATAGTAATCGTTCTATAACTGTTATTTGTTTTAGGCGTAGTAGCTTTTCTAAGAGCATTTGACCACGTTTTGCTTATCTTTATAGTGTTATTAATAAGGTCAACATCTTTCCATTGCAGAGCCAACGCTTCGCCTATTCTCATACCCATGTAGAATTGATTTGTGAACAACAAATGAAATACTTCTTTTTCTTCGTTTACAATAAATTTGTTGAATTGTTCTACTGTCCAATACTTCATTTCCTTTTTCTTTTCGTTGGGGTCTTTTTTTAAATCAATCTTATTGCATGGATTCGTTTGAATATATCCTTGTCTTACTGCATAGTTAAGAACTGCTCTGAATTTTGCATAGCAATTTACCATTGTAGAAAAAGACATGGATTCCAACAATTCATTTATTACAGATTCAATTTCATTTGTTGTGATTTTTCTTATTTCACAATCGCCTAATCTATCTTCCCAAATTTTCAATATAGCTCTTTGCGTTAAGTATGAGCTTTCCTTAATTCTCTTTTCCGAGTATACTTGATATTGATAAGATAGTTCATTGAATGTGATGGTTGCGTTTGGTTCTTTTAAATTCTCTTTAAAGATAATCTCTGCTTTTATAGCGTCCTTCTTTTTTTCAAAGCCACGTTTCTTATATTGCTTGGTTTTACCATTCAATTTGTATGAACCATAATACATCCATTTACCTGTTGTTTCATCTTTTTTAACTGCCATTTCTTGCACCTCTTTTTCTACATCATACACAAGAAAATGGATAAAAAAAAGGCATAATTCATGAAAGAATATGCCAAAAATATGCCGATATTCCTATATATGCTTTATATATAGGATTTTATATATTATACCATAATTACAGATACATAATCTAAATATTATTTATGTAATAATTTGTAATATTTTGTACTCGTTTATAATATGATTTTCAATATAAAATATGCCAAAAACTATGCCAATAAAAAATGCAGACTATTTTTTTTTAGTCTGCAAATCTTTTCTAATTAATTCTTTGATATATCCCATTTTAGAATCAACTTCATCTAATTTCTTTATGATGTCTGCGTCCGTGTTGTAACTTAAACGAACGCAAACCGTCGTTGTATTAATCTTATTCGATTTATTGTTAGCTCTAATCTTTGCTTCTGAAACCATGATACCTCCTATTCGCTATACATAAATGCGAAATTATCACTAATCTTTTCTTTTCTTTCAATGTAGCCAATTAAGAAATCCCATTGTCTGCAAGATATTACATCATTCTTGTAATATCCATTTACGATTTCTTTCAATTCTTCTTCATTAACTGTATCCATCTTTTCATTTACTTCTTTACATACCTTTTGCAATTGTTTTAAATTTGTCATTTCTGTTTCCTCCTATTCAATTGTCTCAATTTGTGTAATTCACATATCATATCCCAGTTTTTTTGGAATTGTTTCATGTAGGATGATATATTGTGAAACACAATTCCTTGAGGTAATTCAAATTTATCAACTATGTTGTCTTTTTCTATTTCAAAAATTGTCTTGCTTACATATTGTTTTATTATCTTTCCGTTAAATCCATTATCATTGAACCATTTAATAACATATTTTTCTTCTTTTGAGAAGTCCCATTTTGCATTAGCGGTATCTATCATTTCTTGCGTCCTCCTTATATATTACTTAACGAACCATACAATCAATATTGCAATTAATAATACAATAATAATTGCGTCTAAAATCATTTTAATTTTTTCTAGCTTTTCCATTCCTTGTTCCTCCTTTTATGTGGTACAATGAAGTAAAGAGTTAGGGAATTAATTCCCTAAACTCTTGATGAATGTTATTATTAACACTATAATCTCAATAACATTCTTAGCAATCTCTAAGTAGATGTTAGCTCGTTCTGCTTTGTGATTGCTTTTTTCATTTGTTTTCATATTTTACCTCCTAAAACAAATATTCCTTATCTCTGACCACATATATAGTATAGCATACAAGTATGTACTTGTAAAGTGTTTTTTTAGGAAAATAAAAAAAGCCCTGTATAAACAGAGCTACCATAAATTAATATCAAAATGTATATTAACCTCAAAGCCATATAAATTATAGCACATAAAAACAAAGACCGTACAAAATTATACGGTCTAATATACGAAAAATAGTTTAAGGTTTTATATGTAATTTATGCTACTTCAATTAATGGGTCACAATTTACCCAAATTCCACCGATTTTTGCAAGATTCTTTTGCACATTGACTTCATCAACACGAATTCTAGTTACATAGACAACGGCATTTGTTGTATGCAATACGTTATCATTATATCCATCAGAATAGCGAACTTTGTCAACCATACGAATTGGAAACCAACCGCCTAATTGTGGTAAATAAGCACAAGTATCGTTATTGATGTTTTTCAATCCTTGATTGCCAATCTTCATTTGAACTGATGTTACGTAACTTCCTGCGTGTAAGATTTGGTCGATTGCTTCCACAGGTTGTGGAATGCTTGGACTTGTAGCTCCACTATTTGCGAAACATTTAGGTCTAAATGCGGTATCAAACGTTGCGTAATAAGGCAATTTGCAAAGTGTAAATGCTCCATTCTTTCCACCTTGGTTCTGTCCTAAGAACCATCCAAATTTACCGTCAATATCTGAATCAAAAATAGCAATATGACTGTATGGCGTCCATCCTGCTACTTCTTTAAAGACGGCAATGTCTCCAGGTTGCATAATTGAAACTTCATTGCAGTAGTTTAAGATTCCGTTTGTCTTTCTGTTGTTCCAAATGTCCTTAACAAATTTACTCGTTGTGCAATGAATAGCTTGATAGCCTAAATCAATCATGTACTTTGCGAATCCGTCCCAACACTGCGCACCATAGTATCCGTCAATGTCGAATGCTTTGCCTAATACGGCTTTTTTGAAATTTTGATAATTTATTAAAAAAATCCTCCTTTATGCACTAATTATAGCACATAAAAGAGGTTTTTATTACTGATATACTGAGAACATTTCTCTTAATTTATCTCTGACCATTTCTCTTTCTTCTTGAAAATCGCTAGATGTTTTCATTTCTTCTAAGATTCCATACATAGCATTCAAAAAAGCTTCTAATTCACGAATCGAATTTCGTTTATCAATTTCATTGTTATCTTTTCTATATTCTTTTTTAGCTTCTATGTATTTCCTAAAATGGCTATTCATCAATGCAATATTATCATCAATTTCCGTTCCTTCAATATCTGTATCATTTGTTTTTAATGCATTTATAGCCGTTCTTCCATCATCCATAGCTAGTATTGTATCAATGTCTTTGATATTGTCTAAAGCTTGGCTCATGACTTTAAAATCTAAATCATTGTATCCTTTTTCTAGTCCTCTCATTGCTTCTGTTAAGAGGTCTAGATTCCTTTTTCTAACCTCTTGCATGATACACCTACGCTAATTTCTTAATGATGATATTTGCATTTTGAACAGATAAATCTAAACCACTGTTATTTCCTAGCGTGATTGTGTAAGAAGCTCCACAAGGTACTTGAATCAATGTTGCGCCACTAACATTTCCATATGCACTTGCAGTAGCTACATTATATAGAGATTCTGTTCCTCCTACTGCTTCTCCATTCTGTTCTAGCTCTAAAGAAGCGACTCCTACTGTTGCACTTGTGATGTCTGCCGTATATTCTACTTCATAAATTCCTTGTTTCGTCAATGTAAATAGTCCACTTCCTACATCATGAGCAAGCCAACCTTTACAAGCACATTGACAAGATTTCGTTCTTACTCTGTCCGTTGGAAATAATACATTTTGTCCGTTTGCTACTGTCTGTACTGCCGTTGCTATACTATTAATCATTTTCTTTTCCTCCTATATAAAATAAATGGGTAGCCTTTCGACTACCCTATAATCCAAAGGCTATTGCCTAATCTCTTTCGAGCTAGATTTGGTTACATCCACAACCTGTCATATTATACGCATAATAAGGTGAGCAAGTAAGATATGCAGGTTTTGGCGTTGGTTGCAATGTATTGATGATATTTGCAGATTGCGCCTGTTGACTTAATTGGAAGTTCGCAGTCAATAAATCTCTATCTCTGTCTGCTAATTTATCACGCAATTCTTGCATTGTGTTAGCATTAATCAATGCTCTTGTTGCTTCACCTTCTGAGTGGATTGCAGTGGTAATATCACACGTGTTTTTAAAGCTCTGTGTATTTACACCATCAATCGCTCTTTGCGTTGCACAACAACATTCTTGGCTCTGTTGACCTAGATTCTGCAAACCTAATTGTGTCGTGTATCGGCTTTCTAGAATATCTCTTGAATTTTGATAGCCTTGGCTAGATACATTTTGGTTTGTGTTGAATAAATCACGTTTGATAAATTCTTGATTCATTAATTCGTCATTCTGTAGGTTGCCATTGTTACCCCAATTTCCACCAAATAATAAGAATAACAGGATAATCCAAATCCAATATCCTCCACCAAATTCATTGTTGTTTCTGTCTGCTAAATCGTACATTGGTTGAATACCATTCATGCTTTCCATTTATATTTCCTCCTTTCAACGCAATTAGCGTTTTAGCCCATATTGACTGGCCACTGATTCAAATTGTTGTTTTTGTTGTGGCGTTAAATTCCTCATCATATTATTAAGCAATACTTGGGGATTCTGCCCACTCTGCATTAATTGTTGAACTTGATTAAATGCTTGTGGATTTCTTTGTTGTAACATACCCATCAAAATTTGTTGAGGGTTCATCATATTCATTAAAGGATTCACGCTTTAAGCTCCTTTCTAGGCGTTTCTTTTACTGCCTTTGTATTTATATTACTTCCTTCTTTTAGACCTAATATCATAGCTTCTAGCTTGTCTAAGCGTTGTTCTATGTTATCTTTCTTCGGTTCTGTTTCTTCTTGGAATCTGTATTTCTTGAAACTGCCATCTAATGACTTCATGTAGAATACTGAATCATTTCTATCTAGCATAATGCTAGGCAAACCATTCACCATCATATTCCTTGCTTCTTGTTCATTATTTACCCACTTACCATTGAAATCATTCAATGCCATGTTAGGCGTGATTTGGTTGTTAATGTTAATAGGTGGAATATTTGCTAGTTGTTGAATGTTTTGTAATTGCGATTCAATCATCTGTTTTTGATTCATTAAATTGTTAATTCTGTCATTGATTGGATTATACATTTCGCTCACCTCTTTACACCTTTAATTATATTCATGAGCAATTTCAATTTGTTTCCACATTAATGTCAAATAAATGTCAAAAAAAGAGGTTTTTCAACCTCTTAATTCTCGTCTAGATACGTTTCTTTTTCACTGTTTTTTCTTGGTGGTAGGATTGCGCTATACTTTTCTACTTCATCATACTTGTTCTTAATCCTTTTAATAATTCTATTAACACTAGAAACACTCATATTCAATTTATCGGCTTGTTCTCTAACTGTCCATCCGTATATTCTAGTTCTTAGAATCATTTCTTCATCTTTAGTTAATAAAGCTAAATTAATAAATTCTTCAAGAATAATCTTATTCCAAGGTACTTGATTCGTCATCGTCTTCGTTAATGAGTTTATCTGCTACTTCTAATCCTTTAGTTAATACGCTAGGTACGCTATATCCACATTGCACAAGGTTCTCAATAATACTACGTACTTCATTAATGCATAAAGAAGCTAATACGAACCATCCTAATAATGTTGTTACATGGAAATCAATTCCTAACATTTCTCCAATCTCTACCAAGAACGCACTGAATGTGAACGCAACTACAATCATAATCCAATAGCCTAGCTTTTTTAGGACTCCAATCCATCCTTTATTGCTATTGATTTTGTGATTAATCGCCGACTTCATACATCCCGTAATATAATCCACAACATTCATAAATAAGAAGAACGCAAATAAATACCAATGCTCACCTAATACATATGTTAATACGGCTACGGCAACACCACACATTGCATTAATCTTATCTAAAAAAAACATACTTCTTGCTATTTGTTTAAATCCTCCATTTTGTTTTTCTATTAAATTCACTCCTTACATGATTTTTAAATTATCAACCTCTAATTCTAAGGTTCTATATCCACTTTTAATGACTTCAAATATATTTCTAATTCTTGCCGTCATTACTAAACCGATATCTGCCACTATAACATCAACTTTATCACCTAAATCATAATCAACCTTGTATTCGTATGAATCCGTATTTAAATTGAAATTCACATTCTCTTCAATTTGACAGTCCGCTAGTTTTTCAATTCCTTTTTGAATCAATGCTTTCTTGTAATTCTCAAGTGTCACATCATCACCCATACGCTCAGAACGTGCGTCTACGAACAATTTTTTAATCCGTTCATTCTTATCTACCCTAGCGTCATATTCTACATAAATACGCTCTTCTGACTGTCCTTCACCACAAATGATTGCATAATTCTTGTATTTACTTGAGTCAATCATAACATCCGGCTCTTCTATGTTTCCGAACTCCGTTGAGAATGTCACAAAGTTGTTTCCATCTGAATTGTTTTGAGTCAAATCACGGCCACGATATAACACGAATGTGAACGTACTCGATACATAGTCATATTCTATACGGAACGACAATTCTAACGGATATAATAACTCATAAAGCTTATCATCAAGGTTTGCTCCTGTTTCTTGAAAGTCTACTCTATCTGTGATGGATTCATCATATCTATATCCCATTTTCCATGAGCAATACTTGTCTAATAACTTCTTGACTACATCAACAATTTTTCCACTGCTAGAGAATGTAGGATAAATACAATCATCCGCTAAAATTTTTTCAAAGAAAGAGCCTTTCAATAACATTTGTTTCGTGTTGTTTGAAACCGAATAATGTGGTATTTCTACGATTCCTAACTCTTTATCCTCAGTAGAATAAATATATTTAATATCGCTAGAATACTGCCCTATATCAATATAAATCTCGAAATCTCCTGTTTCATAATATCGCCGATTCCACTGCACGTTATAAGGTGCTAGATGTGTGACGATATTGAAATTCTTATCTAATCCAAAGTAAGACACACTATAAACCTAAATACCTTTCATTGTAATAAACCGTACAAGCTAGGTTCGTATCTCCATTGTCTGCCGTGTATCCTATGATATTCTCGCCTAACTGAATAGTCATATCATTAAATGATGATGTTCTGTCAACTTTTCCAATACAATTCACACCGTTCTTTTTAATTGAAATAGGCTCAGAAACTAAATCAATTTCTAATACATCGCCATTGTGTAGCGTATCTAATACACGAATATATTTATCTTTATTAAAGAGTTTCGGATTTGTTACATCTCCAAACGCTTCAATAACGGCTCTGCAATATGTTTCTGTATCACCTTGATTGTCAATATAAATTTCTCTAGCGAATGTAAATGTTCCAAAGTTTACGCCTGTTTCTGGTATTTCAAAATTGAATGCTAAACCTTCACCAATTTCTGCGATATTCCTTGCAAAATCATCAAATGAAAGCAATAAAGGTTGTGTGCATAATATCGTAAAGTTAAGTTCTAATTCTTTGTAGATGTTAACAGTAGGCAAGCTATACGCATATAGTCTACCTCTGCAATATTTCTTTTCTCCCATGTACTCAACGATAACATCAAATAAATGAGAATATTGGAAGAAGCGTCTTAACTTCTCCCTTTCTTCTCTTTTTTCTTCTAACGAACCTTTAAAGATAGCTTTTACGCTTCTTTCTTTTGTGGGAATACGTGAACCGATTAATCTAGCACCATTTCCGAATGCATTGTCTTGGGTTGTGTATGAAGGTGCTACATAATCAAATCCATCTAAACCGTCACTAGATGGTATTCTCCATCTTTTGTTGTCGATTTCAAATTCTTTGCCATCATCCCTACGGACAATGACTCTTACTTTATTGATATCTATTGAACAACACCTCCATATCCATATCTTGCTTGCATTCGCAACATTCTAGCTATCTCATCCGGACTTTGAGCTTTATTGTAGAAGTTGATAGTCTGTCCGTTGTTATTCGTTGTAACACTAGGCATGATTTGAGCCATATCTTTAGCTACGGCACGAATCCATGCTTTATTTCTTTCTAAAGGTACGACTGCTTCTGCTCCATTACCTTCCAACAAACCAATTTGACCACGTTTCAATACACCACCACGCTCTAGTCTTGGAATCCTTCCAATGTGTACACCGGGAATCTTATTGATGATACCGATTGCGCCGTTAATGCCACCGATAACGCCATTTACCATTCCTTTTACACTTCCAACTAATGAACTAACTGCTCCTTCAATTCCACCAAATACACCACTTACAAATCCTTTTAAACCACTCCATGAATTTTGTATTCCTTGTAAAACATTTGAAATTTTATTCCCTACGTTATCCATTACACCTTGAACTTTAGCCCAAATGCCATTGAATACATCAGAAACCGTAGATTTGATATTATTGAAATATTTATTGATATTATCAATAACGCCTTGAACCTTGTCTCTTACCTTGTTCATGGAATCTTGAATTTTACTCCAAATTTTGTTTATGATATCCGAAACCGTCTTAAACAAATTGTTGACAAATCCAATAATTGCAGTAACCACTTCGCTAATCTTGCTCCAAATGTTTTGAGCTACGGTTAATATAACAGACCAAATATTTGCTACAATCGTAGAAATAATTTGAACTATAGGCATGATAAATCCCATTGCCGTTGCAATTGCCGTTCCAACATATGTGACTACCATATTTATAAATGAAATAATCCCACTTACAACACTTCCTACAACTGTTAGAATAGATGTTATTACAGGAATCATTTCAGTGATTACTGAGATTATCTTTTGAATGATTGCTAGAATCGGTGGACCTACTACTGTAAGAATCTTTTGTGCTTGATTCACAATGTTTTGAATAACTTCAATAATCTTGCTTAATATATCTTTTGCAATAGGTTCAAGCGCAACTTTCATTTGCTCAATCGCTTTTTTTACTTCATCAAATGCAGGCTTTAAAACTTTGGAAACTTGGTTAACGATATTTGTGATTCCACTTGTATCAATGCTACCAAATACACTTGAAATAACCTCACCAACTTTAGCAAACCCTTGTTGAATACCTTGTATAGCTAATGTAATTAATACAATGATACCGGAAAGAATAGGAGTAATAAGTTCGCCTATTGGAGTAAATGAATCAAGAAATGCACGCCCTAAGCCACTTAATGCGTTCTTTAAACCACCATTTGCAATTTCTTTAACCTTATCCATTGTTCCGGCTACATTGTTATATTCATCACCTACAGATGATAAGGATGTAATAAACTTAAGGTTGAAATCTTCTCCCATTGTGCCGAATGCAATACTTGCTTTATTTAATGCTTCTTGTTGATTTGTTGTTTCCTTAATATCTTGGATGATTGCGTCTTGCACATCTTTTTGTGTTGCGCCACCTTCTTTCCACGATTGAAAAACTTCTTTAGTTTTATCGTTGAACATATCTAGAGAACCTTCAATATCACCACTAGCTAATCTTGTAGTAATTTCATTTACTGCGTCATGCGCTTTATCAAGGTTATAAGAACCACTTTTTACACCATTTGTAATAGTTTGTAAATATTCTTCTGCCGAATATCCTGCTTGCTTGAATTTACCTGCGTATTCTGCGATATTGTCTCCTAATTCACCGGAATAATTCAAACCATTCTGAGCACCTTTTGCTATAAGGTCAAAAGCTTTTTCGGAACTGATTCCAAACTGTTCCATTAATTGTTTCGCACCTCTTAAGGTCTCATTCTCATCCATTCCATAAGCGTCTCTTAATGTAATCAAATCCTCGGTCACGTTCTTTAGGTCAACATCACTTATGCCTTGCATTTGTTGTTTAACACGTGCCATCATATCGGCAACATCTGAAATATCTTCACCAAAATTATTAGACCAAACATCACGAGCAATGTTTTTAAATTTGCTCATTTCATTGCTTGAAGCGCCTGTCTGAGCTTGAAATTTAGCCATAGCGTCATCTAATTCAGTAGCTTGATTGACACCTGTCTTAATCGCTAGTGCCATTCCACCAATAGCTCCTGCTACGGCAGTAACACCAACAACACCTCCTACGCCTAATCCTGTTAATGTTTCTGTGATTGCAGTAGCTTCCGGACTAATGTTCTGAATCTTTCCTAATAGTCCATCAAATCCACCTTGAATTGACTCTAATGCACTGTTACCTACTTGCTTAAATACATCAAACTTTGAACCCGCTTCTTGTGTTTCGGTTTGTGTATTCTTTTGCTCATCATTTAAATCTTTAAGTTTATCTTTAATCTTTGGTGGTGCTTTTGAACCATCAGAGCCTAGCTTGTCGATTGCTTTTGAAGTTTCTTTAATTGCATTTGTAGCTCCACTTGTGACTTCATGAACGGATTTCATTCCATTCTCTAAACCACTTGTATCAATCTTTGTATCAAACTTTAATGTTCCGTCCGATATTCAATTTGCCACCTCCTTTTCTAAACATCAAAATATGAATCAAATTCATCTTTCATTTTTTGTTCCTCTATTGTTAATTCGATTGGGAAAGACCACGCTTCTTTTGCTCTTTGATATGCTTTATCCTGTGTATCATTTTTTGAAGGCTTTTCATACCCTCTAACACTCTTTGCATATCCCCATAAAGTTGAATCACCAACGATATTATTTGCTAGTGCTAGAAACTTATGCCAATGCATATCGCATTCCGTCAAATCAATACCGTAAAGTTGCATAAAAGCCGAATAAATATATTCCCCATCTTGTACATAATCTAATGTCTTAACGCCTGTAGAATCACTTCTAGGCGTACTAGAAGTGTTATATAAGAATCGTTTTAGCTCTTTTAAAATATGCTTATCTATGATAGGTGGCTCATCTACAAATAAATAAGAACAATCTATTTCATCAATAACATGATTATTGAATCTCTCAAATTCTTCATAGAATCTTATCCATAATCGAAAATCTGTATTTAATAAAATAGGCTCGCCATCTAGCGACTGAATGCTATTTGGCAAGCCTTTTATGCGTAAATCAATCATTTCTTCGCCGAAATGCTAGAAACAGTCTTGCTTGCGTCAAGAAATTGCTTCATTCCATTTGTTCCGAATGTTGTTTTTAATTTCTTTTCTAACTGTTCAACCGTTTTCTTTGAATACTCATCATCAATTAAATTGACAATATACAATACTTCCATCAAATCAACCTGTTCAAAGTCTGCACTGCCTAACATGCTTTCAATTTGTTCATCTGTTAATACTGTTTTAAGATAGTCGAATTTAGCTCGATATGCTTCTTCATGTGTAGCGTGAAATGCGTTACAAGCGTCCTCTGCTTTTAATACTTCAATAGTTTTGGGTTTGATTTCATACTGTTTTCCTTCATACGTGATTCTATTCATGATTTACCTCTTCTTTCTTTATACTTCTGATGTGCCTTCTGTGAAGGTTACTGTTCCATCTGCTACCTTTGCAGTACCGACACGAATATCACTTGCAAAGTTAATATTGAAGTTGATTTTTGAATCAACACCGCTTAATGTGTCGAAAATCAATTTAGCGTCAACTTCCCACGCCTTATAGCCTTTTGTTTTGTCTCCGTCAAACATGAATACAAGTAAAGCTTTTGTGTTTACTTCTTCGTTGTTTGGTACGGATTTCATCATTTGTTCGTAAATATATTCAAAGTCAGGCTCGCCTTTAATCATAGTCAAATCCTGTGAGATTTGAGGTGAATAACTCTTTAATGATTCTGTTGGGTTCTTATCTGCGATAAAGTCATACGTTTCAGTTTCACTGTTAAATGAAATATCTAAAGTTGTAGACTTTTTGATTCGCTTATATCCTGTTCCCATTTCTAAGAACAATCCAATCATATACTTCTTGACTGTCTGTCCTGTATTTACTTCAGTTCCTTGAGTTGCTATTAATTAAGCTCCTTTCTGTATTTAATTTGAATTGTCAACGCATATACTGCTTGACTATCCTCATTTGTGTATAGATATAAACCACTTGAAACGGAAACATCATCACAATATTTGTTTCCACTTAGTTGTGGTAATTCTCCATTTAAATTCTTTTCATCAATCCATTCTCCTAATTCTTCTAAGAATGAATTATTGTCTTGCCTTTCGGCTTCAATCTGTGTATTCCTACGTGCTAGAAAGGTGTAGTATTCAGTACGCATTTGAGAACCGTCAATGTATGTATCTACAATTGCATTAGGTTCTTTATACAATGCATAAGAAATAGCTTGTTGTGCTAAAACATCAGTTTCAATACGTTCATCTATCTGTATATTTCCATAACCGTATAGCCATTGAATCAATGCTTTTGATACTGTCATTCTCCGTCTCCTATCATTTGTTGTGCCTTCTTTAAGATTGTTTCTGCTCCACCATTTCGCATAGCTTTTTCAAACCAATGGTCTGTCTTACCTCCTACGAAATGAGCATTCTCTTTATTGTAATACCACCGTCTAGCATATGGAGCACTTGGCCCACCTTGCTTTACTAATCCACTTCCGATTTGTGTCAATCTTGTAGCCGAGTTAATCAATGCTCCCGTGTCTCTAGGCGTATAGGGGGTCATAAGCCTAATAACTTCAGAATCAATCATTTGTTGAACACGTCCACGTTCTTCAAGTCCTCTTGATTGCTTAATTTTGGGGATTGATTCAACATCAAGTTTGACTTTCATTCCTATTGGCCAACAACCTCCCAATGCTTCAACATATCGACATTCGTACAATCTGTTATGCTTTGAATCGTTGTCCATTTGTATTTCTTTTTAGCTTCATTTATTGCTTTAATTGTGGATAAATCTTCTTTGACTTCTCCAAAGAATACAAAATCTGTCTTATCTGTATTTAATGTGAAGTGTTTTGATTTCTCATCATTTGAAAGCTTTGCATATGCGTAAGGTTCAACATATCCCTCACGATATAGAATGGTAATATTTGTGGATGTTGCTATGCTCAGAATATTACCGTTTGCAGTTCTAACAGTAGATTGTCTCCACATACATTTATCAAGAATAGAAGCTTGAAATCTATCTTCTCTTGTTAATGTATCATAGTAGTGATTTACAAGTGTAATTGAATCTTCAAAGAATCCTATCATAATGCGACCCATCTTTCTTTCATTAAATCTGTATCACCTAACCAAAAGGCTATAATATCCTCAAGCACGTTCCTTTTGTCTGAATGAGTAGTGTTTATAAAGCTTTTGGAATATCCACCGTTTGAAATACTTGATACACCATCAATTGAATCTTGAAAGATTACATTGTTTAAAACATCACAGATACAATCTTTTAAAGTGCTTTCGTTCTTTTCGTTAATAGAATCAACATTAACATACTTCAATACCATTGCTTCCGCTTTGTAAGAATACTGATTGAATTGATTTTCATCGAATTTAGGAAAATGGGAATTGTAATATTCCCAATCTAAAATATTGTTCATTTTACAACCCCCTTTTTAGCTATTTTTCTTTTTGAGGTTTAGCTTCCTCTTTTTTTGTTTGAGGTTTACCTTTTTTAGTTTTTTCAACTTTAGAAGGATAACCCCATCCGATTTCTTTCGCCATTACTTAGCACTAGCAGATAAGTAAATACCTGCTACCTTATTTGCGTAAACATCAACGATTCCATACTTACGATATTTCAATACATCTGAATCTGATTCAATGTTATTGCTTGCAGGAATTACATTTGAAACAGTGTGTTTATCCCATTTCATAACCGCAGGCTTGTGAACAATTAAGAAGTTAATTGCGTGTCCATCTTCTGCCTTTTCGTATCCGCCTTTAAGCTCTGTATCTTTTCCACTCAACAATTTAATTTTTGTATAGAAACGTGTTGAAGGTACAGGAACAACTTTTGCGAATCCTTGTAAAGCTTCACGAGATTTGTAAGTGTCCAACGCCTTAACGCTATTTAATAATGTTGGTGTTGAATACAAGATACGTTGTTCGCTAGGAACTTCATCCTCGTCCATTTTAGTGATAGCCGTTAATAATGCGCTCAAGAACTCTTCTGCACCTGTATAATCTTCTGAAACCTTTGTGATTCCTGTTGTTCCGGCAATTTTAGCGAATGTGTAAGCGTCTGCTTCCGGTGCTACCTTTGTACGCATTAATTCCGCTCCTGCCATACCGAATGCAATATTCATTGATTCTGCGTTATCTTGTGTATCAACTGAGATTTTAGTTCCTCTATCGTAGTCGAATGTAGCAGTTTTCCATTCTAACTTAACTGAGTTACCTGTATAACCACTATTTCTGTCGTAGTTTCCTAATCCTTTGACTGAAATTTGTGGATAGATGATTTCTTTTGCATTTGCTCCTGCTCTTACCATTGTAGCGTTTGCATTTAAATCACCTGTTACTGAAGCTAACTTATATACCTCATCTAGATTTGAGACATACGTTTTAGCTAATGCAATTTCATTTGGTATTAATTAAATCCTCCTTATTTCTTTTCTGTAGTTAAGCCCATTGCCTGTCGTAGCAATAAATCTTCGGCGTTTGGGTTATCTCCTTGCCCACTGTTTCCAACGATATTTCCTTTGGCAACAGGTTCATTTTGTCTTTCTTCAAATAAGATTGGCTTATTCTCTTTCAAACTCTTGAAAGCTTTGTCAATATCATTTGTTTGGTCTTTTGAATTTAGTAAATCATCATAGTTGAATTGTGATTTTGCTAAATCAAAATCTTTACATCCGTATTCTTTAGCTTTTGCGCTTAATACAGAATCAAGATTCATTTTGCTAATCTGTGTTTCGTATGTAGTTTTTTGAGTATCAATATCATTCGTCAATGTATTGATTTTATTTCTCAATTCTTCTACATCAACTCCATCATAGCTTTTCTTGAAATCATCAAACTTTGTTTGAATATCCTTTGCGTTGTTCTCTGCTAAAGATAGCTTTTCTTTCTGCTTATCGAACTCTGCAATCGTCTTATAGTTGTCATTTACTAGCTTTGTAATTGATTCCTCTTGCTCTTTGGTTAATTCAATGTTTGATTCTTTTAAAATTTCAATAATGTTTTTCATTTTGCCCTCCTAAAGTTATTTATAAACCGAATCTTCTCCGGTATGGCTTTGGCTAACTATATTTTAGCTTGAATAATAGCTCACAATGTGAGCGTTTTAGCCGATTCTAAGCCTATCGTTGTGAACTCTGTCTCCCATTTCAGAACTGAAAGCTTTATACGTTGCATTTGCGTGTTTTAGCTTGATTTTGGCTTCTGTACTGCCTAATCCTTGATTATCTAATAAGATTACTTCCCTCTTTAATGCTCTGATGTTTCTTTCTAATTCTCTTTGATACTGCCTAGCTTCATATCCTTCATATTCTTTCCCTTGGAATGTGAAAGGCTTTGTATCAATATTCTTTAACTGTTCTTTTGTGTAAGCGTAAGGCATATCAACATCCCATACAGGTTGAGCAAAGTGCATACATCCATAATCTTTTTCTTCTCCATGCGTCAACTGAAACAAGCTAGGATATAGCTTTCCTTGCGTGTCGTATCGTTTCCCTTGCCACTTCTTATGACTTGGACGTGCGTTTGCGTGAGCGTCAAACTCGAACACAGTAACTCCCATATCTTTAGCGCATTTATTGTTAATTTCTTGTGATGATTCCTTTTCTGCGTACTGCATTTGTTGCCTTACCCATACATCCACATTTCTTTTAACGCCTGTATCATATTCCACAATCTTTACTCCACTGTATGCTAATTTTGAGATAGCTTTTCTACAAGAATCATCAATTGTGCATTTACCACCTACTACATTTTTAACTTCTTCTTGAACTACCTTTGTAAAGAATACAGGAAGCTTATCTTTACCGATTGCATACGTGTTAGCACTTGTCTTGATGTATTTCTTCCAACGCTTTGAAGTATCATTTTGTGGACTTATATATAAATCCATTTTGAGCTTCTTTTTGATAGGTTTCCCACTTGCTTCTTTGATTAAATCAAGTGTTCCCTGCTTATTTTCTTCAAAGTCCTTTTTAGATTCCTTAATTACATCTTTTTTTAGGCTTTTTGATTCTTTTTTTGTGAATTTACGCAAATCAACAAGTGATTTTGCCAATATCTCATTAAATTTCGCATTTTCTTCGGTGCTTTTCTCTAAAGCTTCACGAATTTTGTTTGAAATGAATATCATCATTCCTAATTCAAATACACTAGCACGCTTAACGCTTCTTCTTTCTCTTTCTTCAAGCTTTCTTCTTTTCTCAATTTGCTTTTGTAGGCGTTCTTGCTTTCTTTCTTCTTGCCTTTTTTTACGTTCTTGTTCCCTTTGTTCTTCTTCACTTAACATTTATATACCCCCCTATAGAAAAAGGGCTTAAATGCCCTTTAAAACGTTTCTAAAGCCTATTTGATTAATTCTTTTCTCTGAGCTTCTGTAATCCATCCGATGGAAGCAAAGATTTCTAAATCACTATTTGTAAATAAACCTAACTCATAATACGATTTGATTAATTCATAACTCATACTACTTCACCCCATTCATTTGAGCTTTTAACTGCGCAATTTGTAACATTAATTGTGCGTTAATCTTCTCTTGCTCAGTTGGTACTGCTTTTGGTTCTTCAATTGTTGGCTTGTCTCCTTCTGCAATCTCAACCACTTTACCTTCTACATATTTGTAGTTATATCTTCCGTGCTCGTCAACTAATCCTTTTTCTAGATACAAACCTTGAGCATGAGAATATTTATCTCCTTGCCCTTTGTCAATCTCTGTCATTGTGTCAATTTCTTCTTGTGATAAAAAGATTTCTGAATTAATAGATGTGATGTATCCATCTTGTAAGGATACGTATACTTTATATTCGTTGTTCATATTTCCTCCTAATAAATTTCTGCGTCTAAAGTAATTTCGTTAACTGTAATTGAGAAATTGCTTACAACAGAGCTAAGAGTAACAACATTAATTGATTTACTATCAAGTTCAAACGAAGCGCTATCGGCAAATGTAGAACCATCACTTTGCCCAATCGCTTTATATTTTAATGTTGGCTTTATTCTCATTTCTGTAGGTAAGTTGCCATTTGTCGATTGGAAATATTTATCTGATGAATTAATCATATTTCTCGTATACATTAACGGAACACAATACAATTTTGGGATATATTGAAAATATCTTTGACACTTCGGATACTCTTCTATAGGATTAGGTGCAATGTATGAAGTTGCTACTGTTCCTTGCTCTACCTTTGCATATTTCAAAGTTACAGATGAACCTCCTGCGACGTTTAAGTAAAAGCTTTTAAATCCATCATCAACTGATGTAAAGGTATTCAATCCCTGATTTAATGTTCCTAATTCAACATCTTTTGAATCCTTGCTTTTATAAAAAGCTTTTACTGTTCCGGTAATTGCTTGAACATAGATTGAATACGTATGTTTTCCGTATGAAATATTTTCTTCGTGTTGCGTATAATATCCTGTGCCACTTAAAGAAGATACAGATACAGTACCATCTGAATTGACTACCGTCTTTACGTTTGTTCCAACCCATCTATCTACAGTTCCGCCTGCTTCTGTCGAACTGTAAGTACTTTTTCCTCTTTGATTGATTTTGAAATCCGAATTAGTCAATAAATTCGGATTACTGAATTTAGTTCCTAAATAGCTTGCTAGTTGCGATAATAAGCCTTTTTTCAATCCTGCACCATTGTGTACAGGCAATAAGCTAGTATCTGTAAAATAAGGTAATGCGTCTAATTCCGTGACTTGTTTTCCTGCCATGTTATTCCTCCTTGACTTTATATGTCCAATCCTTACCGACTTCTCCACTTGCAACCTCATAAGACCAGTCGGCTAAGATTGTATTTCCTTTTTCATCCACTAATTCTTGAGCGCTTGTTGCGTTCAAATTGGTGGTAAAGTGGTTATTCATAACCATTTGATTCAAAGCATTATGTGATGTAGTTACAGACTTTATTCTATCGACAAGCCACTGAATAGAAGCTTTGTCTTTGAATACGAAAGACATACGCTAACCCCACATTGTATTTAAATCATTTGTAGTAATCGCAGTTAATTCTGAACTCTTAACATACGCCGATAAATCAATGTCTGTATTACCAATCTTTTCATATGTCTTTGTCTCTGAAAGCCAAATATACTCATCATAAATATCTTGTGTTCCATGTGAATGTGCTACCAAATAAATAACACCATTTGAACCCGTAGCAGGTAAACTCGTTACCTTTTCATATCTAATAGATGTAATATTACCTACTGCCGAATTAATCAACGATTGTACTTGTGATTGCGTCTGATAACCTTTAGCCGTGATAATTGACTCAACGCTCGTTGCCGACTGATATCCACTGTCATTTGTTAATTGTGATGTCTTTGTTGGCACTGTAACATCTACGGATTTTGAGCTTGGCGTTAATTTCGTACCATTTACCTTTACAGACTCAATCACATTCGCTTGAGCACCACTTGCGATACCACTTAATTTTTGTTTTTCTGCGCTTGTGTAGTCATTTGTTGATAAGCCTTTACCACTTACAACGTCAACTTTTCCACCTAATGCAGATTTTATCTTACTGATTAAGAGCGTCAATCCACTCTTATCTAAATATTCAATAGCTATTCTTTTTCCTCCTGTAGACTATTCCATAATTCATCTAGTTCGGTTGTTGATACAGATGTTACAGAACCTTCTGCCATAGCTCCAACATCTTCCGGAGTATATACCGGTCTTGTTTCTGCTTTCGCCCACGTTGGAACTGTTGGGTCTATTTCTTCAACCTCTCCAATGATTTCATTACCATTTAATTTAGGCTTGTTCTTTAATTTGTTGTAATCACTTGTACCTTCAACAAACTTCTCATCTAAGCCTAAAGTTAATGTTTCTTTATCTTCATTGATTTCAATTTGAAGCTTGTCTGATTCATCTTGTATATTCATTTGAATATCTTTCATAAGAATCATGTAATCACTTCCTTATTCAATACTCTATATACCTTTGTTGTCTTAATAGGAGAAGCAATAGCAACTCCTCCTTTTGTAATCATTCTTAATTGAATATTACAAGTTCCTTCTTTGAAGTTGAGCGTTTCTTCTTGGCTTAATAACACTGAAATGATATTCCCTTCAATGTTTAAATCATTTGATTCTTTTTTCAAGATATATCCGTTCTGTTCAAATACAACATAGATATTCTGCATTTCATTTAAATCAATATCATTTATTGTGATTTGAATTGTTGGTGTTGTTCCTTGTCTCATGATTTCACCTTGTAAGACCAATCTTTGCCTACTTCACCATCATCAACTTCATACGCCCAATCTGCTAGAATCTCATGACCATTCTCATCTACTAGCGTTCCATCTTCTGTTAATAGAATCGTAGTAAAATGATTCTCCATAATCATCTTTTCAATGTTTGAAATTCTGTTTGATAGCTTTCCTGCCGTATTTGCGTCTAATGTATCTTTTACAGTCGCAAACCAATCGTTAAATTCTGTTCTATTTGCGTTCATTTCAGATTCGTTCTGAGCCTTAATTTCTTTGAATAGCTCAGTAACTTGAGCAAATAAATCCAACGATTGTACGCTTTTAATTGCGCTTGTAACCGCCCCACAACGTGTAGAATCTAATCTTGTATCTGTAATATCTGAACCCTTAACTTCACTTGAATTGCCTGTTACTGTAACCGTAGCTAATACTAAATCGTAAATAGAATCACTTCTCGTAATTCCATTGTTAATATCACTTGCTACTAATGTAATGTTTCTGTAAGCGTCATTATCATTCAATCTAAGAATAATATTGTAGCTTTTGGTTGCGCTATTCTTTTCTAGTGTGATGGTTTCGTCATCTTTCTGCCAATAGAACGCTCCGTTGATATTCGCTCGTCCTGCTTTAACTGTTAATGTTAAGCCTTGAGCTTTCTTAACTCTTAAATGGTCTGAACTAGAATCATCTACGAACACGCCATTTGTGAAATAGCTTGAGAATAATCTTCTGAAAGCGTCATATAATACTAATCTATCGCCATTTCTTGAGACGAATGGAAAATATGTTGTTGCTATTCTTCGTCATCCCCCTCTCCATCATCTTGAATTTCTTCGTTTAATAACTCCGTAGCTTCCTCTTCTGTAAATCCGTATTGTTTCATAAAGTACATAATCTTTAATCTTGGAATATCAAATGTAAGTGCGTCATTTCTTAACACTTGTGCAGTGCTTTGCTTATCCTCGATATATGTATCATCATAATCAATAGCAATGTCTAATGAATTGATATTAAGCTTTCTGCCTTGTGTTAATTCGTAGAAGTATGCTATTGCTTGAATAATATCTCGAATATATGCAGTGGATTCTTTACGTTGTGAGTTAACTTCCTTCATAGCGTCTTGATTCTCACCGATATATTCTGTTGCCGTCACAATTCTTCCACTTTCAAACGTGTATTTCTTTGTACCGAATCCAAACATCATTGATAAGATACTTAATGCAGTTTCTAACGATTGAACAACTTCTGCCGTTCTTACTGTTGGATTATATTCTTGCCATAAAGCTTTTTCTTCCGGCAACTTATCTCTACCTAACTGAACGAAAATATTTTTTAATTGTGGATTCTGTTTAACCTTTCCATCCTTGTCTTTCTGCATTAATGCTTCATTTACAAGAACGATTTTATCCGATTTCAATAAATCTCGATTCCACATTGTCATTGTTAAATCAATTGTTTTTAAAGGAGCAATTGCACTCCAAATTTTAGGTAAGCCGTACCCTTGCATTTGTAAGTTGTTGACCTTTGCGTTTCTCATAATTGCAAACGGCTTAACCACATCTAATTGAACAATCTGAGCACGGTCTTTTATTTCTTCGCCTGTTTCTTTAAAGTAATGTGTTTCTGCAATATATCTTTCGTCTTGTCCTTTTAAGAACATGACCATCACATATACTTTTTTTAGTTTCTCGTAATTTACACCAACGAAAGCTACCTCAACGATTTCATCATTGATAACAGTTAATGGAAGGATATTCATTGAATCACAATAGTTGATTCTGATTTCTCCTCCACTAAATGTACCATCTTCATAAATCTCGGCATTTGATACAGTAACATAAGCTCCTACAGTACCATTCGCAGACATTTGCTCAACTTGTTTCCTGTACATTACATCAAATCTATTCTTTGTTAGAATGTCTGAAATAATATCATTTGTAGCACTGTCCTCTGTTGCGTTTATATCTAGGATTTCAATAAGATTTGCGTCATCCTCGCATAAACGCTTTGCAAAGTCTGTTTTGTCTAACGTGTATTCCTCATTGTTTAAGGTGTATGCCGTATGAAATTCTGTTTCGGTATTTGTATACCATTGATTGCACAATTCAATAATTTCAATTGCGTTTGTATCTACATAATACCCTCTTTCGTTAAGGTAGTTTTGAAACCACGGTCTACGTGTGTTAGATGTTTCTATTTCTTACCTCCTTAAATCTATATATCCACTATGTGTGATAAATGTATAGCAGAACGAATCCCAATCATCATTGATATTGTTTACGTTCTCATCTTTTGGAATGTCTTTCTTTTCATCCCAAACTAATTCACTCAATGCGTTTATTAAGTTCTTACAATGTTCTTCTATTTTCAATCTACCTGTAACAAGTAAGCTATCAACCGTTATAGGGCGGTCTGTAAGCTCATTCTTCTTAACTGGTGCAATAATACTTCCATCTAATCCTTCGGCGTAAAAATAAGCTCTAAGCGTGTTTATCAACGTATTAGAAGCACTGTCCGGAAATATCCATTCTACATATCCGTAACATTCAACACAACGCTTATAGAACCTTACAAATGCTTTACAGAACTTTGTTGCGTCTATTGAGTTTGACTTTTCCATGTCTCCTTCATCAAGCGCCCACATATAATCCCAATCGTTCGTAAATCCTGTTAAGTGCCATGAGTATTTCGACCCGTTGTCTCCGAAGTCAACACCTATGATTAGATGACTGAACCTTTTCCCTTGTTCTTTCATCTTCTCTTTTAAATGTTGATATTTGAATAGGTAAGGTTTGCAGTCATTAGCAAAATAAGGGAATACAAGTCCTTCGGCTTCTTCCCTTTGCCCTTTTATATCTCTTTTGTAGTAAACGCTATTCTTATCGTATGATTTCAAGACCGTTCTTATCTGCTCATCACTTAAAGAATAATTGTCAACTAAGGTGGTATGCCCATAGTTGTAACCATATGTAGAATCTTTATTCTGTTGCTCCTCGTGATACTTTAAGAAATCTGTGTAATACCAATGATTCTTGCCTTTAGGGTTTAAATCATGAAATATCTTTCTATCGCTTGACGCTATCGTTCTATCCATCACTTCTTGTAAGAATTCAATGCAACATAAATTTGCTTCGGTAATGTAAGCCATGCCGTATGAATATCCATGTATCGCATTCTCTGAGCCTTTCTTTGCACCACCGGCAAAGAATACAACTTTCTCTCCAACTTTTGTATTGATGTAGTAACAGTCTTTACCTTCATACTTTCCTACTTTGAATCTATTCGCAAAGTAGTTCTGTAAACCGTATCCGTTACAATCTCCAATGTTTACACGTGCAGATGATGTATCTGTTCCTGCTATTAAATGAAATTTATCCGGATGTGTTTCTAATGCAATGCAGAAAGCGTATGTGTTGAGTACGTTCTTCCCTCCACGTTTCCCACCTTCTAACACATTAAGCCATGAATCAAATGTTCTTTTAAGATAAGTTAATTGTTTTTGATTGAAAGGCGCAGGCTTATTCAAAGTCTTCAATTCTTCTTTCTTTTGCTACATCTGTAATCATAGCTTTATTAATTGCATTTACTTCTGAAGCGTCAAAATGTGTTTCTACCTTGTCTGCTTGACCTAGGAATTGTTTACCTAAGAAAATAGCCATTGCAGGACTCTTTGACGCTAGTTTAAATTGCGCTCTTCGTAACGAAATTCTTCCTTGTGCGCCGAACCTTTTTAAACATTCGGAGAAATCAGTTCCATATGTACGTTTGCACCATTTTGATAGTGTCTTATCTGTCGTGTTAAAAAAATAGCATACTTCTGCTTGCGTGCATTGAATAGCTAACAATTTTTCAAATTCTTCTTTGTCGAAATCCTTGTTAGGTCTTCCAACTTTTCCATTCGCTATTATTACATCCCCTTTCTATATTTATCACTCAATATTTTTGGTGTGCAATGTTCCCAATCAACTTTGTGGTGCGTTCTTTTCGTAAGGTGTAATGTCATTGATTTTTAATTTAATAATTTCCATTTTATTCCCCTTTTTTAAGCTCATAGAGCACCATCTACTTTAAGGCATGTATTACTAATTTTGTCGTATTCATCAACGTAAATTTCGCCTTTATCGCCGTTATACGTTACTTCATAATAATCATCCGTGCTCATAGCACTAATCAATGCTTTATTGTTTTGAAGTACTTTAACCATCCATACAACAAACATTTCACTGATTGCAATATTTGGGTTTACTCGAAATACTGCATTCATTGCTAATTCTTGAAATTCTTTTGAACCCATATTCTCCTCCTTATTATTAAAAGAACCGAGACAAATGCTCGGTAATATATCAAAGCCTAATTGTATGCCGTTGTTGGTATTTAATATCTAATTTGGGAAGGACTTACTGATAGGCTTTGTAATCATGGTTGCAGGAGAAGGAATTGAACCTCCGACCTTTGGCTAATAAGACCAACGAGCCACCACTGCTCTACCCTGCTAAAACAATTATTACATGAAAAAATGCTCACAATGTGAGCACTTTCTTTAAGTTCTTATTTATTTTTCTTGGAATCTCTTCTCTTGCATAACCTACAATATTAGATGTTTTTTCTGCACTGAATCCCTTTATATATCTATACTCAATCATTGTTCGAGTTGTATCATCAAGTTGGCTTAATTTTTCTTTTACATAGTTCATTCTTCTTGCATAATCTGCATGAGCCAAGAATAGCTCGGCTTTTAAAGGATAAATAGCTTCATCCCTTTGTAGCTCTGCTATCTTTTGCTCATAATATGTATACGATTGGCATTCACACAAGAAGTGTCTCTTAATATCTTCATATGTACTCATGATGTATACATCCTCATTAATTTATCTTCTAATTCGCCAACTTTATTCTTTAATTTATTAATTTCATGTGTTTGATTATGAATTGTTTCGTTTTTTTCTTTTAAAGTCTGATTAAGCTTAATATTTGCCCTTCCTAGTTTATTGTTTTTAGAAATTAAATTTTTAATCCTTTCTTCATAATTCATTTCTATTAGCGTTACCTCCATTTTTTGACAATTTTATTCTATAGTTCGTCAAGCTATAGAATTACTTAAAAGGTAAATCATCTGAAGCAATGTCTAAATCACTTCCACCATTATATTCTTGTTGTGCAATTTGTTGTGTTAAGCTAGGTTGCGCATATGTGTTTTGAACTCCGTAAGCGTTGCTATTTGCTTGATTTGGATATTGATATGCATTTACATTAGAACTATAATTCTGCCCATTAGAAGCACTTTTAGGTGGCAATTGTACGTTACTAGCTACAACTTCAGTGATATAAATTCTTTGTCCTTGTTGATTATCATAATTTCTAACACTGATTCTTCCTTCAACTGTAATTAAATCACCTTTCTTACAATACATATTTACGATATCTGCTAATTTATTCCATGCTACGCAATTAATAAAATCTGTAGTATCATTGTATCCATTTACTGCTACCGTAAACTTTGCTACGCTATTTCCATTTTGTGTTTTTGATAGTTCAACATCTTTAGTTAATCTCCCACAAATTACTGCAATATTAATACTCATTAAATCCACCCCAATTCTTCGCATTGCTTGTTGATTGCTTCAAGTTCTTTTACATTAACCATAAGAGGGTCGCCATAATTACCTGTTGCCTCAAATGTACAATCGCAAAGCCAAAATTCAATGCTTCCATAATTTTCAACGTCAGAATCATTTATATACCAAATCGAACGGTCGCTTTTAATACATCTATATCCGAGTTTTTCAAACATTTCTTTAGCGTTCATTTTCTTTCACTCCATTCTTATAAATATTATCTAGCCAATCGTTACAATCTTTTTTAAAATTATTAAAATGCTTTTGAGCTTTCTCCATAGTGGCGTAAATTCTTAAATATTCCATTGCTAGACGTGGATTTTTTTGGCGTAATTCTTCCCATCTTTCTGCGTGCTTACTATTCATTTTTTCTCCAATACAATCTTTCTTCCACAATTTGGACAATACTTTGGTTTGAAATCAAAGTAATATCCTTCTCCATCATCTTCACCATTCACATACTCTTTATACTCAATTAAAGTTAATCCACAATGTGAACATATAAATTCTTCCGTTGAATCATAATTAGACCCGTTGGTACAAGTTTCTTCTTCTAACCACCCAAGCTCTTCACATTGTTTATTAATTGCTTTTACCAATTTACAGTCTAAGAATTCGTACCCTAAACCATGTTGTGTTGAAATTCCAACTCCATTGGTGCAAAAGTTTACCCATGTAAATGGGTCATTCTTCTTGATATACACAGGACTTATGCATTCATCACATTTTTTGTATCCTAATTCTTCAAACATCTCCTTAGCACTCATCATGACCACCCCAATTCATTCATCTGTTGTTGAACCGCTTTTAACTCATTTGCAGTTAAACTTTTTATTGAATTTGCCATTCCACATTCCGTATACGAATAAAAAATTTTATCTTTTAAATTAAATTGAATTATGTGACGCATAATACTTCCTTTTTCATAGAAAATACAATTGCCAAAAGCACGTTTTTTATACCCTAGCTTTTTAAACATTTCTTCTGCATTCATAAGTAAATTCACCTCCTAATTCATCTATTTGTTTGTATATTGCTACTAACTCTTTGGGACTTAAAATTTGTTGAAAACATCCACCTTTTTGCCCAAAGTAATGAGCGTTATAAGTTTTATCCTTCAAATCGAACTGAATATAGCAAAAACTATTTTCGTAAGGCTTTCTATACGAAATAAAACGCTCATTTAGTATTCTTTCTCTTTCATAGCCTAATCTTTTGAACATTCCTTTAGCAGTTATTTTCATTTTGATTTTCCTCATATGGCTTTGGTAATTGTCTCCAAGCTAAATCTTCTATTTCAATCCCACTGTAAAGCTCATATCCTTCATCTGCTTCACACCAAGTATCTTGCCATACGCTATCACCATCAGACACAAGTATTTCTTCATCAACATCAGGCAACTCACAATTAAGTACACCTTCTTCATCAAAAGTGAACGGAATCCATTCAAATGAATATACTTTGTCAACTAATTCTTGCAATGTTCCACATGCGTTAGAATAAAAATCTTGCAAATACCTCTGAGTGTAATATCCATCACCACTTTCATCTAACACTATGTTTCTGATTTTGTTTAAAGCTTCTTGATATTTATTCATTTTCATCTACCTCTAGCTCACTAAATTCTGATTCTATTAAATCTTCGTAATCTTCATAAGGTTCATTACTTTCTTTACTGTAATAAATCTCGCTACATCCGGCTTTACCATCACGCTCTAACTCTGAGAACAAATCGTGTAAAATACCACCATAATTTTTTATTTCATGTGACAAATCATCATCACAGTATATAAATCCACCATATTCATATCTTTTATTCATATGCCTTTATCTCCATTTTTAAATCGTCAATAGCTTTCTTAACATCCTTTAAATCCATATCAAAGTTGCTAACTAAATCTGCCATACGATTGTTAGAATAGCTCTGTAAAGCCGATTCTAGCGTTGTATGGTATGAGATAGGCTTTTGTACGTCTATCTCATTTCCTTCTTTATCCTTACCCTTTACGAACGTTACAAGGGCGAATGAACCACCGTTAGAAGTGATTGCATAATTATTTTGTAATCTAATCATTTTCTTTCTCCTGTCTTTGCATATTCTAGAGATTTAATAAATGATTCATACATTTCTATTTCATCATCAAAGTTCAAAATGCATCTAGCATATTTTTCGATGAAAATTTTTGAATTTCCATTAAGTTCTCCAATTAAACTGCGTTTATAGCCTTCTTTTTCTCCTTTGCACCAATTTATTTTGCGATTATATAATTTAATCAGTTCATCAATTCTTTCTTCAATCATTGTTTGCCTCTCTAATACAATTTAAATTGAGTAAAAATTCTTTCTTCAAAACGATTTGGTTTGCCTTTCTTTCTACAATTTTGTGCAAACTACATATTCTGCTATTATCAACTTCTGATAAGCATTCAGATTCTTTTAAAACATTCTCCAACTCATCTTTATACTTTTTTAGACATTCTGTGTCATCATCAATTTCTATAGTGTACATTTCAATTAAAGAATCAAGTCCTTCTTCAATCCTTGTTTTAATCATTGTTCTTGCTCCTTTAGCTTTTTAACAAATTCATCAGTTTCTTTTTTGATTCGCACCATTTTCTTTAGTTTCCTCAAGCTTGCGTTTTGCTTTTTTCTTAGCTCTTTTTCGATTTCTTCTTGTTCTTTTTTTGAATCATCCTCAAATATTTGATTCCATACATCATTAATCTTTTTTTCGTATTCTTCTTTTGATACGTACTTAATCGGCTTACCATTAAATGCACTTGGACGCAATGTGAATCCGTACTTTTGTTTTATTTCTTCTAAATCTTTATCTGTCATTTTTATTCTTTATCCTTTCATCAACTTTTTCTAAGCAATATTCCGTACAATTATCGTATTTTAAACATTTGCCAAGCTTATACGCTACACATTTATTTTGTAAGCATTTATGTAGTACTGGTCTTGTAAATGTTCCTGTGCCAATCGTAATTGGTACAACTTCTTCTTTTGAAGTTAAATCAGGACAAAATTTAATCATCTTCATCTTTTTCTTCTTTCTGTTTCACTAATTCCTCATATTTATCGGCTATAAATCCATCCATATCTTGTTTTGTGAACCCTAGATTTAATAAATCATCTTTATAATTCATTCCGTAATTAAATGAATCTATATCCAAATAGTGCTCTAGTGAATATCTATCAACATCTAACAATCTACAATTGCGTTCTAGAATGTATTGCTTATACTGCTCTATTTTTTCGGCTAAATCATTTATTTCTTTTTTTGCTTGTACAACATCTTAGCTATGTGATTCTTGTTCCTCTTTTAGCCTTCTTTTTAAATACTCGTTATTACTTTTTAACAAATCATATGTTTCTAGTGACATTTGAACAAACGCTTCCATTTAAAAATCATCCTCCTCATTTGAATTATCATTAATAATTGCGTTGTATAAGTATTCAATCCGTTCTCTGTATTCCTCTTTTGTGATTTCTGATAAAGGCTTTTTGAATGATGTAGGCAATAATTTAAATCCGAATTCTTTTTCAAATTCATCTAAATCTTTTTCTGTCATACTTCAACCTCTTAACACTCATAATAAACTTTCAAATACTTACCATTGTCTAATGGATAGTAGTAATGGCCCCAATAATTGTCATAACCATCTGTGCTTTGACTACAATATTCTCCATTATCCTGCTCAGTTCCTTGAGGTTTATCGACAATCTCTGCGTATTCCCAAAAGATTTCACCATATTGCACGCAAGAATTTTCACTAAGCCATTCTTTGATTTCTTTATCAATTTTTAGCTTTAGCTCAATTTTTTCTCTTATCTCTTTTGGAATCATAGTTCAACTTCCTCATCTTGTGGCATTTGGAACAAGGCATTTCCTGGATACATTGCAACTTTTTCAAGCATATCTAAAACTAACAATGCTTTTTCTTCTGTTGAGTATTTACCAATTAAATAACCCTCTGCCCATATTTTTGTTTTGTCTTCAATACATACTTCATTTACTTTAACTAATACTGCTAAACTTTGACTTCTAATCCACATATCCTAGTACCCCTCCTTCAATCTTTGATAGTTGATTTTATTCTTTCCACAATAAGCTTCATATACTTGTTCAATTGTGAATCCAATATATTCAGTGATTGCGATTAACATCTCGATAATAGAGTTTCCATCACTTACTAACAAAGTTAATGCTATAGGCAAGGTTAAATATCCTTCTCTAAAGCGTTCTAAAAATCTATCTGAAATTTCTACTTCATCTAAAAAGCTAAGTAATGTTTCTTTACCGAAATTAAAATGATTTTGATAGCTTAATACAAAATGCCAAATATCAACTAACTCTCCTAAAACTTTTTTATCATCAACAGGTGCTTGAGTCTTTTTCCACCAACACCAATCTCCTTTAAGCTCGTGAGTTAATTCGCCCACTTCATCAAGGATAGCCATTCTTAAATTCTCTTTATTAATTTCAGTTAATCCATATGCACTCATAATTGATTTATCTAATTTAGCTTGCATTGGAAGCATTTCTTTAATTAATTCAAATTCTTTACTTGTCATTTGTTATCTCCTTTTATAATTCAACATTTTCAATTAATGCTCTTTTTTCGAGGATTAATAAATAAAATTTCATGTGCTTTTGTTGCTCTCTTAATAGTTCAAGTGGGCAATCATGTTTTGTTACTTCTTTGCCTAGCATTTCTTCAACTTCAATTTTGTTACAGAAATTCTTCAATTTCTCATATCTGATTTTTACTTGGTGATATTCTGCAATGAATCTTTCTTTGTAATCTTCAGAGTTCATTAACTCTACTGTTTCTTTTAATTCCATGTTGTTTTTCTCCTTTTTTCTTGTAATCCATTTATTTCACTTCATCAAAGTCCGAATAATATTCAACGCTTACGACTTCAAAATCGTATGACATACCTATTTACTCCCTTTTTATGCTCTTAATATTT
>ERZ1035025.332-NODE-332-length-33847-cov-184.067886_pt1 | contig 33847 bp, 41 predicted proteins | sample MGYA00520619_ERZ1035025 | MGnify/ENA primary metagenome ERZ1035025 (study PRJEB33766, sample SAMN09781742) | gut metagenome | biome: gut microbiome | host: Homo sapiens | place: Madagascar | study: EMG produced TPA metagenomics assembly of the PRJNA485056 data...
TAGTTCTCCTATGAGCCTGTTTATTTTCACTGTCCTATGTGTTATTGGCTTTATCATTGGTATCTGTATGATTCTGTATGCAGTAAGGGAGACTGTATTTCTTGTGCGTGAGGTAATCCAAGAGAAGAAAGAGTAAGGCCATTTGCCGCACAAGATTTTTCTTGCAGTCTACTCTATAATATTATATAATATATATAGAGAAAGGGAAAGGACAAGATAAAATCTTCCAAGAGAAGGAGAAAGATATGACCAAGGTTGAGACGATTCTTGCACAGGTTGACGGTCTTCTGGACGCGGCATATGAAGTTGTCAATGGCCGCAAGCCCTGGAAGGAAGTTACTCCTTTGGTGAATATTGCTGCTGACATGCTTCTCGAAGAGCGCAAGGACTATTATGCTGGTTGCGCCTATTGGGTTGTTTGCGAAGGGACTGAGAAAGAAATGCTTGAAGCTAAGAACACTCTTGAGGATCTTGGTCTGTGTGTCTGTGATTACTACTGGCATGATGCTGACGAATATGATAATAAGCCCGGCGGTCATTTGAGTGTTTATTGGACTGTCAACGATTGGGATTAGGAGTATCATATGTTGTTAAGCAATGAGAAGTATGCAAAAGAAAATGTTTATTGGACTTTAGACTTCGTGCTATCTGCGAATTATTATATTTATCAGTGTGCCGCAAAGCAGGTTGAGATTCTTGCAGCTAATAAGGATACATGCAATGATACTGAGCTACCTACTATGTATGACCTGATTGATGATGCTTTGGCTACTGGTGCAGATGAAGAGGGCGAGTGCTATAATCTTCCTTGTATTACCGATAATTACCTTGCTGATGTTCCTTTCGGCTGCATAATGGTTGAAGAAGGTGGCAAGACTATCCTTGAGGGTATTGATTGGATTGATGGAGTGTCTGAGAGGTTATAATATGTATCCGTTGTTCTCTGATGCAAGAGGGACAGACGCTATGATTGACTGGCAGTTTAAAATTATGGATTATATAACTGACCAGTTAGAAGGTGCGCCAGATGGAGTTGCTTTCAGATTTACTAAGAGAGAGCTTCATAAGAATGTGTGTCCTGACGCTATTTGCTGGGCACCTTTTGGTACTAGGCATTTTTGGCCCGTACGAAGTATGTTGAAATTGGCTGGTATAAACCTTAATAGCGATTGGGAACATACAATGGGCAGCGAGGATGGATATTTTATGGCTAGAAAGCGGAGTAGCAATGATTTGGACTGAGCATGTATATCAACTTGTTGAGGATATAGTTGAGGTTGTCTATAAAAATGTAATGGAGCCTTCTGGTACGGACTGTGTTGTTCAAGTTACAGATAAAGATGTGACTTGGCAAGAAGTCCAAGAGGTTGTCAAGCTGTTTCAAGACAAAGGTTTTGAAGCTACATGGTATCAAAATCCAAGTCACGTGCCTGTTATCTTAATTACTTGGGGTGTGCCGCAAGATGTTGATAAAACCAATACTATGTATGCAACTAATATCGAAATGTTGATTGCTTACGATAATAATAATATTGATAAGTTTGAGAATATTTTAGCTGAATATTTTTCATGTGTTTATATTAGTGCTCGTAAGAGCGTTTGCGTTATTCCCATTAAATATTTAGATTACATTTGCGGCAAAGATTCTACATTCTATAATTACAAGACGTTTAAGAATGTTATTGATAAGGTGTCTACTAGGTATCATTTAAACGTACAGCCTGATACTTTCGATAAAAGCGGCTGGGATACTGATTATATCTCTATTCAAAAAATTAAATAACGTATGTAAAGACCTGCGGCCTATGGCCGTGGGTCTTTTCTTTTGCTTGACAAAATAGACGAAGTATGTTATACTATAAGTGTATTATAATGCTCTAATTAGAGAGGTTAGTTTGAAATGTATAGAGTAGATTTAGGTAAGAAGTTGTTGGATAAGGAATATAATCCTTTTATCTCGCTTGCTGCCCAGTATCGTTCAGATGAAGCAGATAAGAACGGTCGTGATGGTTTTAACCTTGGTGATATTTATTATATTTGTGGCGGTGCAGGTGACGCGAAAGAATTTAAAGAACTAATAGATAAGGCTGTTAAAAATGAAATGCTAACGCCATTCGATGAAGAAAATGAGCTATATAATTATAATTATAATTATAGTGTTAATAATAATTATTTTGTTCTTTTGGGTGAAGAGCAGACTGCTTCATTCTTTGACCATTTCCTGTTTGAGTGGACGATTGAATATGCAACTCAGATTACTACAGCCTATTGTTGTTTAGCTAAGATGTATAATTATCAACATGATGTGAAGCATCGTAATTATATCTTCTCTATGAAGAATGTTTGTGATATGTGTTATATGCCATATAATAAAAAGAACCGTGAGCTTGCCCAAGAGTACGTTGAATGGCTTGCGGACAATGGTTTGATTGAGTATCAGTCTTACAAAGATGAAAAGCATCCTTACTGTAAGTTATTTGAGTTGACGGGTTTGGCGCTCAATAAGCGTTAAGTGATTTGTATGGTTAGTTTATTGGCAACACACGGTATGCAAGTGAAACAAGTTCAATGGAAAAAACGTGTATTGAAAACGGAAAAAACGTGTATCGGGACCGGAAAAAATGTGAGTCGTAAGCGGAAAAAACGTGAGTCGGAACCGGAAAAAACGTGTATTCCTATATTAGTTGTTATAGAGTTGTTTTATAATTGTTTATATAGTTGTTATATGGTTGTTATTGAACACGCTCGCGTACTCGCGTGTTTATACGCTCACTTTGGAAATTTCCAAGAGTATAAGAAAAAAGGCATGGAGTGAAGTCCTATGCCGCAAAGATTGATATTTTTCGATAGACCTTGGAGTGATTCAGAATATGCTATAGATTTCTGGTTTCAGCGCAACTGTTCGGTTATGAAAGTGAAGGGCAAGCCAATCAGTTATGTAGATGGAAAGATAATACCGTGGGATGTGGCACAAGAAGTCGGCATGACAGATAGAATTATTCGCCGTAGTGTACGCAAGTTAGAAGATACTGTATTAAATCATACGGATAATCCCAATGAAATAAATAATATTGATATGGGTAAGTTCGATATGCTAGAATATGATATGAAAGAAGATAAGACATATTGGCGGCATAAGTTCAACGAAGGGTGGAGATTTGCCAAAGTAGATAAAAAGGTGTATGATAGAATATATGACCATTTAATTGGCCGCAAAGATTTGGTTATGGTGCTGAGAGTATATGGTGCCTGCAAAGCAATAAATAGCTCTTTTAAAGAGCCTGAGATAACTAATAAGGTTATTTGCAAGACTCTTGGCGTGAGTGACCACGGTGCCAAAAGCAAACATATCGGTAAGGCAATCGAAGTGTTGTCTGATATGGATATTATAAAATATAGATATAAGGTAACTAAGGTGACTGGTGAACAGGACTGTAGGTTTAGGAAATTAGTCTATATAGAGTGAAAAATGACCTCTAGTTGGTCTTGGATAGAGTTCAAAAGTTAGAGAGAAAGCCCATATAGAGGTAAAAATGATTACACTACTTCACGGAGTGAAATGCGCATTTTACCAGTTCAGCAAACAAAAGTCAAGAAAAAAATCTTACCCTTACTAATTAATTTTCGATTCCAACGCGCTATTGGTTTATGAAAATGGTTTTCAATTTCAATTTTGATTTTCATTTTCGATTTGCTTTTCATTTTCAAAACCAAATTCATTCTGAAAAAGTTCTTGCGGCCAGTGAAAACTTATAGTATAATATAATTAAAGAAAGGGAGGGGATAAGAAACCTCCCATGGGTTCCAAGAGAAAGAAGATTAACATGACCCAGTTCGAGATTTACAACACCATCAAGTCCGCCATGTCCGACAACGCAGACGTGGTAGAGTTCTGCGATAAGCAGCTTGCGGCTATCGAGCGCAAGCGTGCCAAGGACGCTGAAAAGTCCGCAGAGAAGCAGGCTTTTCTTGACGAGATTTACGCAGCTCTCAAGTCTTTTGACGAGCAGGCGGGAGTCACCTCCAAGGCCGTAGCCATGCACATGGGCGAGGATGTCAGCTCCCGCAAGGTCGCAGCCAACATGCGTTTCCTCGTTGAGGACGGTCGTGCCGAGAAGGTGGCAGTGAACAGCAAGACCTTCACGTACAAGGCTCTGTAGCGAAATATTTAATAAGTAGGGTCTACTTATTAAAGTTTTTAATTAGAAGGGCCGTGGAGTCCATTTGACGAGACTCCCGGCCTATTTTAAGAGATAGAAGGAAGTAAGCATATGCGGCACACCTACTATGATATGAAAGGTAACGAGCATACCATAGAGATTCCTGACGAGTATATCGAGTCCAAGAGACAGCAGGCAATACTCAAGGCAAGTGCGGCCAACCTCTATCTGCTAGAGCATGGCATCGAGTATGACGCAGCATACAGGCCCGATACAGACAAGAAGGATAAGAAAGTGTCTGAAAAGCGATTGATTATGAATTTCATTGCTGACGCACTTGGAGAGCTTACCATGACCATCGGTGACTGGGAGGATTCCCCGCATGGTATCGAGGTCGGCGATGATGGTAAAATCCGATTCATTCTTAATTCCAAGACGTATGAGATGTCTATGGTATGCAAGCGTAAGCCTAAGGCAAAATAGGATTGCGGCCAAAATTTTTGGGCAGGAAAGTGTAATTTATGTCTTAATAAAAACATATATTAAAAAACACTTTTTAAATGTAACTAAATTAGTTACATTTCGCGTTGATTTTCATTTACAAAGGCATGTGCCGCACACTTCTTTTCTTCTGTCTCTTGGCTTATGTGAGCCTGTTTTATGGCGCGCCTTTGGCGCTTGATTCTCACTTTCTATTGGCTCTAGAAGTCACACAGGGGTACGCAGGAAAGAGATTAAAATTCATTTTAGAACGCTCTCTTGGTAGTGCCAGTTCTGTCCCTTCTCGCCATATAGGCGGGGAGGGATTTTTTTATTTAATTTTATGACGCGCAAGCGCGCCGAAGGCGATTGACTTTCGTTTTAGGATTTTGCGGGCTGCTGGCATATAGGCCCCATTTCTACACATTTTCGCCATATAGGCGCAACGGCGGCGGCGGCAGTTCCAAATATGGTATTATTGTATAGTATTCCTCTATTATAGTATACCATACATTTTCTGATTTGTCAAGACCCTTCACCAAACTAACATGGAATCTCCATAAATAATAGTTAGGTACCTCACAATGATTCGAAGTTTACCTAGGGTAACACTTGCTCGGGTAGCTCGGTACCTAAATTAATTTTTTTCGCGTGTGCGGCCCTGTAATGGCCCTAGGGCGGGCGATAGCCAAAAGTGCCTAGGAACCCAAGGGCATAGGCCGCAAGGCCGTTAAAACGCGTTTCAGGAGGTCAAAAAGTTGTGAAAAAGCTGTGTTTTTGCTTGAAAAATCTTGACAATAAGGTACCTAATCGTGTAAAATCGACCCAACTATGGAATTTCTGTGAATTTTTTCAAAATATCTTGACTTTTCTGCGCGTTTGTGCTAGACAGGGCAATCTTTTCCTACCTTTTTAGTAGGAATTAAACGCAAAAGTAAAGCGCCCTACTTTAAAAGTAGAGCGCTTTTATTTAATTGTGTTATTTTATTGTAAATTGCGCTAGTAGCATTTGCGCGCATTGCGTAAGCGTTTCGGCGTTTTCAGTTTCCCCGCTAGCGTAGGCGTTGCCGCCCAAGCGCGTTAGCGTGTGAATTAGGTCGTGTATCTCAGTCGGCACTAATACCACTTTGCCGCTTTTCATACAGTTGGTGTGATGTGCTTCTAGCCCCACGCCTAGGCGCGTTAGCTCATTGTCGGGCTTGTTCCCGAACGCCGCTATTAGCGCTTTGCGTCTGTAACCGTCCAACTAGTACCATCCTATGCCGTTGTATAGATGCAATGTGGGGAGGGCTTGCGCCCTCCCCTAGACGCTACGCTACGATAACATAGGCGGTCTTGTTGTTGATGGGTGCCGCCTTGCGCACGCGCTTCTCGGCAATCAGAACGTTCACGACCACGCCCGCCTTGCTGAACGTCTTTACCTCGTTGGGGTGCTTGCCCATAATGTCGTTGAGCGTGAACGGCTCACCGTCCGCGAACTCTGCCGCAACCTTCTCGGCAAGCTCCTTATTCAGCTCAGCCGTTTTAGACGGAGCCTTGGGCTTGGCAGCATTCTCCTTGAGAACGTGGAACTTATGGGAGACCTTGCGGGCAAGGTTCTCGGGAGTGTGCTTCTCGGGGTCATAGTTATCCCCCAACGCGGACTTGATGACCTCGGGAGAGACTTCGCCCGCCACGTTCACGAGGGCCGCGAACATCTGATAGTCGGTGAACTGGAACTTGGTGCGAGTGGTAGCCATGAGCTAACCCCTTCCGTCCCCGAGACGCGAGTGAGCCGCCGTTCGGCCCTTTTTTCTCTGTCCCCTTTGGACAACTATTACTTTACTATTGCATAGACTTTTTGGCAAGAACTATTTTAAAAATTGTGTTCAAAATATGGAAACCCCAGGTAAATGGGCTAGTTTTTTCAGATTCTCAAAATATCGGCACTGTAGCCAGATAAAGCAAAATGAATAGAATCAGGCCATTTGCGGCAAAACTTGCATAAAAAAATTTGGATTTCGGGTTGTGTTATGTTTGTGTTTTTTTGAAAATTGTCAAAAGATTTTTCTTGACAAACCTATTTGGGCGGGTCTACGGTTGTTTAAACAAGTGTATTTAAACGCTTTAAAAGTTGAAACGTTTCAATCAGCGTTACCCTAGGCTAACTTTTGGAGCGTTTTAAAAATTGAAACGTTTTAATCTGGGTTTGTGGAGGAAATATGTTTTCAAAAAAATCTGAAAATAAGGCTTGACAAAACTATTGCGGCGTGATAAAATTTTTGCGCCATAAATGGCGTCTTGGTGAGTTAACCTAAGTTAACTATTTTAATTAGTTAGGTACCTAACAATGATTCACGGTCAACTATGGTTAACTTTTTGCCGATAATGCGGTACCTAAATAAAAAAATATCGCCATAGAAGCCATGAGACGCGATTTAAAGCTCCATTAGGGTAAAAGCCTTATTTTAAATAAAGGGGTTTGCCGCACGCCCTAAAGCCTTAGAATCGCTCTAGCTCTTGGCAAAAGAAAAGGGGAACCGTTAGGTTCCCCAATCTTTAAAGCTCTAGCACTTTAAACGCCGCGCTTGCGTCTCTCCAACCTTGACCACGTGAGCCGTGGCGCGTTTTCTTGTGCTTAGCTTTGGCGGCAAGTAGGATAGCCGCCTCAATTCGCGCGTCTGATAGCGCGGTGTGGTCTTCTGTAAAATCGTGCTCCTTATTGATGAAACGGTAAACCGACTCCGCACTAGTTGACGGGTTCTCGCTAGGCGTAAACGCGCCCGTCTCGATACAATACTTTAGATAGCGCTTAGAACTAGTAATGTTACTTGCGTAGTCCCAAACGTCTTTAAGTCGTAGCTTAAAGGGCATGAACCATGTGGCGAAACCGTTTGAATACGTGCGCAACGTATTGTTTAGCGCTATTTCGTCAAACCGACAATTATACGCCCATGCACTTTTAACGTTGCACTCTTTACAATCAGCCTTGAACGTGCGCCAAACCTCATTAAAGGACGATTCAACCCATTCGCCCGTCTTAATTCCCTCAAGATAGGTAGGGATTTTGTCGGCGTAGTAGGCGCTTTTCATCAAATCGATTTGATAAAACGTATCGGTGACAACAAACGAACGCTCACGAATAACGTGGTTGTCGTTGTCGCGGATAGTATAGCCAAAGTCGTAAACCAAAGACGTCTCGGGGTGCGCTTTATTATCCTTGTGATTGACAGTGGGCGCGGTCTCACAATCCAAAACACAAAAGTTAGCCATCTCAATACCTTTCAACTAGGCTTAACTTATTACACTAACTAGTATAGCGTTTTTTGTGGTTGCGTCAACCGTTTATTATTCTACATATTTCCAACAAAAACCGTAAGCGTTGTCTCTTCTGCCTTTGCAAGCGGCTGTAATGTTACAATGCCCGTCACGTTTGCCCAACCATCTCTCAGCGTCCGCAACACCACCAAAACGTTTAAGCGGTTGTTTTGTTTCTTTATCTAACATTAAAACAGGAGCCGCTAACGTAATACCAATTCGTTTGTTTCTAGTACCATAATTTGAATTTAAATAAGGCGTTGACCATTCAAGATTAGAAACGTCATTATTTTTTGGGTTTTCGTCTAAATGGTTCACTTGGTCATAATTGTTTGGGTTTGGTATAAACATTCTCGCCACTAGTTGATGCACTTTAAAATATCGTCTTTTGCTTTTGTCGCAAAACGTAACATTTGCATAACCCGCTTTATCTATTTTGGGTTTAAGAAAAATGCTACTACATTTAGAATAAACCCGTCCATCTGAATAAATTATGTAATTTTTGTTGTCTGGATATTCTTTTGATAAAACCATAATTTACCTCCTTTGTCAATAATTATAACATAAAATTCATAATTTGTCAAGTGCCAAAGTTTACCTTAGCTAACTTAAGGTACCTAACTGTAGAGAACGTGTAAGTCATAATGAGTGGGCTATGTTCGGTGCCGTTGCCCTCCCGACTAAGGTTAGTATAGCACTTTTAGGACGTGCCGCACGCGAGAAAAAGAAAAAGTTTTTCTAATTTTTCTCTTGCTTTTGGTTGTGTGTTGTGGTAAAATCGCCGCCAACTATGGTTAGACGGTTTCACATGAAACCATGATAAGAAAAGGGGAACGTTTCCGCTCCCCTAACTCTATTCTAGCTCTTGGATAATAAGAGATTCTAGCGCGTCTAGCAAAGTAGTATCGTCTTTAATACGTACCGCTCTACCGCTTGACGTATCGCGTTGCCAACCGTGAACGTTTGCACTTTCATCGTCAAACAAAATGCCGCCCTTGTAGTTAGATACGCGCCACTTGTTAGTGCCATGTTTGACCACGTGAACGTTATTCAAGTCGATAGCAGGGTAATACTTGCGCAGCCATGCGCGTTTATTCTTGCGTACCGCGCTATCAAACTGTTTCGTGGTTTCGCCCTTTGCCAACCAACTTACGACCTCGACCGCATAACCGTAGCCCTGTAACGCAGCCAAAAGGCCATTAAGTTTCTTGTAGTCACCCAACGGTTCAGCGATTAAGTAAGGCGCGGCGTTTTCTGCCTGCAACATAGGTAACCAACCGTTGACGTTGTAAAAATCAACAAGTACGCCGTCCAAATCAAGTACAATAGCTTTCATAAAACCACCTAAAATAGTAGGACGTGGAACGTTTGCCCCACGTCCTAATTGTATCAAATGTTTTTGCTTAGCGCAACTGAATAAAAGCGTTCGCGGCAATAAGTCCAAACGTTAGCGCAAACATAAACCAACCCTGCACTTTATCAGCTCTTGGACGGTCTAATTTAACATTTCGCGTAACAGTGATAGCATTTGCGAGTAACCATGTACCTTGGCCTAAAAAGTAGTTAACGCCAATAAGAATCTGCCCAACCACTGTAAGGAATAAAATAACGTATTGCACGTTTTCCCACGTAACAATTTTTTTCATCGATTCGTATCCACTTTCAAAGAGTGGGTAGGGCTTGCGCCCTACCCTTTAACTAACTAAAGACGTTTACCCTTGCAAATGTATTTAAGGTTAACGTTGTAGTCGAACTCTTCGCCCAACTCACGCACACGCCAAACAGAACCGTCAAGCTCTTGAGCGTCCGTACCGTCATCAAGACGATTGGCAGCAATAGCAGCGGCAAGATTCTCTTCGTCCTCCGCTTCAACGATAAAGTTCTCATAATCATCAAGCATCGAACCCGCGCTAACGCCGCTCACAGAAACAAAATACAACATAATAAGTGTCTCCAATTCTAAAGGTGGTGGGCGGGGTATTCCCCGCCCTAGCTATCAGAAACTAACGCGCCTTGTAAACATAAAGGACGTTAGTACCGTTCGACTTAAACACCATCGTGTCAACCTCAAAAACCTTAGCCTTGCGGCAAATGCTTTAGCTAGTCTAGACAAATAAAGGCGCTACCATTTAGTAACGCCTTTGCTTGCAACTATTTAGCTATGACCTCAATCTGCTCTAACACCATCTTAATTATGTTCCAATAATCTTCTTTAGTACGTTGCTTCTTGCAAAGGTCATCAATACAATAACTCGTGTGGACATCCATCCAAATACATGCTTCAATATAACCTCTAACACGAGTATCTACTTGCGTCAAAATATCAGCAACGCTATAGTCCGCAGGGCGTGGCTTGTCGTAAAGTGCTGCACGAACATCATCAACCATCTCGTCAATCTCTTCCTCGTATAGTTCAACTGAATAATCCTCGTTGATATAAATCTTAGCGCAAGCAGCCATCATTTTAACCTTTCTCTTGGTTGCTTTCCTTACTGAAAAGTATAGCACTTTGGCCGCGTGAACGTAACAATAAAGTTTCGGCTATTTCCCGTTAGCATTGATACTCTTTTGTCTTTTGGATTGTACCGCAACCAATAAGCAGAATAAAGGCGCTACTGTGTGCAGCAACGCCTTGTCTCTATCTACTGGATTGTAATAGGTATGCGCTCCACAATCTCATAGGCGCAAAACTCGGTATCATTATAATCTAAGCCAGTTGACAAATCAAATATTGAGTTGGGGTCTAGATTAAATGCTTTAATGCAATAATCTTCAACGAACTCGGCTAGATAATGCTTGGCAACAGCTCGGACATCGTTGGCAGTATATTGACGCGACCATTTGCCAATGTAGTCCTTGACCTCGTTGGCAAGGTTCGTCAAGTCCTCGCCTGTGATGGTTATGAACCAATCCTCAAAGGAATCAACGCGAAGCTTCAAATCATCCATCTCTATATCCCTTCTCTTGGGCTTTTCTTTACTTGGAAGTATATCATAGTTTGCGGCATATAGCAATATAGGATTTTAGAGCTATGAGGATATAGGTCCAAAATCTAGAAAAGTTCGCCATACGGACGCGTGACAAGGCAAAGTCCCAACCACGGAATTACCGGCACCCCGAACGCCTGTTCGGGTCCAGGTGGCTAGCACCTTTTTTTTGTGTTGTCAAGCTAGATTAATCAATTCACCAAAAAACATAATTCGAGTATGATGGGATCACCCTCACACTCTGTCGGGTTTAGGTTGCCTAAAAAAAAGGGACGGGGTTTAGCCGTCCCATACTCGGATGTCTAACAAACTAGTTCAACGTTGATAGCGCCAACGCTGTCAACCACTGCGCGGAGTAGCACTCCAGCGCCGTTTTGTGCGCACTGTAATAACCACGCTGCACGGTCACGGTGGTTAACGTCAGTGTCCACGAACTCAACCTTTCCCGCGCCTGTGCCCTCGCAGTCGATGTAAACAAAACCAGCGATTCGCACTATTGCATCCACGTTATCAATCAGATAGTGGAATGCATCATTGCAAGCACTGCCAAATGCACGGTATTCGTTAAACATGTCGGACAGGTCGAGCGCGCTAAGGTTCAGGTTGCCGTGCAAGTCCTCATCATCACAAACACCGTTGAGCACGTGCTGCCATGCATCCGCTGCATCCATGTCCCAGCTGCCGAGTTGGAAGAACTTACGCGTGCGGTCGGTACGGGTCTGATTGTTCATGTTAGGCTCCCTTGCCTGGTAGGTTCGCCCAGTCGGGCGGCAGGTGCTTTTGCCCCGCACCAACTAGTATAGGGCAACATGGAGCCGTTCGGCTCGACAATCTTTAAAAAGTTGTTGCCCCGTTGTGGCTATAGTGCAATAATGGTTCTAGCGGGCAATACCGCCCGCCTGCTCGATTGGAGTTATTGAGATGGAGTTCAAGCACGCGAACACTGGTGAGATTATTATCGCGGCCATGTTTGTTGCCGTTGTAGTTCTGCTCGCGGTTGTGTTGTTGTCCATTCCGCGCCCTCATACGTGCGGCAGGTGCAGCGCTAGGACTTATGACGTGTATACCATCCGCGCCGACACAGATGATGGACTCTTGGACGTGTGCCCCACGTGCTACGCCGAAGCTCGCATTAATGACTACCAAAACGGTATCCAGTAGTTATCAGTAACCGTTATCAAAAAGGAGTTTTTAAAATGAAAAAGTCAACCGTTCGCCTGCTTGCCCGTTCCGTTCGTCCGCTGTGCATCGCACAGGCTACCACTAACGCGGGCCACGTTCTAGCCGTCTGCGTTGCCGCTCACGGGGACGTTTTGACGTTCAAGGCATTGAGGGACGGCGCGAACGTGCAAGCCCTTTCAGTAGCCTTTGAGGGCCGCAAACGGGTAACGGATGAAGCCGTGTCCGCTATCGCTGCCCGTCTGGTCAACGTCTTGGAGGGCTACGACCGCGATACCGTTGAGACGTTCGCGGACGCGCTCATTGGCGGGTGGGACTTTGATTATTCCGCTCACGTTGGCGCGGCGCTCGACCGACTCGCGGCGGCTAAACTATTGACGCGCTAGTAGACCAGGCACCCCCCCCCACATGGGGGGGGGCGTTTCCGGCGTTGTCCTGTTTTTTCACAGGGTACGCCCCGCCCTGCACAAATTACCGACCTCAGTTATTTTTTGAAATACCATAATACGACTTTGCGCTAAGCTCCGTATTATGAGGATTTTCGCAGACCACAATAAGCCTATCACTTTCCTCTTCATTCTCTCTATTGGCCTTCTTGACATTTCCGATTACGGCATTAAAAAATTTTCACGAAACTATTGAAAAGCGCTGAATCTTTTGCTATAATATATACAAAACTAACCATAGCGCCGTTCCCAGTCGGCTTAGGAGCTATCCTAAATCAAAAAACCCCAATGAGGTGAATAACTGGGTTTTAAACGTTACAGATTTATTCTGCCGTGAGAAGTGTTGATGCACTCTCACTTGCAGCGGCATATTTCTGTAACCAAGCGGTCTTGCGTTAGTTTATTAGTTTGCATGAGACGAACGGTATCTCTGCCGTGCCGCAGACAGAGGGGATAGGATACTCTTAGAAAAGTAGCACAACCAATAGGTTCCATGCAAGGGGAGAGTGAGCATGGGTAATAGTGCGGAATTTTCTATACATCTTTATAGGTACATCTCTATAGATTTTAGTTATAGGCGATATGCGATGTCCGTTACTATGTAACGTTCATCGCTATAAACTTTCGCTACGCCTAAGTTTTCCAAGAGAAAAAACAAACCGTATAATGTTGGCGCCCGCGACACATAGCGGAGCGCCGACCTATAACCGCACAAAATAAATGTAATCATTTTAGGCGAACGAGCTTGCGAGTGTAGCCATTTTATGGGCAAAAAACGGTAATTTAATTTGTCGCATCCTTAAATATAATATACATAGAAAAATTTTTAAAATATTTAAAATTTTTCCTTGACGGACTTGCTCTTCATATTCTTTCGTGGTATAATATAAATGCAATAAAACCGATAGAAAAGGAGAAGTAAAGATATGGCACTTGATTACACATTGAAGACACAGGAAGAACGACTTGAATGTGTGCGGGAAACCATTGCAGCCACTTCTCAAGAGAAATTAGATGCAAATTATTTACGTGTAATGACAGATTATCTGCTTTTTGCCGCAGACAGAAATCAAACCAAAAAGGAAAAGAAAAAAGAGCGCAGTATTATTACGAAGAATAGAGAAGCAACCGTAAACAAACGACAGATTTCTTTTGAGGAAATGGTTGAGAATATGGAAAATGGCGAGGACGGCATCTATGCGCTCGTCAACAATGATAAGAATCAAATTCTAGACAATAAAGATAGTATATCAGAAGAAGACCTAGAGAATATTCCTGGTATGCGGGAATTCAATTCAATTATCACATCACTCAAACGACAATTTCTTTCTGCTACTGGAAAGCAACGTTATTATCTGAAAAAACAAATTATCGAGACATATCAGCAGATGTACCTGTTAAAACAGTCTGTCAAGGGCTGGCCTGCCAAGTCAAAGGTTTCAGCACAGCTAAAGAACATGGCGCATATGGACTTATCAGAAAAGATTTACTTTGATTCACGCGGTTATCCTGTCTCAGATGGAGTTATTTCCCTATTCAATCCCGTGCATATTTCATTCCTACTTACATATTATTCTTCCATTAAGCAGGAGTGCTACACTGACCTAAACTGCGATATGCATTGGGAACTTCTAGACTTCGAGAATCTAATTGAGCAGACATTCAAATCAAAAGACCAGACAACCTCAATGCTTTATGACCTCTTGGTATGGAAGATTGACGGTAAATCGAATGACGAGATATGCGGCATGATGGAAAAAGAATATGGTGTCTCGCATACAGCTCAGTATTTTTCTACCCTATGGCGCAAAAAGATTCCGAAGATGATTGCGGAACAAGCTCAAAAGAATTACGTTATGTGGTATTACACAAATGTGGAATATGGGCAATGGAAAAAATGCGGAAAATGCGGAAAGACCAAATTGGCACATCCTTTATTCTTTTCAAAGAATAATTCCGCGAAAGATGGCTTTTATTCTACATGTCGTGAATGCCGCAAATCTAAAAAGAAATAATATTCTAACCCACTTCTTCCTTCTATTGGTTGGAGTGGGTTTATTATATAGAAAGGAGATTTATGGCAGACGTACCTATGAAAACATGCGCGAAATGCGGAAAAACTAAAAAAGAAACTGATTTTTATAAGATACCTAATACAGATGAAAGATGTGACCTTTGCAAGACTTGCTTGACAATGTATATTGACAATCGTAGACCAGATACTTTCAAATGGATTCTAAAGAAAATGGATGTGCCATATGTTGAGAAGAAATGGGTTGAGCTGGCGAATAAAAGTTATATGAAAAATCCTGCCACATTTGGCCCTATGTCGGTTATCGGCACCTACCTTCGTACTATGAATATGGAACAATACAAAAATTTGACTTATGCGGACTCTGAGAAAATCAATAATGAGAAATTCCAACAGGCGAGAAAAGAGCAGCAGAGCATCAAAGGCACCTCTTACGATGAAGAATTTGAGAATAAGCTAATTGAAAAACTAGAAGCAGGCGAAATCTCACAAGCTGAGTACAATACCTTGAGCCGCAAAAGCGTCCTAGACCGCATTAACGAGAAGATGCGGCAAGGCGAGGAAGAGGTTGCAAGCAACCCTGATAGCGTATTGGACACAAAAGAGCTTGAAGTTCCAGAGAATACAGTAGATTCAGACGATATTAAAAAGAATCTTGATGTAGTGAGTGCGGCCAAAGATGTTGAGCAGGAATTTCTTGCTAAGAAAGCTGAGAAGGAAAATAAAAAGGAAGAAGAAAAGGCTGAGCCGCAAGATGAAATGCTTGACCTTATGCCCGATGTTGCTTCTTCTCTTGGCGTTAATCCAGTAGAGAATATCAATAGTGCTCCGTTAGATATTACTGGTGGTATGCAGAATGATTTTATTCCAGATGTTGCGCGAATTGATGAAGCGCAAATTACAGAAAGTCTTACAGAAGACGATATTAAATATCTTTCTCTTAAATGGGGTCTTTTATATAAACCATCTGAATGGGTTAAGATGGAAGAGCTTTATAAAAAATATGAAGCAGACTATGAGTTATCTACAGACCGTGAACAGGTACTAAAGAATATCTGTAAGACAGATTTAAAGATGAATCAAGCTCTAGACGTAGGCGATATTAAAACATTTAAAGACCTACAGGGAGCCAACGACATGTTACGCAAATCGGGCAAGTTCACCGATAGTCAGAAGCAAGAAGAGAAGAAGAGAGACATTGACTCTATTGGAGAATTGGTAGCTTTCGTGGAGTCCAAGGGTGGAATCATTCCCAGACAAGATGACCCAATCAATGTGCCGCAAGACAAGATCGATTTCATCATCAACGATATGAAGAATTATACAGATAATCTAGTTAAGAATGAGCTTGGTCTAGGTAATCTTATCGAGTCTTATATTAAGAAACTTGAAGAGAATAAGACCAAGAGTGTCGATGAAATTATTGCAGAAGGTATCAAGTCTGATGAAAATAATGCGGTGACAGATTCAGAAGCCGCAGACTTCCAGCAGTTCCAGATTGAGGAACGTGAGGAAGAAGCTAAGAGATTGGCTGAGCAATATGGCACTGAGTAATTTATTGAAGATTGCGGCCCATGATAAAAAAAGCGTTGCTGAAATTGACCCAAAAAAGATTGAGGATAATTTAGATAAATATCAACGTATTATTGCCTATTGGCGTATGTATCCAGATAAATTTGTAGATTATATGGCTTCACTCAATCCTAATAATAAGTTTCAATTTTACCCAACTCAGCGTATGATTTTACGTATCAATATGCGATATAGAACCGTCTATGAAGTATTTAGTCGAGGATTTTCCAAATCTTTTATGGCTGTTTTGTCTTTAATGGTCAAGGCAATTCTTTATCCAGGTTCTACTTTAATTACAGTAGCAGATGCTAAAGGTCAGTCAGCAATGATTCTTCAATCAAAGATGCAGGAGATATGTAAGTTAATTCCCGGACTAGCAAGAGAAATTGTTTGGGATACACGAGGAACTTTGGCAAAGACAAGTCAATCGAAAGATGAAGTAACATACAGTTTTCGCAATGGAAGTACAATTAAGAACGTAAGCATGACTTCTGGTTCTCGTGGTTTTCGTGCTCAAGCTGTACTTACAGAAGAGGTAGCAACTATTACAGACCAGCAAAAGTACGAAGAAATTATTGCGCCTATGCTTGTTATTTCAAGAAAAGTCAATGGTAAAGTAGACCCAAATGAGACATTAAATCAGAATGATATTTACGTTACAAGCGCAGGATTAACTTTCTTTGAGTCCTGCTTAAATTTTTTAAATTGCTGGAAACTCTTATTTGTGGTATAGTATAAATATAATATAAGACAATCAGCAGCGAATAGGAGTAAATGTGTTAGCTGATATTACATGGAGTAAAATTAAACAAGGTAACTACGCTATCACTGAACATGGTGATGTATATAGTTATTATAAACAAGATTATATGAAAACTAAAATTGATAGATATGGATATACAACAATTTGTTTGGTAACATCAGAAGGAAAAAGAAGCTCTTTTGGGATTCATCGTTTATTGATGGTTACTTTTAAACCATGCGAAAACATGGATGAATTAGTTGTTAATCATATTGATGGTAATAAACAAAATAATTCTTTAGGTAATCTTGAATGGGTAACTAATGCGGAAAATGTTCATTTAGCTTATGTTGATGGCTTAGCCAATACAAAAGGTGAAAAACATGGACGCGCAAAATTTACTGAAAAAGAAGTTATAGATATTCTTAAAATGATTAAAGAAGGAAAATCTACAGCTGAAATTAAAGCAACAAATAGCAAAGTTACAAGAAAAGATGTTTATAAATTACGCCATAATATCAGTTGGACACATTTACCAAGATAACGTTCAACGACTATTGCTTAGGCAAGTATGCGGCAAATGCCTATGGCCGCAGAAAAAGAAAACAAAGATGATATAGTCTGAACTATACAGTGATGTATAGCTTTATGTATATAGGTTTGCGACCTATGTAAAACAAAATGTTAAAGGTACTTATGCTTACGACAAACTAATTGACGCGCTGTGTCGTATGGTGTCAAGTAATGGATATGATTCTTTCATTCTAGGAGGCGATTGGCGGGTAAAAATACTGGTGCTCGCCTAAAATAATTTGAACTCTTTGACAAAGAGGGTGGCTTAGGCCGCTAACGGTGAAAAGAAAAAACTTGACACCGTGCTAAACTTATAGTAATATAAACATAAGTAAGTGTAGAGACTATTGGCGATGAATGTAGCCAAGTACGATAGATTTAGTCACTATTGGAAGTGAATTACTCATAGGAGTTGAAAAATGTATAAAGATATTGTTTATAAAGGTAAATTAACAAACTACAAAGTAGATGAAAATGGTAATGTTTTAAGTTTATTTAGTAATAGAATCCTTAAACCAAAACTAAAGAAAAATGGCTATCAAGAATATTGTTTATATATAAATAAGGAGAAAGTTAATTTACTTGCACATCGTATTGTTGCAACTGCTTTTATAGACAATCCAGATAATTTAGAAACAGTAAATCATATAGATGGTAATAAAACAAATAATTGTAAAGATAACTTAGAGTGGTGTTCATATAGCGATAATGAAAAACATGCTTGGAAAAATAATTTAAATAATTCAGAAGCCACTGATAAAGCTGTGCTTCAATATACTATGAACGCAACTTTTATTAAAGAGTATAAAAGTTGCGCAGAAGCAGTTAGAGAAACTGGAATCAAGCATGTGCATTGTGCGGCTAAAGGCGCAAGGAAATCTGCTGGTGGATACTTGTGGAAATTTAAATATGAACAACCGTTAAAAAATACAGGTAATAAAAAATCAGTTACACAATATGATTTATGTGGAAATATTATTGCTACATACGATAGTATTAGCGATGCTGCTAGAGCAACAGACATTAATAGAAAATGTATTAATGACTGTTGTAACAAGAAAATAAAGACTAGCGGTGGATACATTTGGAAATTCTTATCAGAAGAGATAGTCCAATAAATTTCAATGAAAATTGACCAGTAGTCGAAGGATTACAGCCAGCGAACTACATTCAAGCCCAAGAGACAGGCAACTCGATGGACGAGATTGGCTTTGAACGTGAATACGGGTCCGTCTGGTCAGGAACTTTAGACGGTGCGTTTTTCGACATGAATAAGTTTGACAAACACAGGATTATTAATCTTGCCAAGAATGGATACGACAAGGGACAAAATAGAGACACATTCTACGTTATGGGCGTAGACGTAGGCCGCCTTAACTGCCCGACAGAAATTGTAATTATTGAATCTTCTCCTGCAAGAACAACAGGCGTTAACGATAAAAAGATAGTGAACATCTTCACTCTGTCTGAATCTCACTTTGAATATCAAGCCATTAGAATTAAGCAATTATTTAATGCGTTCAAGTGCGAAGCCATAGTTTTGGATGCGAATGGTTTAGGCGTTGGACTGCTCGATTATCTAATTACAGACCAGAACGACCCAGAAACAGACGAGCTTCTTCCTAATATGGGTATTATCAATCTCGACGATATTCCTAACGAACAAGACCGCAAGAATTATAAATCGTTTGAGAATGAAAACACAATCAAAAATGCGATTTGGATGATGAAAGCAAATGCTCCAATGAATACAGAACTGTATTCTTACACTCAGACGCAATTGCGCAACGGTAAATTAAAATTTTTAATCGACTCAAACACAGCTAAGAATAAGCTCTTGCAGCAAGCGCAAGGAAAGAAGATGTCACCATTACAGCGTCAGGATTATTTGCGGCCATATGTTGCCACGGATATTTTGAAATCACAAATGGCAAATTTGGTACAAGATAATGAAGGTGCAAATATCATCCTGAAACAATCTAATAGAAAGATTCTAAAGGATAAAGTGTCTGCTCTAATCTATGGACTCTATTGGTGTAAACGCCAAGAGGATAGGCGAAACCGCCGCAATTCAAGAGATTTAAGTGGATTTATGTTCTTTACGAAGCATTAGTAGGGTGCGACCAATGCGGTCGTGCCCTATTTTTATATAAAAATTTTTATAAAAGTTGGGCAAAACTGTATTATTTTATAGAGTGTAATTTTATATGGTATAGTAAGAAATTCCGAAAGGACAAATGATGCGTGATTCTTTATTAGAAATAAAAATATATAATATATTGAAAGACGCAGGTTTACCTTTTGAGGAAGAGTATGAATTTGAGGGGCTTGTCGGTAAATCTGGCAGAAATCTTCGTTTTGATTTTTGTGTATTTGACGATTGCGGCAATATTGACTTTTTAATAGAAGCTCAAGGCGAACAGCACTATGTACCTGTCAGTCGTTATGGTGGCGCTCGTGCTCTCAAATATCAAAAGTATAACGATACATTAAAAAGAAAATTTTGCTTGGAACATAATCTGAAATTAGTTACTATTCCTTATTATGATGAAGGAAGACTAAGTTATGATTATATTATGAAAGCAGCAGGATATTAGGAGGTGAGCTTTGGCTACCGTTAAAGATAAGAATGAACGCGATTGCCGCATCATTTCAAATGCCAATAGGCAATCAGGCTCTTTGGCATTTAATAAGATTAAGGTAGGGAACAAAACTCTCTCCAATGATGTTGTTCTTGATATTGGTCAGGTTGTTACAGACAAATATTCTCGCCGCAAGAAGTACACCAAGGAAGATGTAATCAAGGCTATTGAACAGAATAACCTGAATGAGCAGCGTAAAATTTCCAATTATTTCTTTAAGACAAGTGGCATTTATAGCCGCTTATGTCGTTATATGTCTTTCCTATTCAAATATGATTGGTTTATTACGCCAATGATATATGATGAAAAATTAAAACAAGATGGTAAATCTAAAAAGGTAGTTGAAGGTTGGTATAAATCAACACGCTATCTTGAAAATTGCAACCTCAAAAAAATGTTTGGTGAGATTGCGCTAAAAGTTGTACGTACGGGTGCATATTATGGCGTTATTGTACAGCAAAAAGACGCTTGTTTTATTCAAGAATTGCCTATTTCCTATTGCCGCAGCCGTTATCAACTTAACGGTAATCCTGCGGTTGAATTTAATATGAAATATTTCGATGATGCTTTTTCCGATACTGCGTATCGTTTAAGAGTTCTAAAACTGTGGCCGAAGGAAGTCCAGAAGGCTTACCTTGCTTATAAGGATGGGAAGTTACCCATTGACTATGCTGGCGATACCAACGGCTGGTTTTTACTTGACCCATCTACAACGGTGAAGTTTAATATTACGGGCGGTGACGCGCCACTGTTCATGAGTATTATTCCTAAGCTGTTGGATTTGGAAGACGCGCAGGATTTAGATAAGAAAAAGATGCTTCAACAGATTTTGAAGATTATTATCCAAAAGATGCCTATTGATAAGAACGGCGATTTAATCTTCGATGTCCAAGAAGCGCAACAGCTCCATACTAACGCGGTTGCCATGCTTGGTGACGCTGTTGGAGTTGACGTGTTGACAACGTTCGCGGATGTTGATGTGGCAGACCTTGCGGACAAAGGTAATGTCTCTTCCGTAGACCAGCTTAATAAAGTTGAACGTTCTGTGTACAACGAAGCTGGTACTGGACAAAACCTTTTTAATGCAGATGGTAATCTTGCATTGGAGAAATCTATTGCAAATGATGAAGCTACTATGTCTGACCTTATTTTACAATTTCAGACATTTGCGGAACGTCTGTTGGCACCATTTAACAAGAACAGTAAGCGACTTTATTATCATGTCGATATTCTGCCAACAACTGTCTATAATTATAAAGACCTGTCTAAGCAGTATAAAGATATGACCTCTCTTGGATTTTCCAAGCTCTTGCCGCAAGTTGCTCTTGGTCAATCTCAGAGTGCAGTACTTATGACTGCATATTTTGAGAATGATGTTATGTCTTTGAATGAGGTTTTTGTTGCTCCTGCCTTATCTTCTACTATGAGCAATAATGGCAATGGAGACACTACAGCGAAGACGAAACAACAGCAGACTCCATCTTTGGGCAATAAGGGCGGTCGCCCTGAAAAACCTGATGACCAAAAGTCTGACAAAACAATCGCTAATAGAGAAGCGGAAGGATAGAATTAAATGCTAAGAAATAGGTCTGTGGCTACAATTGATAGTCCAGAATTCATTAATCTAGCACCAGATGCTATCAACCCCGGTATTTCTAAATGTGAGATTAAGGTCATGTATCTTGGCAAGAACCGCAACGGTTCTTTTATTGACAAGAACACGGCCATCCAGATGGCGAACTCATTGCCTGCTACACCAATCGTAGCTGCTTATAATGAGAACAAAGAAGACTTTGGTGACCATGGTGAAGTTCTTCACATTGAAGATGGGGAAATAAAATTCTCTTGTAAGACCGTTCCTTACGGTTTCGTTGCTCCAGACGCAGAAGTTTGGTTCCAAAAGTTCGATGATACGAATGAATTTGGTGAAACTACTACACGTGAATACATGATGACTACTGGTTATCTATGGACTGGGCAGTATCCTGAATTGGATAAATGTATCAACCAAGGCCAAGGACAGTCAATGGAAATTGATGACGTTGACGGTCATTGGACAACTGATAGCAACGATGTTGAGTTTTTTATTATAAATGATGCAATCTTTACTAAACTTTGTATCTTGGGCGATGATGTAGAACCTTGTTTTGAGGGCGCATCTGTCACTAGCCCAGAAGTAAGCGAACATTTCTCTTATAACAAAGAGTTTTCGCATACTTTATTTGCTATGATGAATGAATTAAAAAGTGCGTTGACAAAAGGAGGGTCTATGCCAAAAGAAAACGTTGAAAGCGTTGAGGTAGAGCCTACTGCCACAGTTGAGAAAGAAGCTCTTGTGGTAGAAGAGTTTGCCGAAAACGTTGAGACAAACGAAAACGTTGAATCTAGCGAAGACTCCGCCGAAGAAACTTTTGCTAAGGAAGAAGAGAAGAAAGAAGATAAAAAAGACTCTGATTCCGAAGATAAAGAAGATGAATCAGATGATGACTCTGATGATTCCGATGGCAAGGAAGATGAAAAGAAGCCAGAGAAAAAGCACGAGCTTGAGAATCAGGTTTCTGAACTTTCTGAACAGCTAAAAGAGCTTACCGATAAGTTCACAGCTCTCGAAGCAGAAGCAGAAGAGCTTCGTAAGTTTAAGGCAGAGCGTATTGATGCCGATAAAGATGCTATGATTGCCAAGTATCACATGCTCTCTGACGAAGACAAAGCGGATATTATCGCTGACAAAGATAAATTCACTCTTAGCGAGATTGAAAGCAAACTCGCTTTACTATATGTACAGAAGAATGTCAATTTTGATGAAGAGGAAGAAGTAGATTCTACCCCTCTTACTACATTCTCTCTGGACGATGAAACAATTGCGGATGATGCTGACCCAATGCTATCTGCTCTCCGCGAAGCACAAAATTATTAATAGGAGGATTAAATGGCTCTACATGTAGACCGCGCTGATGCTAAGATTCAGCTTACAGGTCACGACAATTTTGCTGTTGTCGAACCTAACCACCTCTCTGCTCCCCGCAGTGGTGGCGTTTATGGTCAGCTCCCTGCTGATGATTCTATTGAAATGCTTGAACAGGGCACTTTCGTAAAGTACGATTATGCCGCTGGCAAGGTTGACTTCACTGGTGAAGGCCCTTGGATGATGGTCTTCAATGAAGAAAAGCTCTATGACGAGCGAAAGCAGATGCACCGTGACTACGCCATGAAGAAGTCTGACTTCTATGACGGCGTTATGACACCTCGTGTTTTCCGCATGTATGCCGGTGATATTTTCACTACCAATAACGTCAAGGCTGGCGATTACAACCTTGGTGATGTTCTCGTTCCCGGCGATGCTGGCGTTCTTGAGAGTGGCGCTAAGGGCGAAGGTCTAGCCGTCAAGGTCGTTAAGCTCACCACCATGCCTGATGGTCAGCCCGGCCTTAAACTACAAGTCATTGCTGAATAAGAAAGGAGTAAGATAGATAATGGAACTAATGAAATTTGACGAACTTAAAAAGCTCGCTCGTGCCGCTACCAAAAATGCTCCCCTTACTTTTTCAGTAAATGGCAACGAGGAATCATTTGACGTTGATACCGTCAACCGCACTCTTCGTGAACAGTTCAATCTACTTGCTGGCGATTATCGTCTCTTCCGTCGCAACGAGGTTGCTGTCTACGAACTAATTGAAAATACCATTGACGAGATTCTTCCCGTCAAGGTTATGCAGCAGTTTGAGCAGTTTGCGGACGTTCAGTCCATTGCTCAGGGTGACAAGGCTGTCTTCAAGCTCCGCATCACCGAAGCCGCTCGTAAGCGCGCCAAGGCTTTCGTTACCCGTGTCGGTCTTGCTGGCCGTTACGAGACAATGATGCTTGATGGTAAGGAACTAGAAGTCGCTACCAGCGCTATCGGTTACGCTATCCGCATTGGCTTTGAGGAATTCCTTGATGGCCGTTATTCTTTCGCCGACTTCACCAACATTATGCTTGAAGGTGTCGATGAATATATCTACGCTGAAATCCTAAAGGCTCTCGCTCAGACTGTCGAACAGCTACCTACTGCTAACAAGTATGTTGGCGCTGGCTTTGACGAGACTAAGATGGACGAACTACTTGCCATTTCCGATTCTTATGGCAATGGTACTTCTACCATCTACTGCACTCGTGAATTCGCTTCCACTATGAAGCCTGCTTCTGCCGACTGGGCTTCTGATTCTATGAAGGAAGAGCTTTTCCGCAAGGGCTTCTTCGCTGATTATAAGGGTCACCCTGTAATCATCCTCCAGCAGTCTATGGTTGACGAAACCAACACTGAGAAGGTCGTTGACCCCTCTCAGGCTTACATCTTTGCTTCTGTTGGTGAAAAGCCTGTCAAGATTGTTTTCGAGGGTCAGACTGCTGTTCGTACCGTTTCTGATAATGACGATTGGTCAACCGACCTCCAGACTTACAAGAAGTTTGGTGTCGCTGTATTCTCTAATCCTTCCATTTGCTCTTATCAGAACACAGCACTAAAAAAAGCAACTCGCTAAACCCAACGCCAATGCCTGACCCAGAACCTCCCACACCTGGGGAAGACGAGGTAAATGCTGGCGATTATGATACTGTCTCAGAAGCAATTGCAAATGTTCCCGCTGGCGGCACGCTATTTGTCCCTGCGGGAACCGCTTCAATTGAAGAGCCTGTGACCTTTAGTAGCGATATTACGGTCAAGGGTAATGGCGTAGCTTTTGAAAAGCCAGTAGTAGTCCAAGATGCGGCAGTTACGTTTGATAATGTTAAACTGACTGCGGCTGGTACGGATGCCAACGACAAGACTGCTATGGCTATTAAAGTTAGCGGTACTAAACCCTTCACTCTAAAGAATAGTGAAATTTCAGGTACTTCCCGCACGGCTCTATCTGTAATGACTTCAGATAAGATTGTCTTCGAGAACAATGTATTCGATGCTGGCGATAAGAATATCTATAACATGGTTGAGTTTAGCATTAGTAATGCACGTGACATTACAGATGTTACCTTTAAGAACAACACGTTCAAGGGCAAGCTCAAGAATAATGGCGTAAGCCTTTATAACCTTGCCGAAGGTGCAACTGTAAACTTTGTGGGTAACGTGTTTGAAGATATTGACGTAAACAATAATCCAATCCGTCTAAGCAATCCTAAGAATGTTTCTGCTACCTTCAATTTTAAGGATAATACGTATTCATTCGATAGCGATACGCCTAGCGCGGACGGTTATACTGCTTTTATGCTGCTACAGGATTATTCCAAGGCTGGCAGCACACAGGATTTCTCTAAGTTCACAATTAACTTCGATAACCTTATTCGTGGCACTAAAAAGCTCACGGAGAAGGGCGAAGGAATTGATAAGGTATACTATGTATATGCCGATACTCAGGGAATCCTTGCCGATGGAGTTAACGACCCCGTTGTTAATTTCAAATAATGAATTATTGGAAGGGGCGCTCTGCGTCCCTTCTTTTTTTAGATTTAAAAGGAGAAAATATAATATGAGTAATGAAGTTGAACTGATTAGCGATGATACACTAGTCCCTATCCGCAATATTGTAAACTGTGAGACTGGCTACATTCTTTCCTCTTCTGGTCGTTCACGCCGTCTTATTCCCGGCGTTACTATGCGAGTTTCCGCAGGCGAGCTACGTGAGCTGTTTTTCCAGCCCGGCGGTTCCATCCTTCTACAGAACTACATCAATGTTGGCAATAAATCACTTGCCGCAGAATTTGGTGTTCCCTGCGATGCTCTAGAATACGATTGGACAGAAGCGGATGTAAAGAAGTGCCTGCTTACAGATGAAATTGATGTTCTACTGGATGCGCTTGATTTTGCGCCCCAAGGCATTATTGAAACTATTAAAGATGATGCAATTAAACTTGAAATCAATGACCGCGCTAAGATTAAGGCAATTGCGGAAAAGACAGGTGTCGATATTGATGCCGCTATTAAAAACAAGCACGCTTATGATAATAATAGCGATACCAATGTTGCTGAACAACCACGTCAGCGCCGAGTTCAAAAAGCTGCCGAACCACGTAAGCGCCGTGTAAAGGCAACTACTGAGTGATATGAAATAAGTAGGAGGTTTGCCCAATGCCAAAAGATATAGATATTGATAAAGATATGGAAGTCATACCTCCAACTTCTTTTCAGGAGATGTATGAATTTTTCCTAGCTGGTGTTACCGATGATATGTTTATGGAACTTACCAAAGAGGATACTGAAAAACTGCTTGAGGAAATTCTGATTGCGGCAGTTCCTAAATTTGAGTTCCCGCATTGGGCGCACCCGTTTACTCTAGATTATGAAAACAAATGCTTCTCTACTTGTCTTACAGTAGAGGAAAAGATTATCATTCGTTACTATATGGTTGCCGAATGGATTAGCTACCAGCTTGCCACTGTTGACCTTATTCGTCAAAAGTATTCAAGCTCAGACTTTGCATTTACGTCTCAGGCCAATCATATGCGCTCACTGATTACTATGAAGCAGGAGTATGAGCAGAAAGGTCTACATGCTCAGCGAGTCTATTGCCGCAGGTATACTGACAATAAAGGACATGTTCGTTCTTCTTTTGGTATGATTATGGAGCCTGTGAAATAAAATGGCGCTGATAGTAATAGATGATAGGATTCTAAATTATCAGGTAGAAAATGTAAAGGATAGTTTAGAACGCATCACAAACCAAATTTTTAAACTTCTACCGACATTTGAGGATGGTAAAGATTGGATTAAGCCATTAGACACCCTAGTTATCGAGATTACAGGTATGGCTCTCGTTACTCCTAATGCGCCAAAACTTTATCAGCTCGTATATAAACTTCAAGGTGTGAAAGAACAAGGTAAAGACATTGAATTTATGCTCTTTCGCCGCATGATTTTTGAAGCCTGTAATATCGCCAATGATATTAGGGAGAACCTATGAGTATGCAAACATTAGGCGCTAGACTTCAAATCTTGGGCGAGAATAATCACGAAAGAATGGATAGGGCTAAATTATATTCTTTTAAACAAGCTATGAAAAATAGCTACAATACAAGAATGATAAAACCAGATGATGGCAATAGTGCTTGGCCTTGTCTTATTAATTCTATGAGTGGTGGTAATAAGGCGGATTATAATAAGCAATATTTATCTGTCGAATTTGATTCTGGCCTTACGCCCGGCGATACCTTTCAGATGATTGATTCAGGCGAACATTGGATGGTATATCTTCCGATTGTAACTGAAACCGCGTATTTACGAACAGAGATTATTAGGTGTAGACATTCTTTAAATGTAAATGGTGAAGACTATTGGATTGCGGTGAGGGGACCTGTAGAAACAGACTTGCGTTGGTTCATCAAGAATAATATTAATATCAATGAACTCAATCTGTCTGGGCGTCTTTACATTAAGAATGATGAAAATACTAGACAATTTTTTCATCGTTTCACTCATATCAAACTTGCAGGACATACATGGGAAGTGCAAGTTACAGATTCTATTACAGTGCCAGGAATTTTAGAACTTGAAATCCAAGAGTACTATGATAATAGTATCGCAGAGCTGCCTAGCATTCTCAAAGACGAGACTACACCCATTAATGTTATCAGCGGTGCGACAACTGCTAAACAAGATACTATTATTGGATATGCTATCTCGAATGAAGCATATGACCCAAAGATTCATTGGGAAGTTAAGAATAATCCAAGAGTCAAAGTTCTTGAGGAATATGAGAATGGCCGCATGTGCAAAGTGAAAGTATATGCGGGTGCGGTAAAGACGTTTGATATTTGTTATGGAGATTTCTTCCAGACTGTAATTGTTGAATGGCAGAAGCCTTTAATCCAAGGGCCGCAAGAGGTTTATCCCTATGACACTCACACCTATTGGATTAAGAAGCTGCCAGAAGGTGAGAAAGTTACGTTCTCCATTGACGATGAATCTATGGCTCAGATTGTAGATTCTAATAATGGCTCTTGTAAAGTAGAGATTGTATCTGGCAAGAAAGGTAAATTTGTCATTCATGCGGCATATGGTGATGTTGAGACAGATTTACCAGTTAAGATTAAATCGTTATAAGGATTGGAGGTTACATGAAACACGTTGCTTCTAATATCTTACGAACTAATTATAAGTCTACTTTCCTTTCTCATGCAGAAGACCAAGAAACCATTTGGCGAAAACTTTTTGTTGAAAGTAGGCCTTACAGCGATATGCTGAAAAAGTTACTTATTATTAATACGCCTGATTGTCTTGATAGGACACAAGACCAATATCAGCGTAAGATTGAACAATATACTATTAAAGACCTACATGATAATCAATATATCAAGGCTACTCCTAAGCTCTCTTTTGGAGAACATGAAGAAGTTAAATCTTATATCATGTTAGACTTTGATGATTTTTCTCCTTCTGAGAATCCTCGCTATCGCAATTGTGTTATTAGTTTTACCATTATCTCACAGCTTGACTACTGGGAATTAGATGATTATCAGCTACGCCCTTGGATGATTGCGGGATACGTTGACGGTATCATGAATGATACACGTCTTTCTGGTATCGGAAAACTACAATTCCTAGGTGCGCAACAGCTTGTTTTAAATGAATATTTAGGTGGCGTAATGCTACGATACTCAGCTAGCCATAGCGAAGCTGATGATTCACAGAATATTGATAATACCAAGCCTGCGCCGCAAGATTTATAAAGCTGGTGCAGCATGTCAGAGTTACAAGGAGATTTAGGTAAATATCTTTCTGGAATGCCAGTGACGGTTGCGGGAGCAAATGTTGCTATCTCGCAACCGTCTATTAAAGATATTTGTGCTTTTGGTGAAGATTCGTTTCTTATGTCAATTGAACTTTTTGTCAAGGCGAAAGAACTTGCCGCAGAAATGAAAAACGTGGGCAAAAGTCAATTAGGATATATGGACGATTTTCAAATATTATTAGTAATCATCCAACAGGACGAAAACACGAAAAGAAATGTAGATAACCTTTTCGGCCTTATTTTTCCTGATTATATAATTGAATATGACGCTGGGTGTATCAACTTTAGGGTACAGGAGAATGGACCGATAGTAGGGCAACTCAATCCTATGAATTTTGAAAATTTCAGAATTACATTGAAAGAATTATTTTTGCCAGTAGGCACTGATAAGTATGAAGAAGAATTTAATCCTGCTAATGATGCAGCTGCCGAAATTGCGGCCAAACTTCAACGTGGTCGAGAAATACGAAATCAGATAAAGAGTGATAAAGATAAGAAGAAAGCTAACAGTATCTTTGGCAATTACGCTTCTGCTCTTTCTATTGGTTTGGCAATTGATATTAATGTTATATATAATTATACTCCATTTCAGTTGTTTGACAGTATTAAGAGATATACAATTAAAATGGCATATGACTTATATCAGAAGGTAGCTACTACTCCTATGATGGATGTTAGCAAGATGGACGAGCCTGATAATTGGATGGATGGTATTTACTGAGTATAATCGTGGTTTTACTGCGTTTATATAATAGACATAGAAATTAGCGCGTTATGTTTCTATGACTAAGGAAAATGTATACAAATTCCTAAACGTAAGGAGAAATCTATGAATCGTTTTGGTGTGCGCGAGATTTGTGATGTGGTCTTCAAGCCCCTCACATCCGTAGACCTTGGTGGTCAGCATTTCGATGCTGGTCAGCCTATGCTTTACATTGACACCGCTAAGACTTCTAGTCTTGAAGGTGCCGCTACTACTGTCTATGCTCAGGGCGGCAAGGGTAATCCTCGTCTAATCGCTTGGGAAGAATGTCTATAAACTGCTCAAGCCATATCTATATCATGATATGTAAAATAAAATTTTGTGAATTGCGAAAAACCCCAATTAGATGCTATTACAAATTTAAAACAAAGGAGTAGTAAATGAATGAATTGGGCAATTCGCAGCCAAATCTTGAAAGTAAATTTTTAAAAGAAAATGATAGTTATTTATTATATTCAGATGGTAGAATTTTAAATGTAAAAACAAATAAATTCTTAAAAGGTAAAATTGATAATGTCGGGTACCACACATATGTATTGCAAATTCCCGATGAATTATCTGTTACTCGAAACAAGAAAAATAAAAATGTCTATGCTCACAGACTTGTAGCTCAATATTTTTTACCGAATCCAGATAATTTTCCTTATGTTCATCATAAAGATGAAAATAAATTAAATAACAATGTAGATAATTTGGAATGGGTTAGCACGAAGCAAAACGTTGCTTATCATAGAGAGAAGAATGGGAAACAAGAACGCAGATGCCCAAAATATCACGTTGAAGATTTAAAAGGTGAACAATGGATGGTGTTTCCTGAAAATGAGTTATATTCGGTATCAAATATGGGCAGAGTTAAAAACAATAAAACGAATAGACTGTTACATTTAGATAATACTCACAAATATGTCCGTGTTAATTTAAATACAAAAAAGCACTATTCTTTAAATAGAATGGTATATTGTACTTTTAATAATGATTTTGACATGGAAGGTTATGTTATTGACCATATTGATAACAATCCAAAAAATAATGAACTGAGTAATTTACAAAAAATTACTTTTTCTGAAAATAATTTACGTCAAGATAGGTTCAACGACTAACTCTCTAAGAGTGTAGATTTATTTAAATCGAAGTGCAAAGTCTTTGGTGTTAACCAAGACAAGATATAGTCTAAGCTGTGTGTATATATAAAGATACAGATAATACAAATGTGGTGAAAAGACGCTTACTCTGACACTTGAAGACTCTCTAATGAGTCCTACCAGCTTTGCTATGCTATCTGGTGCTGGTCTAGTACATGGCAAGAAGACTGGTGAAAATAAGACTCCTATCTATGTCCATGCTACATATGATATGGTTGCTGAAACTTCTGATGATAAAATTATCGCCAAGCTAACTGATGAAGACCGTAACGGCGCGACTATCATCGTTACAAAAGAAGCTCCTATCTATCCTGTTACTCTTGATAGTGCTGGCGCTCAAGCTAATTATCTTTCTGCTGTTACTGACAAGCAGGTTTTTGTTATTAATGATGGCAAGACCCTGACTGCTGCTACTCTTGGTGACCATGGTGAAATTGAAGCCGAAGGTAAGACAATTGCTTTCCAGCTTGCTGCCGACACTCCCGGTGATAGTAAGCAGGATGCTGCTGTAAAAGCTGGCGATACTGTACGTATTGATTGCTATGAGGTCCATTACGATGAAGCCTATGAGATGCAGATTGATGCTGAGAACTTCGCTGGTTACTATTACATCGAAGCGTCTACACTCTTCCGTGATGAAGAGACTGGTGTAGACCTTCCTGCTGAATTTATCATTCCTCGTGGTAAAATCCAGAGTAACTTTACATTCTCTATGGCTAATAATGGTGACCCATCAACATTTACATTCACTATTGACTGTATGCCTGCCTATACAAAATTCAACAAAAAGAAGAAAGTTATGGCTACGCTACAGGTTGTTGACAAGACTGATACAACTCACAACTATAAGAATAAGGATGTTCTTGGTCACGATGGTCGTACAAAGGATTCCGATGTAGATAGTTGGTATTCTAAGTCTGTCTTCTCCGAAACAGCGGGGGAATAAAGGCCGCAACGTCAACTGAATCTGCGGCTAACAAACAACATTCAGACGTAACTGCTAATGCAGTTGATTCAACTACTAAGACTTTTGTAGATGAAACTATTCCCAGTGTTTCTAAGCTAAAGAAGTCTGTAGCTAAATAAGCTAAAGGGTGTTCCTTAACTGGGACACCCTTTTTCTTTTTAAATAGCAATAATATATATTGCTATTGCAATATATACTAATGTTATTTAGGAGGTAATATGAGCAATTTCAATTGGCGTGCCATTCAAGCGTATAATGGCGGTAAAGAATATCTTGCTTATACTATTGCCAGAGGGCAAGCCGATATTGACGATGACACGATGCATCGTATTATGAAACGTCAAGTAAGTACATTTACTCAAAGATTTAATCAAGTAAATGCGGCCAGTGGTAAAAAATATACTGGTAGACAGATTAAATCTATGATGGATAACTGGGTTTCAAATGGTGGTATAATAGGTCAAAATATTGATGCGGCAATGAAAAACATTGCAAACTTTGATAGCAAAGGTATTGCTAAATCGTATAGTACGTCTGGTGATATTTTTGTCGATGGTGTCAGTTTAGCAAATGTAGGTGATGCATTTAGTTCGTCTGTGCAAGATTGTTTGACTCATGTATCCAGTATTACTACAGCAGTCAATGAAGCTGTTAATAATATTATCTGGACACTTGCATCTAATTATGAATACTTAGTTGCTGCGCGTCTAGTTGACGCATACTATACGAGCGGAAATATCCCATCAGACCTACAGGGTATTCCAACAGATGCGAGCATTAGTGCGGGAATGGTCAAGGAGTCTGAAACGAAAATTGTTCTTGCAATGGAGAAGGTACGAGAAAATTTAGATATTCTTGCTTCTCTTGGTGATGGTGGCAGTGCTGATATTCAGAATAGCTTTCAATCTGCTGCAGATTCTATTGCAGCTGCTTTTAACTCTATTGGCGGCACAGTTCATGAAATGGCAGAGGCACATGCAATTAATGTTGCCGCAAATGAAGGTCAACAGCTTATTATGGAAAATGATGAAAAGATAAAGCAGATGGTATCTGCCGCAGATGGTAAGTTTTATTCCAATTGGACGGCACAACAGATAACAGATACTCTTGAAGGCAAAGAATCTAAGGAAGATGTTCATATTTATTGGAATAAAGGCGGCATTGTGCTTGAGTTTGGTGGAAATGTCAAATTACGTGAAAGCGCGCCCTTTCAAGGTAGTGGCCCAGGCTCGCGCGCCCTTGGAGTTGAAGGATTTGTAGCCAAAAGTATGACATATCAGCAGTTAGCCAAAAAATTAAACGCATTTGCGCCCGGTGCTGGTCAGTATGGATATAGCCTTGTCGGTGCTATTGGTACTACTGTTGATGCTATGGACTGGTACAATATCAGGCAGGCGGCTGGTGCTTTGAGTCTTGTGGATGCTATCGCTGGTAGTGGCATTCAAGGAGATTATTCAACCTTGCTTATTGTAAATAATAAAATATTTTCAATTTATGATATTCTTAGAAAGATTTATGATAATTCAGATACTATTTTAAAGTATGGTGGCAACAAATATTATCTTGTTGAAGGTTTTGACTTAGGTACTTTAAGAAGTAAAGTTATGCCGTCACAGACAGGAGATAATGTTTTCCGCATGGCGTTAAATCGTAATAAACTTGCCTACAAGGTATTGAATAATACTAAGATTAGTATCACGCTTAATATGGGTCGTTTATTTACGCCAGATATTTTTAAATCTTAGTTGACATTGTTTTAAAAGTATGGTATAATATAACCATATAGGTATAGAGATAAAAGGAGATTCTTATGGCAATTCTTTTTGAAACAGAGACAGCTAAAAAGCTGACTTCACAAGACATGTATGACATTATTCATTTTGCAGCACAGTCTGCTGAGGATAATGGCTTCGTCAACCAGTTTGTTTTTGAACGTGCGCTATATGCATATGCGGCAATTATTTTATATCCTGACCGTAAGGAAGAGCTTGGCCGCATTGTTTCAGATAATATTCTAGATGCTTGGGATGTTCTTTTGACTGATGGTACTATCGCAGATATGAATGAAAACTTTGCGGTAGATATGGACGCTCTTGGCCGAATTGG
>ERZ1035025.333-NODE-333-length-33559-cov-7.842079_pt1 | contig 33559 bp, 28 predicted proteins | sample MGYA00520619_ERZ1035025 | MGnify/ENA primary metagenome ERZ1035025 (study PRJEB33766, sample SAMN09781742) | gut metagenome | biome: gut microbiome | host: Homo sapiens | place: Madagascar | study: EMG produced TPA metagenomics assembly of the PRJNA485056 data set...
GCCGGTGTGGCGGAACTGGCAGACGCACAGGACTTAAAATCCTGCGGGACTTATACTCCCATACGGGTTCGATTCCCGTTGCCGGCATATTAATAAAGAGCTGTACATAACTATGGTTATGTATGGCTCTTTTTTCTTGCTATATAGAAGTACAAGTCGTACAATTAAGGAAGATTATTACGATGGGGGACAATCAATGATTAATAATAGAAAACGCATTATTATAATTTCTGCTCTTGGTGCGGCAGCAGTTGTGGTGGCTGTCATGTGTGTTGTTATGACACGCAGAATAAGAGAAGGTAATCCTACAGGAGAGGCTTTATCACAGAATGTTAATCCAATAGAGTCTGTTTCACAGACAGAAGAACCGACTGTATATGTAGATAATACGGTCGACATAATTGACGTTAATTCGAAGACAAGACCATTTGCAGTGTCTGTTAATAATACACCGGTAGCTGTACAGGTGCAGACCGGACTTAATAAGGCATATATTGTATATGAGCTTCCAACAGAGAGTTATACATGCAGACTTCTTGCTTTGTTCAAGGTAGAGGATTCAGATGTTACAGATGAAGCACCACAGGAGATTATTGGGTCAGGCAATGTAATCCAGACAGATACGGTTATTGGAACAATAAGAAGTGCAAGACATAATTTCCTTGATTTCTGTTTTGAATCAGATGCGATATTTGTACATTTTGGCGGAAGCACTTACGCTGAGAGTGATGAGGCAAAGACTGGAATTAACTGGATTAACGGCTTCTATAACAGCGCATATTACTAGACGCAATCCGGAAGGACTTGCAACAGAACACACAGCATATACATCGCTTTACAGGTTAAAGAATGCAGTACAGGAAAAAGGCTTTAATGCTGAGGCTGAGAATGCATCGGATACAGTACTGCTTAATTATGATGTATCAGATGTTGATCTTTCAAAAAGAGAAGATGCAATCAGTGCATCATCTGTGCATGTGCCTTACAGCAGTTATCAGTATACAACATTTACATATGATGCTGAGTCAGGCAATTACTTAAGATTCGCGAGTGGCGAGCCAAGTCTTGACCATGAAACAGGTGAGCAGTTTAATACTAAGAATATTATTGTGCAGAAGATTACACACAGCATGATGGATGATAATTACTGCTGGAATCTTCATACTGTCGGCAGTGGGGAAGGTTATTACATAACTAACGGTTATGCTGTTCCAATCCAGTGGAGTAAGCCAGACCGCTATTCCAAGACAGTGTATACTTATGCAGATGGAACAGAGATTAATGTGAGTGACGGAAGAACATACATTGAAGTGTCTGATGTAACTATGACTGTTGAAGTGGAATAGTACAACAGATGGAAGCATATACTTCTATTATTTGATAATAATGGAGGTGCGCACAATGAATAAGACAATGAAAAAACTTAATATAACTATAATAATAGGGATTCTGGCAGTATGGGTGTCAGGGTCCTTATTTCATTTTGTGTATGACTGGACAGGAAAGAATACATTTGCCGGGCTGTTTTTTCCAACTAATGAATCAACATGGGAACATATGAAGCTGGCGTTCTTGCCGATGAACCTTTATGGAATCTATACATGGTATGCATTAAAGGACAGATACGAAGCAAGCGGCTTCGCAATTCTTCTGGGGGCAAATGTGGCAACATGGGCAATTCCGTTTCTGTACTACACATATATGGGAGTTCTTGGATTTTCAAAAATGTGGCTTGATATTGCAACATTTTTTGTGGCAGTGCTAACTGGTTTCGCTGTGGAGTATCATGTGTTAAGACGTGCCGGGCATGAGAGCTTTGTACTTGGAACATGGATTATGGCAATTGTTGATTTTATGATGGCAGCAGCATTTGTTTCATGCTCGTATGGTGCGCCTGAACTTGGCATATTTGCAAAACCTTAAAAATAACAGTTGACAATAACTAAATATAATAGTATGCTGTAACTGTACTAATCAATATAGTACAGTTATTACGCAAGCTTGTAACCAGTTTAAATAAAACACAGAAAGGAATGGAACATGTTCACTATAGATGTCATGTCGCGAGTGCCAGTCTATGAACAGCTCATTAAGCAGGTGGAAGACCAGGTGCTTAAAGGGATTATGAAGGAAGGCGATAAGATGCCATCGGTACGGTCTTTGTCGATGGAGCTGTCTACTAATCCGAATACAATCCAGAAAGCATACATGGAGCTGGACAGAAGAGGAATTCTGGTGAGCGTACCGGGAAAGGGCTCTTTTATATCGGCAGAAGCGTTAAAGATTGTCGGGAATCAGTCTAAGGAAAAGCTTTCAGATCTTAAGGAGATTGTAAGAAAGCTTGCATACGCAGGGGTGAGTAAGAGTGAGATAACAGATATGATTGAGGAGGTTTATAAGAGAATATGATAGAGGTAAAAGGTGTTACTAAATCATTTGATGACTTTACAGCACTTGACAATGTTACCTGTAATATAGCGGAGGGCTGTATATATGGTATGGTTGGTTCTAACGGTGCAGGAAAGTCTACGCTGCTAAGAGTCCTGTCAGGGATATATAAGGCAGATAAGGGAGAAGCAATAATCGATGGAATTAATGTGTATGAGAATACATACATGAAGAATAAGCTGGTGTTCGTTGCAGATGAATTATTCTTTCTTGCAGGCGCGAACATGAAGAGCATGGCTAAGTTCTATAGTTCAATATATGATAATTTTGATATGGACAGATTCGCAGAACTTACAAAAACATTTGGACTTGATCCATCTAAGAGTATATCAAACTTTTCAAAAGGAATGAAGAGACAGGCAGCTATAATACTTGCGCTTTCAACCAGAGCCAAGTATATGTTCTTTGATGAAACATTTGACGGACTTGATCCTGTTATGCGTAATCTTGTCAAGAAGTTAATATGTGGTGATGTTGCAGATAATAACGCTACTGTTATAGTTACATCACATTCATTAAGAGAGTTAGAAGACTTATGTGATCATCTGTCACTTCTTCACAAAGGCGGGCTGGTGTTAGACAGCGATGTATTTGAACTAAAGACGAGTCAGTTCAAGGTACAGGTAGCTTTTAAGGATGATTTTGATGAGAGTAAGTTTGAGGGCATTAGGATTACAAGATACCGTCAGGAGGGTTCAGTTGCCAACATGATAGTAAGTGGTGACAGGGAACAGACCATTGACATTATAAATGCCATGAATCCGGTAGTATTTGATGTCCTCCCACTTACACTTGAAGAGGTATTTACTTATGAGATGGAAGCACTCGGTTATACATTTGATGTGAAGGGGGATAAGACGCATGAATAATAAGAAAGTATTCAGCTTTCATATGTTTTTACAGACATTGAAGCAGACAAGGCTTGCAGGCTTTATAATGATGGCGGTAATTACACTTATATCAGTTGTACCGATTATTTCATCATTAAGCTATATTAAAGAATATAAACAGGTTAATAATGTAGGTGGAATTTCGGGGAATTATTTTCTGGTATTAGTATTCATAATTGTTGTACCTGTTATATCATTGATAGTATGGAGTTTTCTTAATAAGAGAAGCGGCAGTGATTTTTATCATTCAATTCCATATACAAGATTGTGCATATATCTTAGCAAGACGGCAGCAATACTTACATGGATTGCCGGAATACTTGTTGTGTCATATGTATCACAGGCAGTTTTATTCATGGCTAACAGGCAGTATTTTAATGTGGATTATGCAACAATGTTCCGGATGTATCTTTCGATATTTATATGCAGCCTTTTATGCATGGCAATTATAAATGTATCAATATCCATTACAGGAAACATATTAAGCAATATATGTGTTACAGGACTTATAATGTTTCTTCCAAGATTTATTATGTTAATGGTTACAGAACTGACTGTGTTTCATGGAGAAGCTTACATGATAAGCAACAGTGGTGTGGGGTTACTGGATTCTTCCAGCAATATGATTGTTGGCTGGGTATTTTCTGTATTTGATATGTACAATGGTTCATCAGGAATTGCAGATATGGTTCTCAGCCTTACAAGTAACTTATATACACTTGTGCTTGCACTTATATATATAGCACTTGGCGCACTTCTCTTTGTAAAGAGAAAAAGTGAAACAGCGGGAAAAGCAGCTAATGGAAAGGTTCTGCCAATGATTATCAGAACACTTATCGGCTTTTCAATTGCGTTTATAGGTGTAATGATAGCATATACAAGTATAGATAGTGATGAGACAATAGCAGTTGTTGTGATGTTTATTGTAAGTGCATTGGTTGTGTTTGTTTATGAATGTATAGTAAGTAAGAAGATGAATGTTATAAAGCAGTGTATTCCATCAATTCTTCTTGGATATGTTCTTGCAGTGGTAATTGGAACAGGAGCTAATTCATTTGGCAAATATGAGGCATCGTACGAACCGGATGCTTCAAAACTTGCATATGTATCAATTCAGTCAATGGATATGTACTATGCTTCAGATAACGGATATTTCAGTTCTATATCATCGAAGGTTCAGTTTACAGATGAAGAGATTCTTAAATATGTATCGGAGAAATTTGGGGCATATAAAGATAAATGTATATCAAATGGTGTTCATAATTATATTTATAACGGCAGAGGTTCAGTGACTAATTATAAGGTTGGTTTCAGACAGAATGGTGTTACACATTACAGAAGGATTCAGCTTACAGACAGTGATGCCAATAAACTTGCAAGTCTGTTAAAGAAGGATGAGAATTTTGTTAAGGCTTATATGGAACTTCCGGATAGTGACAAGATTTCTGTTAATTATATAACAGGTAATATGGAGGATTCTGACTGTAAGGATATATATGAAACAATTAAAAGTGAAATTAAACAGATTGGTTTTGAGAAATGGTATCAGATAGTTACTTCAGATGCTGATACTTTCTTGATGTCAGTACGGTTTTCAAAAAATGGCGTTACTTATGATATGGTTCTTCCAATCAGTAAGAATATGCCACAATCTTATAATAAGTATATTGGTATACGGAATGAATATGCCATTAGGAATAATGAAAAAGAGCTTGGGACAATGAGCGATATTTTAAAGCAGTATTTAAATGACAGTTCCAGAACATGGGATAAATATACTAGTGGATATGAAACTCTTTCAGCAGTTCTTGTATATAATGATACTAGAACATATATTAATCTGGATTCATATGTAAGAAAAGATGAAGAAAGAGCACAAAAAGTATTAAATGGACTTATAGAGTCCCTTGACAAGAAGAATTTTAATAAAAATATAAACGCAGATAATCCTTGTATTGTATTGAATTATGAAAAATATAATCCTGACAATGGTGAAACTGTCCTGGCAGATGCTATTATACAGTTAGATGGTTATACAAGGACAGAAGACTATATATCTGATATTGATTATTAATTACTTTTTGTGTTGAAATAATGTAATATAATAAGTATAATTAATGGGATGGTGTGTGGACATCATCCCATTATTTAAGATAGAAAAGGAACAGGATTATGTATGATTATTTAATAGTAGGAGCAGGACTTTTCGGTTCAGTGTTTGCACATGAGGCTGCAAAGGCAGGAAAGAAGGTTCTTGTAATAGATAAGAGAAATAATATTGCCGGTAATGTGTATACAGAGAAGAGAGAAGGAATTAATGTGCATGTGTATGGTGCACACATTTTTCATACTAATAATAAGAAGGTGTGGGAGTATCTTTCACAGTTTACTACATTCAACAGATTCACTAATTCACCTGTTGCTAATTATAAGGGCGAGTTGTATTCACTGCCATTCAATATGTATACCTTCAATAAGATGTGGGGCGTTGTGACACCACAGGAGGCAGCAGAAAGAATCGAGCAGCAGAGAAAGGAAGCAGGAATCACAGAGCCTAAGAACCTTGAGGAGCAGGCTATAAGTCTTGTTGGAACCGATATATACGAAAAGCTGATTAAGGGATATACACAGAAGCAGTGGGGCAGACCATGCAACGAGCTTCCATCATTCATTATCAAGAGACTTCCTGTAAGACTTACATTTGATAATAATTACTTTAACGCACTTTATCAGGGAATTCCTGAGGGTGGATATACTAAGATGGTTGCCAATATGCTTGATGACAGTGAACTTTCCGGAAGCATTGAAGTAAGACTTGGAGTTGATTATCTTGCTTCTTCTGATGCTAAGGAAGAATTAGACAGTCAGGCTGAAAAGGTTGTATACACAGGTGCGATAGATGCGTACTTTGATTATAAGCTTGGAAATCTTGAATATCGTTCAGTAAGGTTTGAAACAGAGACTCTGGATATTCCTAATTTTCAGGGTAATGCAGCGGTCAACTACACTGATGCAAAGACTCCATGGACAAGAATTATTGAGCACAAATGGTTTGAATTCGGTAAGGACGAGGATGGCAATGACCTTCCTAAGACTGTTATCAGTCGTGAATACAGCTCTGAGTGGAAGCCAGGTGATGAGCCATATTATCCTGTAAATGATGAGAAGAACGGCGCTTTATATGCACAGTATAAGGAACTTGCTGATGCTGAAAGCAAGGTTATATTTGGCGGACGTCTTGGTGAGTACAAATATTATGACATGGATGCTGTTGTGGCAGCAGCACTTGACTGTGCCGCAAATAATATATAATTGCAGGTGGTGGGGTGACTTGTAATAAAGTCACCCCTGAAAATTGTCACTTGCCTTGCGGTCACATAACTGACTGTATATATCAGGACCAAGTCCTGTCTGTAATTCGGCATATGCTTTTCTTAACTGTTCGTCAGTCATATGCTCACGTCTTCTTTCGATTGCATTAATACTGTCGAGAATCACTTTGTCCTGATTATCGCGAGTTTCCCAATTATACATGGTGTGTCCTTTTACGATAGATTTATTGTTATTATCGGTTGGAAGATTTTCTGAGCTATTCATAAATTCACCTCATTTTATATAAGATAGTTTTTATATAAGATATTATCTGCATTAAATCATTGTCTATACTTGAAAAACATGGCATAGCATTGTAATATTAAAGGGTGTGTAAACATCAGAGGGAGAGTATAAATGTTAAATCTAAATGGTATGCTGTCTATTGTTATGCCGGCTTACAATGAGGAAAAGCTTATATATCACAGTATCATGGAAACATTGAGAATTGTTGAAAAGTTTGTTCCTGAATTGGAAATAATTGCGGTTAATGATGGCAGTAAGGATAATACCAAAGCTGAGATAGAAAGGGCTATGAAGCAGGATAGCCGTGTGCGTATGGTAAGTTCTGAAAAGAACAGAGGCAAGGGCAATGCAATAATTGCCGGGGTGTCACAGGTTGAAGGAAAGTATGTCGCATTTGTTGATGCAGACCTTGAACTTAATCCATCACAGCTAGAAGGTTATCTTAAGAAAATGCTTGATGATAATAAAGATGTTGTTATCGGCTGCAAGTTCCTTAAGGATTCCAAGCTTGATTATCCGTTTAAGAGGAAAGTAATAAGCATGTGTTATTATATAATGCTTCTTGTCCTGTTCCATCTTAATGTCAAGGATACGCAGACCGGGCTTAAGGTATTCAGGGTTGAGGCAATTAAGCCGGTTGCACATCTTATAAGAACATCAGGTTTTGCATATGATATAGAACTTTTAGTGGCAATTCACAGAAGAGGCTTTTCGATAGCACAGATGCCTGTGGAGGTTGTGTATGTGAGAGATTCCGGTGTAAAGCGTATAGGAATGAAGGATATATGGCGTGCATTCTGTGATACATGGGCAATATTCGGGAGAGTTTATTTCAGACACTATTATGATTAATCAGGAGCTGCATAAGAGATGAAGATTTTATTCAGGTGGATTAAAGAGAAAATTAGTGATATATGGACCAAAGCAGTAGTTCCGCATGCCAGAATATGCATGATTTCCGGAGCAGTTGTGGCTGTGGCAGGAGCTTCTGCAATAACAGCTGTTGAGTATATTAATTATAATAACAAGACACAGATTCAGGCCCAGGAAACAGAAGCCGAGACGCAGAAAGAGACACAGACACATAACAACGTGGAACAGACAAAGCCTGTTGTTATGGAGACAGAGACAGAAACACAGGAAGAGGTTTAGTAAGAAGCAGATATGGACGATACAGAGATTAATACAACAGATACGAATGAGACTGAGACAGAAGGCAAAGAGATAGAAGAAAAAGAAGAGTATGAGGTGCTTGAGGTAGATAAAGTACCTGAGGGTTATAAGGAAAAGATGGTAGCCTTCTTCAAAGTCAGGAAGCATGTTATTATGACTGCAGTTCTGACATCAGTAGCTTTAATAGTGGCAATTGTTGCAATTGCAGTAGGAGTTAATATCAATAAAACACCTAAGAAGCATCAGCCGGAAATAGTTGAAGCAGCAGAGACTGAGACAGAAACGTGGCCAGAGACTAAGACACAGGAAGAAACAACCGAAGAGACAGAGACAGAAGAAGAATCAACAGAGGAAGAGACTTATCAGGTGATAGAGAATATCATGACTAAGGTTGTTAAGGATAGCACTGTTACGCAAAAAGAAGATCCAATTAAGAACAGGAATAATGAATCTTCAGGCGAAGTTATAAAGCCAGTTTCTTATGTTGATAATGCTGTTTCTGGAAGCATAAGCGTTTCATCTGTTAAGAAATCTGGCGATGATATTGTGTATATTGTGAAGAGCAGGAAAGCAAAGAATTTCACAGAAAAACAGATTGCAGGATGTGTTAAAGGTTCTGTTCTTGTACAGGAGAATGAGCAGGAAAACAAATACGCAGGCTATATATATGAGACTGGAATAGTAGAAGTTACTGGTGGAAGCGAAAAGGTTGTCACAACATTTCTTATGGAGAATAATTCTAAGAATGAGGAGACAAAGGAAACATCTGAAAGTATAAGGACTTTATCCAATATAGAAGAAACTTCACAATCGGAATCAGAAAGTTCAACCGAAAGTAAGAAGGTTTCGTATATAGTTATGGAAGTTGAAGCACAGATAGAATATATATATGCTGACGGATGGCAGAATATCAAAGGAAAAAATTATTACTTTGAAGATTCTAATGCTGTAACAGGATGGAAGAATATCGACGGAGTACAGTACTATTTCAATGCGGATGGTTCACTTGGTTCATCACTTGTAATTGATGTTTCAAGATATAATGGCAGTATTGACTGGGATAGTGTTAAGGCTTCCGGTATTAATTATGCAATGATAAGAGTTGGCTACAGGGGATATGAGACAGCTAATCTTGTCCTGGACAACAGATTTCATGAGAACATGAGCCAGGCAATCGCAGCAGGAGTTAAAGTGGGTGCATATATTGTTACCCAGGCGGTGAATACTACTGAGGCAGTTGAAGAGGCCAGCTTTATTGTATCAGCCTGCAGTGGATATAACATATCACTCCCGCTTGCCATTGATGTTGAAAGTGCAGGTAATGGAAGTGGACGAGGAGATAAGATATTATCATCACAGAGAACAGCAGTTGTTAATGCATTTGCACAGACTGTGAATAATTGTGGATATTCAGCGGTTGTATATGCAAATAAAGACTGGATGAATAACCGTATGTATGCTGGTAATATAAGCTGCAGCGTATGGCTTGCACAGTACAGAAGCCAGTGTACTTATACAGGTCCTTTTTCAATGTGGCAGTTTACTGATAAAGCAAGAGTTAATGGTATATCAGGATATGTTGATATGAGTGTATGGAAACATTAAGTGACTATATAAAACAACTAAAAAACGTGACATTTCTTTAACAGAGTGGTATAATCAATCGGAATGTATATTCACGAGGAGATAAAATATGAGTAAGAGTCAGGAACAGATGAAGGAATTGATTGAAGCCATAAGGTCTGGTCAGAGTGATAAAGAGACTTTATGTAAAGCAATTCAGAAAGATGTTAACAATCTTATATATCCTGTGTTTGGGGAGGATTACAAGAGAATTTCGCCTAGGGCAATAATTGATATATGCATGAATCTTGACAGCATTAATGTCGATAAGAATATTATGCGGCAGATTGCAACAAGAGTATCGGTGTATATGTTCGGTCTTATAGATGATTCTACTATAAGAATAGATGATAATTGTGTATATGAGTACAATCGTATTAAGGAAGATGAAGAATTATTTGGCATTATCAGGGATAATTCCAAGATGTTCAAGGATTTCAAGGCATACGATTCAGTTTCAGACAATATTAAGTCTTTATCAAGAGTACAGACTATAATGATGGAACTTTATGGATATGAGATGCATTCCATAGATGAAATCCAGTCATTGCTTAACACTGACAGAGATACAATTTCTAAGATTATTGGAATGATGAAGAATAATATGTTAGGTATAACTTCGGAGGATGAGGACGTACTTGAATATGAAGCTTTTGATGAGAGAAATGCTGAGGCTGAAGCTGAGACAGATGAAGGTGATGAAATTGCAGCCATAGCACCGGAGGATATCATAATTCCAGAGAACATTACAGATTCTGAATCTGATGAAGAGCCTCAACCTGTGAGTACGGAAGAACGTCCAGTTGAAGAGGCATCTGACATTGGTGTAGAAGAATCGGACGATGAAGAAGAGGGCGTTACATTAGAGTATGAAGAAGATGATTATAATGATGCCCCTATGTACTATGAAAGAGATGGAAGAAAACGTAACATTATAGACAGACTTGTCGATATGACAGGAAGAATATTGCCAGATACTTCAAGAGAAGCAAGACGTAATATAATATATTCTATTATGATTATGGTTCCGGTTGTTATTGTTATTATTATTTCAATAATTGCAATGTCAGGAGGCGCAAATAAGTCACATAATAAAGTGTCATCTACTGAATATACAACCAAGGCACCATCTGAGACTGTTGTGAATAAGGAAAGTTCAGGCGTTGCGGAATCAAGTACAGAGGTGACAACTGAAAGTACAAGCATACAGCAGGAGACGACAAAGGCTGCTACACAGAGAGCAACGGAAGCCTCTACCAGAAGAACAGAGGCAGAAACACAGCAGGAGTCAGAAGAAGAGTCTGGCACACCACCAGAGACTAGCACACCATCAGAGACTAATGCACCGGAGACTACTACTCCACAAGAAGATACAGAATCAACATCTGAAAGTGTTGCAGAAAAAACAACTGAGGCTACACAGGCATCAGCAGAGAATGTTTCAGCAGATAACTAAAAAACATACTATCTATAACAGATATTTTAAGGAAGGATTGCTATGAAATGTGTAATATTAGCTGGAGGTAGTGGTGACAGTTTATGGCCATTATCCAGAAGGCAGTTTCCAAAGCAGTTTATGAAAATAAAAGAGGGCCGGTCATTGTTACAGGAAACTGTAGTAAGAAACATGCCGTTCTGTGAGGAATTCATAATAGTTACCAATGAGAGCTATAAGAATATTGTTAATGGACAGATGAAGGCATTTCAGAGTCTTAAGTACAGAGTTATTCTTGAGGGCACACCGAAAGGAACAGGAGCAGCTGTACTGTTAGGGACTATGTTTGCCAATCCATCAGAATTGGTTCTGGTTGTTAATTCGGACAACCTGATTGAAGGCGAAGGATACAAAGAAGCAGTTATTGCTGCTAAAGAATATGCAAAAGAAGGCTATCTTGCGGTACTTGGAATTAAACCAGAATCGCAGTCATCAACTTACGGATACATATTCCGTGATAAAGAGAATGTAAAGAAATTCATTGCAAGAATTGATTTTGATGAGAATGAGACAGAGGGTCTGCTAGGTTATGGTTATGATGAAGGATATCTCTGGAACAGCGGAATACTTGTATTCACAGCGGGAGATATGACTAATGCAGCAAGAAAATTGTCGCATGAGCTTTATACAACATGTAAGACTGCTAAGAGAAAAGTACCTGCAATCAGAAGGTCAGTTCGTTTTTCTGAGAGTATAATGCAGCCTATGCCACATGGAAGCATTGAAACGCTTCTCCTTGAAAAATGTGATTCAATAAAAGTAGTAGAAGCAAAGTTTGAGTGGCTTGATGTAGGTAATGCCAGTGATCTGGCTGAATTTGGCAATAATATTAAGTCAGAATGTGTTATTAAATACGACTGTGATAATGTCAATATTATCAATAATGCACCGAGAAGACTGGTAGTGGCTAATGATTTAAGAGACTTAGTTGTTGTTAACACAGATGATGCAACATATGTTTCATCTAAGAAATCTGCCGATAATATTAAGCAGATTATGAAAGATAACATGGAGACATATGAAGCATTTTTCGATTATAACAGAACTACTTATAAAGAGTGGGGAATGCAGGAGATACTTAATTATTCCCAAGGGTATAAAGTAAGAAAACTTACGATATTCCCAGGAATGTCAATGGCTCTTCACCAGCATGAGAAAAGAACAGAACACTGGTCGATAGTCGAAGGTGTTGCAACAATTACAGTTGGTAATGAGACAGCGGATTATAATAAATACGAAAGTGTATTCATACCAGTTGGAGCAAAGCATAAGATAGCTAATAAGACGGATAAGAATGTGGTTGTTATCGAGGTTGGTATAGGAGACAATATTTCCGATAATGACCTTGTAAAGATATATAATCAGGATAACCAGCAGGTATCTAATTATGTAAGACTTGATAAGAGTCCTATTATAAAGCTCGAGCCTGCATTTAAGGATAATCTGTGGGGCGGAACCAAGATACGTGATGTATATGGCAAGAAATGCGATTATGATGTTATAGGTGAAAGCTGGGAGCTTTCAGCGCATCCTGACGGACAGAGCCGTATAGCAGAAGGAAGATACAAGGGAATGCTCTTTAATGAGTATCTTAATATTATAGGAAAAGATGCACTTGGCTGGAAATGTCAGGCACAGGACAGATTTCCTATTCTTATTAAGTTCATTGATGCAAAACAGGCACTTTCTATACAGATTCATCCGGACGATGAATATGCACTTGAGAATGAGAATGAGTATGGAAAGAACGAGATGTGGTATGTAGTGGACAGTGAGCCCGGTTCATACCTCTACTGTGGTCTTTCAAGGGATGCTTCAAAGGAAGAGATTCTGGAAAGAATCAATAATAATACAATAACTGATATACTTAACAAGATTGAGGTTAAAGCCGGTGATGTTGTTATGGTTAAAGCAGGAACAATTCATGCGATTGGTGCCGGAGTATTTATATGCGAGATACAGCAGAATTCTAACTGTACATATCGTATGTATGATTATGACAGAAGGGATAAGTTCGGTAACCCAAGAGAGCTTCATGTCAAGAAGGCACTTGATGTTGTAGATAATCATAAGTATGTCAAAGATAATAAGACAGAGATAGTTCTGGCAAGGAATGAACATTTTACAGAACAAAGACTTGTACAGTGTAAATATTTTGAAGTATTCAAGTATGAAGTTACAGATGAAGTTAAGATAGCTGTAGATGAAGCATCATTTGTATCAGTACTGTTTATCAGTGGAAAAGGAACTATCGAAACAGATGATTATGAGAAGGTAATGCCATTCAAGGCAGGAGAAAGTTTCTTTATAAGTGCAGGTCAGAGAGGCATAATTGTTAAGGGTCAGGCGACAATGATTGTTACCAGAGTATAAAAAATGTTTGCGCTTGACGAATTTTGATGTATAATGACCAGAGAATTCTTTATTAAAAGGAGATAAAAACATGTTATCAGTAGTAATACCAACATTTAATGAAAGCAAGAATATCAGAAATCTGGTTGCACAGGTTGATGTTGCTTTGAAAGGTGTTGATTATGAAATTGTCTTTGTTGATGATAGTAAGGACAATACACCTGATGTAATTATGGAAGTTGCTAAAGAATATCCACAGGTAAGAATGGAACATAGAAAGAACGGAACAGGATTAGCAACAGCTGTTCTTGATGGATTTAAGCTTGCAAAGGGCGAGTATATGGCATGTATGGATGCAGATTTACAGCACCCACCAATTGTTCTTAAATATATGTATAAGGCTATGGAAAGCGGTGCAGATTTCTGTATACCTAGCCGTCTTATTCCAGGTGGTGATGATGGCGGACTTAACTGGTATAGAAAGTTCGTATCTGGAACAGCCAGAAAGATAGGACAGGTAATGTTACCATGTCTTAGAAAGATATCTGACCCAACAAGCGGACTATTTATGTTCAGAAGAGAAGTTATTGAGAATGCCGACCTGCAGCCGATTGGATGGAAGATTATGGTTGAAGTTCTTGCTATGGGAACATACAGCAAGGTAGTTGAGATTCCTTATAAGTTCCAGCAGAGAACTGAAGGTGAGTCAAAGCTTTCTGGAAAGGTTACATTAGAGTACTTAAAGCAGCTCAAGAATCTTAGAAAGAGATACAACAAGAGCAATAAGTATGAAGTTGAAGTATGGTCAACTGAGAGAATGATGGCATAATAATTGTGCGTATGTTTGGAAGAGGATAATATTATGGGTAAGTATTTTGGAACTGATGGGTTCAGAGGAGAGGCTAATGTGACTCTTACTGTTGACCATGCATTTAAAGTAGGAAGATTCTTAGGATGGTATTATGGCAAGAATCATGAGGACGGTAAAGCTAAGATTGTTATTGGTAAGGATACAAGAAGAAGCAGTTATATGTTTGAGTATTCTTTGGTAGCAGGTCTTACAGCATCAGGAGCAGATGCATACCTGCTTCATGTAACAACTACACCAAGTGTTTCTTATGTAGCAAGAACAGAAGATTTTGACTGCGGAATTATGATTTCTGCAAGTCACAATCCTTTCTATGACAATGGAATTAAGCTTATTAATGCAGCTGGTGAGAAGATGAAGGAGGATGTTATCTCTGAAATCGAGAAGTACCTTGATGGTGAGATGGGAGAGATTCCATACGCAACAAGAGAAAAGATTGGATGCACAGTAGATTATACAGCAGGTCGTAACAGATATATGGGATATCTAATGAGTCTGGCAATCTATTCATTCAAGGGAATCAGAGTAGGTCTTGATGCTTCTAATGGTAGTGCATGGACACTTGCCAAGGCTGTATTTGATGCATTAGGAGCCAAGACATATGTTATAAATGCAGCTCCGGACGGAACTAATATTAATGAGAACTGCGGTTCTACACATATTGAAGGTCTTCAGGATTTAGTAAGAAGAGAGCATCTTGATGTCGGATTCGCATTTGACGGTGATGCAGACAGATGTCTCTGTGTAGATGAAAAGGGTAATGTTATAACAGGTGACCATATTCTTTACATCTATGGATGCTACATGAAGGATAGAGATAAGCTTGCAGGCAACAAGGTTGTAACAACTGTTATGTCTAACTTCGGACTTTATAAAGCATTTGATGCAGTTGGAATTGAGTACGAGAAGACTAAAGTTGGTGATAAGTATGTATATGAATGTATGTCAGAGAACGGCTACCGCATAGGTGGTGAGCAGTCAGGACATATCATATTCTCTAAATATGCAACAACAGGTGATGGAATTATCACAGCTCTTAAGATGATGGAAGTTATGCTTGCCAAGAATAAGACATTATCAGAACTTGCAGCACCACTTGCTATCTATCCACAGGTTCTTAAGAACATCAGGGTTACAGATAAGACACAGGCACAGGATGATGCAGATGTTAAAGCTGCAGTTGAGGCAGTTGCCAATGCACTTGGTACAGACGGACGAATCCTTGTACGCGAAAGCGGAACAGAGCCGGTTGTGCGTGTAATGGTTGAGGCTGGAAGCACAGAAGAGTGCGAGAAGTATGTCGACCAGGTGATAGATGTTATAAAGAGCAAGGGATATGCAGTGTAAATTTATATGAATATTTTTTTTACCTCCACATAAGATTAATTAGGTCTTATTGTGGGGGTGTTTTTTATGTGTAGAAAAGTATGGGGAAAAGTTGTGACTGTCATGCTTGCATTGTTGATAATTATGCCTGTGTGCGCCATGACGGGGTGCTCTGGCAGCAAAGAACCGGATAATAAGACCAGTGTTGATTATACAGTGGTTGAAAATGCGGATTTGCCGGAGGAACTTAAGAAGCTTATTGAAAGCAAAAAAGATAAAGTGATGAGGCTTACATATACGACTAAGGATTATACATATGTTGTGGCCGGTTATGGAACAAGGGAAACCAGCGGATATTCAATTAAGGTTAATAATGTCTACACAGGCGATAATGCGTTGTACATTGACCTTAACCTGATAGGACCTGCTGCTGGCGAAGCTGTTAATGAGGTGGAGACGTATCCGGTAATAGTGCTTAAGATGGAGCGGCGGGAAGAAAGCGTCGTATTTAAAATGTAGAATGTATGGGAGGTCAGTCTGTGAGACTCAGAACAGAAAATATTCATGAATACAGGTTAAAATGTAATACCGTGGCACAGATTACACTGGACGATGATTTTAATGTGCCTGATACAAAGGATGATATTGAACTTATTGTGAAGGAATGGGGGAATGTCCAGACAGACAGCGTTAAAGTTAATAAGGATAAAGCAACAGTGGATGGCGAATTAAGATTTGCACTGTTGTATATCGGTGCCACGTCCAGTGCAGAACGTATGCATCCTGTGAAGATGGATGGAAGAATGAATTTCAGCGAAAATGTTAATCTTTCGAGTGACTGCACTGGCGATTATATAACATGCCAGGCGTCAATAGAGGACCTTAGCATTAAGGCAATTAATTCAAGAAAGATAAGTGTTAAAGCCATTGTGACGCTTAAGCTTATATGTGAGAATCTGCAGGATATCCAGATGATAACAGGTGTGGAAGAGACTGAAAATACAGATATACAGCAGCTAGGAAAGGAACTCGAGTTCGTGCAGCTTGCTGTTAATCAGCGTGACAATTTCCGAATAAGGGAAAATGTATCACTTCCTGCAGGTAAACCTGAGATACAGGAAATAATCTGGGATGATGTTGATGTGAGAAATTTGAATACAAGGCTGGCAGATGACGGTCTTTCAATGACTGGAGAATTAGATATATTTGTAATGTATATTGGAAACGGTGATACGGGTAATGTTCAGTGGTATGAGACAACAGCTTCATTTGAGGGACGACTGGATATAAGCGGATGTAATGCAGATATGATACCATATGTTAATTTTCAGATTATTGGAAAGACAATAGAAGAAAGACCCGACCTTGATGGCGAAAACCGTGATATCGCAGTTGAAGTGGTGCTCGATATGGACGTCAAGGCATACGAGGAGCGGAAGAAAGATGTGATAGCGGATATATATTCACCATCGCATGATATGGAGATAGAGACTTCTGATACACAGCTTCGGTGTCTTGTTGTGCGTAACAATGTGTCAAGCCGCGTATCAGGTAATCTGCAGCTTGAAAACTATGCAGACCTTATGCAGATATGCAATTGTACAGCGACAGTGCAGCTTGATGATGTTACATATTCGGCAGGAGAGCTTGTAGTGGAGGGAGTTGTCAGTGCAAATGTGTTCTACATAACGTCAAGCGACAGCCAGCCACTTGGAAGTGTGCATACGATAATTCCATTTGCAGGTACAGTTAAGATTGCCAAGATAAGTGCTGATGAACTTGAATATAATATTAAACCTTCAATACAGCAGCTTTCGGCGACAATAAACAGTGCGGGTGTAATAGAGGTAAAAGCATCAGTTTCATTGGATGTAATTGTTTTTAAGAATTTTGAGTATTGTGGAATCAAGAGTGCATATATGTCAGAAGAAAAATGTGATCTTTCACAGATGCCGTCAATGACCGGATATATTGCAGATGGTACTAAGACATTGTGGGATGTTGCTAAAATGTATCACACAACAGCAGATTCAATAAAGGCAAGTAATCCTGAGTGTGCTGATGGATTGTCAGAGTCGGTAGTTATACCAAGAAAGACAAAACTTCTGTTAGTTAAGGCATAGAGAAAATAAAGCCAGAAGTGCAAATAATCAAAGGGGTGCATGTGGAAACCACATGTACCCCTTAACTTGTTAAATAATAATTATCAGAATTAGTTTTCTGTCTTTTCAATCTTGATTGTGGATTTCTTCCATATTCCTGTCCAGTACAGTGCATAAAGTATGGCAGCGGATGTTCCATTACTGATTACGACAGCATACCATACAGATTCAACGCCCATATTAAGCACATTGGCACATACCCAGAGTGTGAGCAGACGGAATATCCATATTCTTGAAGCATCTACAATCATTGTAATCATGGTGTGGCCGCTTCCCTGAAAAAGACCCTGCGTAACATTGTAGAACGCATTGCTCCAGCACCAGAAAGCCATAAGTGAGAGGAAATCTGTTGCAAGCGGGATAACTCTTTCATCTGATGAGAAAAATGTTACCATAGCCTGTGAAATAAATCTTCTTGATAGAATCAAGCCAAAGAATAACAGGAACAGTGCTCCCATGCGGAGAGCATAATGGTAAGCTTTGTCTGCTCTTTCCTGTTGTCCGGCACCTATATTCTGACCAACGATAGTTGATATGGCGGAGCCGATACCATTTGCAGGCATTGTAATGATACTGTTAATCTTGTTGCCGATACCATAAGCACTTGTTGCAATAAATCCGTAAGCATTAACATTTTTAGTCATAAGAAGGAAACCAAGCTGCATAGTGCTTCCACCGATTGCTGTAGGAAGTCCGATTTTTACAATTGAACCCATCTTATTACCTTCAAACTTAAATCCCCTGAAATTAATTCGTATTAGCTGGCTTGGTCTTGTAAGTACAATAAGTGCAATAACTGCACATGGAATCTTGGCAATCAGAGTTGCAAGGGCAGCTCCACCAATACCCCATTTGAAAACCATAAGGAATAATGGGTCTAATATAAGATTAATAACAACGCCAAACATATTAAGAAGCATTGGTTTTACTGTGTCGCCCTGTGACTGTTTTACAGATGTGAACAGGTTGATTGTGAACAGGAACGGCAGGTCAAGAACAACAATTCTTATGTATGTAAGTCCATATGTGTAGATGCTGCCTTCTGCACCGAGCCACTTCACAAGTCCCGGAGAGATAAGCCAGCATATAAGTGCACATAATACTGAAAATACAAGTGAAGTGAGACAGATGTGGTTAGCCATAGAGTTGGCCTGTTTATCTTCTCTTGCACCAAGATACTGTGATATAAGAATTGCACCGGCTGTTGTGATACCGTTACCGAAATTAATCAGAATATTCTGGAATGGAGACACGAGTGTAATTGCAGACTGGTTCTCAGTTCCTATCTTTCCAAGCCAGAAAGTATCTGTCAGATTGTACATTGACTGTATAAAACTGTTAATCATAACAGGAATTGCCAGCATGAGAATTGCGTGGAAAAGATTACCATTAAGAATCATATCTCTCTTGTCTTCACTTATTGGTTTTGCCATAATAGACCTTCTTTCATAATATAAATATATTAAAATCCTTTTGCTTTACAGAAAAATTTTTAAAATACTGATTTTTGGTTGACATTTCAAAATCCTTTATACATAATATAAGTATAAAAAACAGTGATTTCTACAATTAAACCGATGAAAAATTATAATAATACAGAAATTTTATTATAATAGTCGTAAAAAGCTGGAATGAGAGGTTGGAATATATGTTTCAGGATATGTCGAAGGATTTTGATATTAAGAGAATAAAAAGAAGTAATACCAGTTGTTCTACAGGAGTAGGGTCACATGTGCATCCGTTTAATGAGATATTCTATCTTTCGAGTGGAGAGTGTACAAGTTTTATTGACCACAATATTTATAAGTTTGGAAAGGGAGATCTTGTTATTGTTCCAAGCGGCTGTCTTCACAAGACAACTTATAATGGAAAAGGAATGCACGAAAGAATTGTTATAAGCTTCAGAAATGAAGCAACTGAATGGATTCAGAACCAGACTGGCAAAGAGCTTATGGAAAACTGCATGAAGCCGGGAGTCATTAATATTCCTGAAAAAAGAAGAGATTATGTTGTTGCCCTGCTTGATAAACTGCTATTTGAAAATGATTCTCCTGATGAGTTGTCTCCTGCATTTATAAAGGTAGGACTTATAGAACTGCTGCTTTTTATTATCCGCTGTAAGAATTATGAGGAAAATGTTATTAAAGAAATTGATGTAGATAATCGAATAATTCAGGAAGTTGCCACTTATATATATGAGCACTACGCAGATAATCTGTCACTTGAAAATGTTGCAGAAAAATTTAACTTAAGCAGGTCGTATCTGTCGAAGAAATTTAAGACAGCTACTGGATTTGGATTTAAAGAATATATTATTAACGTCAGAATTCAGAATGCCTGCAGACTTCTGCTTGAGACAGACAAGTCTATTACTGACATTGCATTTGAATGTGGATTCAATGACAGTAATTATTTTGGTGATGCCTTCAGGAAGGCAAAGGGGATTTCGCCCCATAAGTATCGTAAGAATGAAACATTTTAGAATTGTAATTATAAGATTGTACTTGATTTTATACAATTTCTTTAATATAATAGTCTTGAAAAATGGATTTTGTATACAAGGTTAGGTAATATATGGAAAGTATCAGATTAAAGGCAAGAGCTAAGATTAATCTTGGACTTGATGTTATTGGAAGACGTGAGAATGGTTATCATGATGTAAGAATGGTTATGCAGACTGTTGGATTGTATGACCGTATTATTATGACGAAGATTCCAGAGGAAGATATAAGAATTAAGACTAATATAGGATTTCTTCCTGTTAATGAGAACAATCTTGTTTATAAAGCAATTATGCTTATGAAAAATAAGTATAAGCTTGATGGAGGAATAGAGGTTGATCTTAATAAATTCATTCCAGTTGCTGCTGGAATGGCTGGAGGTTCAAGTGACGCGGCAAGCGCACTTTTTGGAATGAACAGACTTTTTGATCTTAATATTCCGATGAAGGAACTTATGAATATAGGTGTTGAGATAGGAGCAGATGTTCCTTATTGTCTTATGAGAGGTACAGTGTTAGCTGAGGGAATTGGCGAGAAGCTTACAAGGCTTTCGGATATGCCATTCTGTCATATTCTTATAGCGAAGCCACCGGTTAATGTATCGACAAAGCTTGTTTATGAGAAACTTGATAGTACACAAGTCAAGTCACATCCTGATATAGATGGAATAATTGAGGCTATTAAGTTAAAGGATGTTGCGCTTGTTGCTTCAAGAATGGGTAATGTATTAGAGTCGGTTACAGTGCCATTGTATCCGGTTATTGACAGTATTAAGAGTGATATGATAGAGCATGGAGCTATTAATGCAATGATGAGCGGAAGTGGACCGACAGTATTTGGAATATTCCCTGATGAACAGTCGATGATAGCATGCCAGCAGTTCTTAAGACAGAAGGGCGAGGCAAGGCAGGTGTATACAACGGAAACATTTACTCCATAATATATATGAGAACAATACACATTCAGAGTAATAGAGAAAGGCAAGGTTTTATATGAAAGGTGAACTTAAGATGGATGTTAATGACTATCTCCCATTAAGAGACGTGGTTTTTAATACTTTAAGGCAGGCGATTCTTCGTGGTGAGATGGAACCAGGCGAGAGACTTATGGAAATACAACTCGCAGAGAAGCTTGGAGTAAGCAGAACTCCTATCAGAGAGGCAATCAGAAAGCTTGAACTTGAAGGCCTTGTTATTATGATTCCAAGAAAGGGTGCTGAGGTTGCCCATATAACAGAGAAGGACATGAGAGATGTTCTTGAGGTAAGAGCAGCACTTGAGGAGCTTGCAGCAACACTTGCATGCCGCAATGTTACTCCGGAGCGAATTGAAGAGCTTAAGCTGGCAAATAAGAGATTTGAAGCAGCAATTATATCTAAGGATGTGGTTGCAATTGTAGATGCTGATGTGAATTTCCATGATATTATATATGCAATGACAGATAATCAAAGACTTATTCAGATTATTAACAATCTAAGAGAGCAGATGTACAGATACAGGCTGGAATATGTTAAGGATGCAAGAGCACATTCTATTCTTATCAGCGAACATAATGACATCATTGATACGCTTTCTAAGAAAGATGAGGAGAATACTAAGACTGTCATAAGACAGCATATTACTAATCAGGAAAAGGGTATTATCAGACTTCTTAACAAATAATACTAAGGTTACATGGAGGCTGGCTGTATTCGCCAGCCTTTGTTAGTTTGTAAATTCCTGTTTATTATGGAAATATGTGGATATAATCCCAGATATGAAAATATATCAGGGGGTAAATATCATATGAACATAAAAAAGAAACTTGGAATTCTGCTTATTGTTATAATAGCTGTCAGTGGACTGGTTGGTTATTACAGGGTGTCTTATGCAGGAAATTTAGAGGCAGTTACAGAAGGAATATCAGAGAGTATAATCAGATTCCATGTGAGGGCCAACAGTGATTCACAGGAAGACCAGGAGGTTAAGCTTAAGGTTAAGGAAGCAGTAGTTGATTACATAAGACCGGCTCTTTCAGAGTCAGATTCTCTTTCAGAGTCAAGAGCTATATTAGAGGCAGAAAGTGATAACATAAGAAATATTGCAATTAAGACTTTAAGAGATAATGGATTTATGGAAGATGTAAGCGTATATTTTGAGAAAAGTTATTTTCCGGTTAAATCATATGGTGATGTTACATTTCCAGCAGGATACTATGAGGCTTTCAGAGTAGATATAGGAGAGGCAGAGGGAAAGAACTGGTGGTGCGTGCTGTATCCGCCATTATGTTTTGTAGATGCAGTGTATGGCGTAGTTCCAGAGGATTCTAAAGAAAAGCTTGCAGGAGTTCTTACAGACGAAGAATATAAGACAGTAACTGACAGGGGCTGTAAAGTCAGATTTAAATATTTAACATTTATAAATGAACTGCTTGGATTATAAGCAGTCAGTGGAGGAAGGACAATTGAATAATAAGGATAAGGTCTTTATTAAGATAAAAGGTTTATATACAGGAACAATGGCTGAGGAAACCTCGTGTGATGGTGAAGATATTGAAGTAATTGAGTCACAGGACGATGAGGTTGAAGTTATAAATGTTGGCACATACTCAGTTGTCAACGGCAAGGAATATATACGGTATGAGGAAGTATATGACGATTCACAGGAACGGTCAAACAGCATAATCAAGATTGATGGTGACAGCGTAGAGGTGACAAAGAAGGGCGTTGTATCTACTAAGATGAGGTTTACAATGGGGAGTAAAAATATGACTTATTACCAGACACCTTATGGAAATATGAGCTTGGGGATTATCACAAAAAGTCTTGAAATTGAACGAACTGAGGATACAATAAGTATATATCTTGTGTATGGAATGGAAGTGAATTGTGAACATCTTTCAGATTGTGATATGCAGATAACAATAACAACCAGAGAACTTAGAATTGATGAATAGTACATTTTTCTTTGAAAAAGGAGTAGTTATGAAGAAACAGTTTGATGAGAGAAATCTTACAATGGTAATGGATTTTTATGAACTTACAATGGCTAATGGTTATTTTAAGGATGAGGACAAGGAAAGAAAGGTTGCATTTGATGTGTTCTACAGAAAGAATCCTGATAATGCCGGCTATGCTATATTTGCAGGTCTTGAACAGATTATTGAATATATTGAGAATCTGCATTTTGACGAAGATGATATTGAATATTTAAGAGGACAGGGGCTTTTTGGGGAAGAATTCCTTGCATACCTTGCCAACTTTAAGTTCAAAGGAGATATATATTCATTCCCAGAAGGAACTATTATGTACCCTAATGAACCTGTAATTACTGTTGTTGCACCATTACTTGATGCACAGCTTGTTGAAACTGCAATTCTTCTTCAGGTTAACCACCAGTCTCTTATTGCAACTAAGACAAGAAGAATCGTGCGTTCAGCTAAGGGACGTGCTGTATCAGATTTCGGTGCAAGACGTGCACATAACATGGATGCAGCAGTATATGGTGCAAGAGCAGCTTACATCGGTGGTGCAGTTGGAACAGCTACTGTTCTTGCCGGTCAGATGTTTAATATTCCAATCAGTGGAACAATGGCACACAGCTGGGTAATGTTCTATCGTGATGAATTTGAAGCATTTAAGCATTATGCAGAGAATTACCCGGATGCAACTGTGCTTCTTGTAGATACTTATGATGTTGTTAAATCAGGTATTCCTAATGCCATCAGATGTGCCAAGGAAGTGCTTGAGCCAATGGGTAAGCGTCTTAAGGGTATCCGTCTTGATAGTGGTGACCTTGCATACCTATCTAAGAAGGTAAGAAAAATGCTTGATGATGCAGGTCTTACTGACTGCAAGATTGTTGTTTCCAACAGTCTTGATGAATGGACTATTATGTCAATCTTAGAGCAGGGCGGCTGTATTGACAGCTTTGGTGTAGGTGAGAGACTTATAACAGCAAAGTCTGATCCTGTATTTGGAGCTGTATACAAGATTGCAGCGGTAGAGGAGAATGGAGTATTCCAGCCAAGAATTAAGATTTCTGAGAATGTTGAGAAGATAACAAACCCAGGTCTTAAGAAGGTTTACAGAATATATGATGAGAATAAGAAGGCAATAGCAGACCTTATAGCAGGTGCTGACGAGATTGTAGATCTTTCACAGCCTTACCGTTATGTAGACCCTGTAAAGCCTTGGAAAAACAGATACTTTGAAAACTGTACAGCAGTAGAGCTACAGCAGCTTGTTGTAAAGAACGGCAAGCGTGTAATGGATAGAGTATCTATTGATGAGATTAAGAAGTATGTTCAGGATCAGCTCACTAACAATATATGGGAAGAGGAACAGAGATTTGAGAATCCTCATAACCACTATCTTGACATGAGCCCGGCATATTATGATATGAAGATGTCACTTCTTCATAAGCTGACAGACTAGGGTGGAGTGGCAGACAGACGGGGCAGGGTGTGTATATGTTGCATCGTAAGACACGCTCCCGCTCGTGGAAAGGCGTAGCGGTACTAGGCGCACTTCCTCACTTTGTGAGGTGCGTTTGCCAAGTGCCGACGCCTTTCCAACGGTCTTACGCTACAGCATATGCACACCTTGCCCCTCACACTGTCACTTCCCCTGTCCGCACTTGGCGGAGGCGGGGCTGGTGCCAAAGGCACCAAGCAAGTGTTTGTGGGGTGGTGGGCGGATTGTGTAGGTATATGTAATTTTCAGACCGTTGGAAGTGCGTCGGCACTTAGTGAACGCACCTCACGAAGTGAGGGAGTGAACTTAGTGTCCGCTACGCACTTTCACGAGCGGGAGCGCGTCTGGAAATGACATATACCCACACAATCTGCCCCAGGGTCCAACACAAAACACTTGCAATTACAGATTGTTTTGATATAATTGACTAGTATATGAAAAGTTAACGAAGGAGTAGTAAATATGCCAGTTTGGAGTATTGTTTTATTGATAGTTATTGCTGTACTTATAGCAGCACTTGTAGCACTTACTATTGTAGGTAGAAAGCTTCAGAAGAAGCAGGAAGCTAATAACGCACAGTTAGAGGCTGCAAAGCAGGTTATGTCGATGCTTGTCATTGATAAGAAGATGATGAAGATGAAAGATGCCGGACTTCCTAAGATGGTCTTAGACCAGACACCTAAGGCATTCAGAGGTCGTAAGATGCCAATCGTTAAGGCAAAGATTGGACCAAGAGTTATGTCACTTATGTGTGATCCTAAGGTATTTGACCAGATTCCAGTTAAGGCAGAAGTCAAGGCAGAAGTAAGTGGTATCTATATTGTAGGCATCAAGTCTGTAAGAGGTGGAAAGATTGTTGTTCCTGAAAAGAAAAAGAAGGGACTTTTTAAGAAGAATAAGTAAGAAGATTAGGCTGCATCAGCGGATTGCTGGTGTGGTCTTTTTTTCTGCCATGAAGGTTGGCGTGGATGTGTATATATGCCGCTTTTGGACGCGTTTTCACTCGGACGAATGCGTAGCGGGTACTAAGCGCACTTCCTCACGATGTGAGGTGCGTTTGCCAAGTACCGACGCATTCTTACGGTCCAAAACCGGCATATATACACATCCACGCCCATCTTCCCGGTAGAAAAACGCTTATTACCGGCTTTGCCGGTAATGACGTTGTCAGTGTTTAGTGTAGTTTTGCAATGGAAATTGGGAAATACGGACGAAATGACTGATTTTATATGATTTAGTGGGCTTATTGTGGTTGGATATATCAGTGGATTAGGGGTGAAAGCCTACTAATATATCTGATTGTGTTCAAATTAGTAGGTCGTTTTGTGAAATTGATGGCTGATTAAGATAAAATTTGAGCCTGCGTGCCTGGAAAATACCTACTAAATTCAATTTAACTAGCAAGTTAGTAGGTCATTGAAGTTGATATAATAAAAAATAGTGATTTATTGACATACGAAACAGATTGAATAAGGGGAGTTAGTAGGCTTTTGTCAATAAGTAAGCAAAAAGACAGCATGAAAAAAAGGTGGCTGTACCGCAACAGCAAAAACCGTTGCGGCACAGCCACCAGCAAGCAAGGTTTCCCAACGGGAAACCAAAGCGAACTGTAAGTTTGTGTGAAGTGTAAGGTCATGATGGAGATATATTGTAGTTTCAGACCGTTGGAAAGGCGTCGGCACTTGGCAAACGCACCTCACGAAGTGAGGCAGTGCGCCTAGTACCGCTACGTCTTTTCACGAGCGGGAGCGTGTCTGAAAGGACAATATACCTCCATCATGACCGCCCACTTTAAACTAACCTACACAAGCGCCTTGTTTTCCTCGTACATCTTCTCAATAAGATCCTGTACATCCTTGGCAAGAGTTTTTTTCTGCTCGCGGTCCATGCTGGCAACATCGATTGGTTTGCCAAATTCAAGGACAGTGTGAGTCTTTTTAAAGAATGGGAGGTGGTCTTCTAATACAGCAGCTGTATTGTTCTGAACCATAGGAATAATCTTGCAGCCTGATTTTTCAGCAAGCTTAAAGCTTCCTGCATGGAAAGGAAGAACACCGTCATTGCTTTTATTTCTTGTTCCTTCAGGGAATATAACAATTGAAGTTCCAGCTTTAAGGTAATCAATACCGGTAAGGATTGTCTTTAAACCTTCTTTCATATTCTTTCTGTCAAGGAAGAGGCAGTAAAGATATCTCATCCATATATTGAGAAGAGGGACTTTTTCAATCTCTTTCTTGGCAACAAAGCCAGTTCTGGGCTTCATGTATGTGTAAGAAATAATTGTGTCGAAGAAACCATGGTGATTGCCTACAAAAAGTACGGCTTCTCCGTCTTTAGGGAGATTTTCAAGTCCTTTTACGGTTGTTGTAACACCAGACAGAAAAAGAACAACCTTAAAAACACCTTGCACAAAGCGCAGACTTCCGCGATCCTTAGCCTCCTGATTGAACTTGCCAATAAGCCAGAATACAGGAAGCATTATAAGGCTGGCAAGGAATATTATTATTGCAAATATAACGATTAATATGAGTCTTATCATTGTATGTTCTCCATTTCATTTTTGATATTAAGTTAAGCCTTGTACCGTAAGGTAACTCAGCTCTTTACATAGGTCTTCGCTCCACTAGAATAGTGAATTTCCCCTTCGTTAGTCACAAATATAGCTTCAATATCATCAAGGCCTTCAATAAGCTTCATGCCATCATCAAGCCCAAGGCAGAAGCAGGTCGTGCTTAAGCAGTCTCCAGTGAGCGAATCCTTTGATAAAATAGTGACATCGGATAGGTCATTGTCATAAGAATAGCCTGTAGCCGGGTTAAGTATATGATGGTAAAATGTGCCGTCATCAGCATAGAAATACCGCTCATAGTTGCCAGATGATACAACAGAGGAATCATCAACAGAAAGAGCAACCAGCACTTCGTTATTGGCTGCAAATGGCTTCCTTACGCCGATTCCAAAGTCATCCGTGTTAGTTTTCTTACCTATACATAAAACATTGCCACCAAGATTGATTATAGCACGTTTTACACCATTTTCTTCAAGAAAATCTTTGATTTTGTCGGCAATATAGCCTTTAGCAACAGCTCCGAGATCAAGGATGACATCATCAGGCTTGCTGATTGAATAAGTACCATCACCGTTATCGGACACACTGACCCTGGTGTAATCGACATGTGTCAAAGCTTCAGCAATACGTCCGCTGTCAGGAACTTTCGGTGATTCCGCAGTGAAATCCCACAGTCTGGAAACGCTTCCTATTGTTACGTCAAATGCTCCATTACTCAAAGCAGCATATTCAAGTCCGGCACTTACTAATTCATACATTTCCTTAGATATGCTTGTTGTCTGGTTAGAATTAACCTTTGATAACTCGCTGTCTTCCTTAGTCCTTGAAAAAATGTTTTCGTAGTAGTCACACAGATTAAGAGCCTCCGTAAGAGTATTCTTAGAAACACTTGTGTATGAGTCAATCTGCACAAATGTGTTTAACTTAAAACCGTTCACAGACTCCGGGGTAGTCAGTGTAACCGCAGGCTTTTCACAGGCGGTAAGCACAAAGCTCATAGCCAGAATGACAGTAAACGCATATGAAAAGCATTTTATTTTATTAAATTTCTTCATAGAATAATTACCGGAATAAACCGGCATCCTCCAAAAATTTTTAACACATTGAGATTATAACAGTTTAACGCTGTATAAAAAAGTGAAATTAGTGTGAAATTACTTTTATTTTTTTGATAAATGTGCTATAAATATAAGGCTTGCTGTTATGCAGGAATGTTTATGTATGTAGAAATGAGGAAGTATATGAAAAAGAAGTTATTCAGTGTGTTACTTGTAGGTGCACTTGCAGCATCATTAGTAGCATGTGGTAAAACAGACAAGAAAGAAGCTAAAGCTTCTACAGTTAACACAGAGATAAATGCAGAAGAGTATGCAGGAACAATTACTTCTAATGCAGGAGTATATAAGACATTTGTTAATCTTTCAGATTGGAAGGGAATGTCTGTTGATCTTAAAGAGTCAGATTATGTTGTTCTTGATTCAGATGTTGAGGACTATATCAAGAGCATGCTTGAATCAAAGGCTACAACTAATGTTATAACAGAGGGAACAACTAAGTCAGGAGATGTTATTAAGCTTGATTACAGTGGTAAGCTTGACGGAACAGCATTTTCAGGGGGAACTGCTACAGATGTTACTTACACAATAGGTTCAGGAAAGTTCGTTGATGATCTTGATAAGGGCCTTGTTGGACTTACAGTAGGTAAGGAGACTGATATTACATGTGTATTCCCAGAGAGTTATTACAATTCAGATCTTGCAGGAAAGACAACAGTATTCACAGTAACTGTTAATGAAATTGACGAATCAGTTGTTCCAGAACTTACAGATGAGTGGGTTGCAGATAATGCTGCTTCATTAGGAATTGAGGATAGTTCAGTTACAACAGTTGAGCAGTTAAGAACATATGTAAGGTCTTACCTTGAGACACAGGCTTCATCAAGCCGTTCAAGTGCTATATTTGAAGCTGCTTATACACAGATGTCTGATGGACTTGACGTTTCAGATTATCCAAGCGAAGAACTTACAGATTTATTAAATACTCTTAACAGTAACGTAGATGCAGAATATCAGTCATATAGCTCATCATACTCTTCTAAAGAGGAGTATCTTAAGAGTGCATATAAATTTGATTCACTTGATGCATTTAACGAGTATGCAGATAATTATGCAAAGCAGTATCTTTTACAGAAGATGATTGTAACTATGATAGCTGCTGATAACAATATCACTGTTACTGCAGATGATATTAATTCAACAGGTGAGGAGCTTGCTTCATACTATGGTTATGATGACTATAATGATATCATTGATACTTATGGAAAGACTATGAATGCAGAGATTGGATATCAGGTTCTTTATCAGAAGATAGTTGATTTTGTGTGTGAGAATGTTACAGTTAACGATACAACAGATACAGCAGAGTAATTCGTTATTAAGTTAATATTTAATGTTTGACAGGACTAAGGTTGCACAGCTATTAATGGGTGTGCAGCCTTATTTATTCTTATTATTTCCGCATTAAAACGGGATTTACATATATCAGCAGGCATGTCCTGCACTATTAAAAATATGAGAAATGTGGTAAAACCACTTAAGGGGAAAACAATGAATCAATTCATACCAAAGCTTTTTGACGTGATGAAGGGCTATTCAAAGAAGCAGTTTATTAATGATGTTATTGCAGGTATTATCGTTGCAATCATCGCATTGCCATTATCTATCGCACTTGCGCTTGCATCAGGAGTAGGTCCTGAGCAGGGTATCTATACAGCTATATTTGCTGGTTTTGTTATTTCGTTCCTTGGCGGAAGCAGGGTTCAGATTGCAGGACCAACAGCCGCATTTGCAACTATTGTTGCCGGAATTGTGGCACAGAACGGAATGGATGGCCTTATTGTTGCAACAATTATGGCTGGTATCATCCTTATTATCATGGGATTCCTTAAATTTGGTAATCTAATCAGATTTATTCCTTATACAATTACAACCGGATTTACATTTGGTATAGCAGTTACTATTCTTGTAGGACAGATTAAGGATTTCTTAGGTCTTGATACTTCTGCGTATACAGGACCAACTATTGAGACACTTGATAAGTTAAATGCAGTGTTTAAATGTATTAACACATTTAACTGGCAGGCTCTTGTTGTAGGTGCTGTTTCACTTGCAATTCTTATTATATGGCCTAGATTTAAGAAGTTAGAGAAGATTCCAGCATCTTTAATTTCTGTTATAGTTTCTGTAATTATGGTTAAACTTGGAATGCAGGCTAAGACTATCGGAGATTTATATACAATTTCAAGCAAGCTGCCGGGTATCAGCATACCACATGTTAATATAACAATGGTTAAGAATCTTTTGCCAGATGCATTTACAATTGCGGTACTTGCAGGTATTGAGTCACTTTTATCATGCGTTGTTTCTGACGGTATGATTGGAAGCAGACATAAGCCTAATATGGAACTCGTTGCGCAGGGTGCAGGTAACCTTGTATCAGCTTTATTCGGTGGAATTCCAGCAACAGGTGCTATTGCGAGAACAGCAGCTAATGTTAAGAATGGTGGACGTACACCAATTGCAGGTATGGTTCATTCCGTAACACTTCTTCTTATCCTTGTTGTGCTTATGCCATATGCAGCATGGATTCCAATGCCGGCAATTGCAGCGATTCTTTTCATGGTAGCTTATAACATGAGTGGCTGGAGAGAAATGATTTCTCTTTGTAAGACTTCACCGAAGAGTGATATTCTTGTACTTCTTACAACAGCAGTACTTACTATTGTATTTGACCTTGTTGTTGCCATTGAAGTTGGTGTTGTGCTTACAGCACTTCTTTTCCTTAAGAGAATGGCTGATGTTACTGAGGTTAAGAGCTGGAAATATATTGGTGATAATATAGATGAGAATAATGATCCGGACAGCATTAATCTAAAGCAGGTTCCTAAGGACACACTTGTATATGAGATTAATGGACCAATGTTCTTTGCAGCTGCGGACAAGTTTCTGGATATCCAGACAGTATCAGGTTCTAAGGCAGTTATTGTAAGAATGAGAGGCGTTCCAGCAATGGATGTTACTGCCCTCAGATCTTTAAGAAATATTCATGCAGTATGTAAAAGACATGGCGCAGTTATGATTCTTTCACATGTAAATGAACAGCCTATGTCAGTTATGGAGCATGCTGGCTTTGCGGATGAGATTGGAAGAGATAATTTCAGTGCCAATATTGATGCAGCTCTTGAGCATGCTAAAAATATTGTAGAAGGGTAATGCTAAATGAAGGAAGATACACTTTCCTATATAAGAGATAATAAAGAGATTACATTTGAACAGAAGATAAGACTTGTAATTATGCTGAGTCTGCCTACGATTCTGGCACAGGTGTCATCAATTATAATGCAATATATTGATGCGTCTATGGTCGGAAGACTGGGGGCAGGCTGTTCGGCTTCAATAGGTCTTGTATCGACAACGACATGGCTGCTTGGAAGCCTTGCTTCTGCACCATCACTTGGATTTTCAATTCAGGTGGCACAGCTTGTCGGGGCAAAGAAGTTTAATAGGGCAAGAAGAGTGTTCTTACAGTCATTTGGAATTGTTCTTCTTATATCAATTATTATTGGTGCTGCCGGAGCCGTGATAAGCTGGGGACTACCAGCATGGCTCGGTGGAGAAGAGTCGATACAGAAGGATGCGACAATGTATTTTCTTATAACATCATTGTCTATGCCGGCACTTGGTTTTAATCGTCTTGGTACGAGAATGCTGCAGAGCTGTGGTAATACGAGGACACCGGGAATTCTTAATTCCATGAATTGTTTACTTGATGTTATATTCAATTTTATATTCATATTCAGCTGGCATGGTTTTGGCTTTGGTCTTGGAGTTATGGGTGCAGCACTTGGAACAACAGCGGCAGAGATTGTCACTACAATTATTATGTTTTATGTATTGATGTTCAGAACACCTATGCTTTCTAAGGGTTACGGAACAGATTCTGATGAGAAGGCAGGTCTTGCGACAATAAAGAAGTCATTTGTTTTATCTCTTCCTGTTACATTTGAAAATGTAGTTATGTTCGGGGCTATGATTACGATAACAAGAATTGTTGCACCGTTAGGAGTTGTGGCTGTGGCTGCCAACTCATTTGCAATAACTGCAGAAAGTCTGTGCTATATGCCAGCTTACGGAATTGAGGAAGCGGCAACGGCACTTGTTGGACAGAGTATAGGTGCAGGCAGAGGAAAGCTTGCGTTGTCTTTTGGAAGAATTTCAGTTGCTTTCGGAATGGGAATCATGGCGTTCACCGGACTTCTGATGTTTATATTTGCACCGTTCATGATTGAAATTCTTACACCTGACCCGGTAGTAAGAGAGCTTGGTGTAACTATACTTAGAATTGAAGCATTTGCAGAGCCACTGTATGGTGCGTCAATTGTAGTAACCGGTGTGCTTCGTGGAGCAGGAGATACTCTTGTTTCAAGCCTTATGAATTTCTTCAGTCTCTGGGCTGTTCGAGTTGTTCTTTCATTCCTTCTTGTTGGAAGTTACGGACTTGTTGGTGTGTGGATAGCGATGGCGGCAGAGCTTTGCTTCAGGGGCGCAATATTCCTTGTACGTATGGAGCGGAAGAAGTGGCTGAAGAAGGTGTGATGAGAAGATATTAAGCGTGTTAAAAGTGTGGATTTTTAAGCAGCATTGAAGCCATGTTGAAGCTGGGACTTTGCGAGAAATTCCTAAAAGCCTACTAATACAGCATCTATTAAGATTTTGGTGGGTTAATATTACAAGTAAATATAAGGTTTTAACAGTGAAGACCTACTAAGTAAGATGTTAAGTCGAACTTAGTAGGTCTTTTTGGCGTGATAACTATATTGATATTATATTTTTTCGGGAAATTTGCCTACTAAAATGTATGAAATTGTTGAGTTAGTATGTTTATTGACGGAAATAGAATTGCAGAGAGCAAGAATAAACCTACTACATTGGGAAATAATAAATAGCTAGTGGGTTATGAGTAAGAATTTTACATAGTAGATAATAAGGAACATTAATATCATCCATGTATAAACATGATATA
>ERZ1035025.337-NODE-337-length-33415-cov-18.798351_pt1 | contig 33415 bp, 50 predicted proteins | sample MGYA00520619_ERZ1035025 | MGnify/ENA primary metagenome ERZ1035025 (study PRJEB33766, sample SAMN09781742) | gut metagenome | biome: gut microbiome | host: Homo sapiens | place: Madagascar | study: EMG produced TPA metagenomics assembly of the PRJNA485056 data...
ATATATTATAAATATATTGACAAACAAGCAATAATATGCTAGAATAAATATACAATTGAAGAAAGGAGAAAACAAACATGAGTAATAAAAATGTTAGTGTTTTAGTAAGCACTGCATTACCTACTGTTCCTTATTTTGTATTAAGAAATGAAATAGGAACAGGGTATAGTGTATTTCAAAAAGAATTACTCGATATATTTAAGTTTTACAGGACATATAAAGAGGGAGCAAGGTTTGTAGCACAGGGAACAAACGGAGATTATGTTGCTTCAAACATTAAATATAAAATAGCAAAAACTTTGATTGATAAAGAAGCAAGGTTTATGTTTTCGAAAACACCAGACATTACAATAAAAGGTGATTCTGTAGAAGACATACAAAAAGAACAAATAGAACAATACCAGAAATTATTAGACAAGATATTAAAGAAATCTAAGTTTAATAAGAATCTATTACAAGGTGCAAAAGATTGTTTTATCGGAAAACGTATTGCATGTTTAACAGATATTTCTGAGGATGATGGAATTATAGTTCATTTTTATGATGCGTTACAGTTTTATTATGAAACAGAATATGGAACAGACAGGATAACAAAGTTTATAAGTTTTGAAAATGTACAGGAAAGTAAGAATGGCACAGACAAAAGATTTCTAGTAAACAAATATGAGGAAGTAAAAGGAAAGATATACATGAGTTGCACATTGTATGATGGTGCAGGAAATACAATAAACAAACTTATAAAATATACAGTAACAGATTTAAACGAAATTCCAGTAGTGATTATATTTAATGATGGAACATTACACGAAAAGCGTGGAATAAGTGAGATTGAAGATTTACAGGATATTGAAAGTGGGTACAGTAAGTTAGCAAATGCAGACATCGACAGTGAGGGGAAAGGGATGAACCCTATTCGATACACTGTAGATATGAACCATGCAACGACAGAAGGTTTATCCAGTAGTGCAGGTTCTTACTGGGATTTAGAGAGCAACCAAAACGTTGATGAACCAAAACCAATGATAGGTGTATTAGCACCACAAATGAACCATACAGAAGCAGTAAAAGAAACATTAAACAGAATGAAAACAACAATGTATGGTATGTTAGATGTTCCGAATATTTCAGAAGAAACACTTGTAGGCAGTATTACAAGTGGTAAGGCATTAAGGGCATTGTATTGGTCTTTGGAGGTAAGATGCGATGAAAAGCTTATGACTTGGATTCCTGCATTAGAAACAATAGTAAAACATATTATAGACATTGCATTGAGAAATACAGAAATAGTAAAATCTGTATATGGTATTACAGACTTAAACCAGATTGAATATGATGTGTTAATCGAAAACAATTATGCATTAATGGATGATGAACAGGAAGAAAAAGACACAGATATGGCAGAAATTAATGCAAATGCAATGAGCCGCAAATCATACATAAAGAAATGGCATCCAGAATTAACAGATGCACAAATAGACGAAGAACTTATGCAGATTGCAGTAGAACTTAATATGTTTGACAGCCTATCTATGAATCAGCAGGTACAATCAAAACTTGATGATATTGGAGTAGAAACAGAAGTGGATGATAACATAGAAGACGAAACAGTTCAAAATAATTTGTAGAAAGTTGTTGACAAACATAAAAGAATAGTGTAATATATTAAGTGTAAAGAAGATAGCAAACAAAACAATAAGTGAAGGAGAACAAATTATGAAGGAATTTAAAATTAGGTATGAATGGAATGGTAAAGTATTTGCAGAGCCAGTTATTGGTAAAAATTTAATTGATGCAACAGCTACATTTGTAGAACAACTTTATAGTGACACAAATAGTTGGGAAAGATGCAAATCTGGTTTTAAACTTTGCATGTAATAATAAATATAAATAAGGTGGTGATACAAATAGCAAATTGGAGATTGAAAAATGCGGAAAAGGTAAGACAAAGCATAACAAGAAAACAACTGAGAGAAATAAAAACAATGTATGAAAATTTATATATTGATATTTCAAGACAGATAGCGAATGAAAAAGATATAATAAACAAACAGCGTCTTACATTATTGCAGAGAGATATAAATAGCAGAGTAAAACAATTAAACCAAGATATTCAAAACCACATTGTAAGAGATATAAGAACAATAAGCAATGAAGTGGTACAAGACAAAAGGTCTTATTTGAAACAGTGTGGTTTTGAAGAAAAAGACATAGTTAATGCTTTCTTTTATGTTCCAGAAAATGTTGTTCAGAACATAACAACTGGTAACATATATCAGAAAGGTTGGACATTAAGCAAAGCAATATGGGGATATAACAAAAAGACACAGAAAACATTATCGAATATTATATCGTATGGAACAGCGCAAAATAAATCGGCCTATGATATTGCAAAGGAAATTGAACAATATGTAAAACCATCAGCAAAAAAACCAAGCAGAACAATACATAAATGGAGATATGCAAGACAAACAGATGTGGATGCAGGTAGAGCAAACAGCGTAGGAGAAAAGATAAAAGATACGTTCTATATTGGAAGGGTTGATTATAATGCACAAAGGTTAGCGAGAACAATGGTAAGTCACGCATATGAACAAAGTTTTATGGCAGTAAATGAGCATGACCCTTTTGTGACAGGCTATAGATGGCTTACAAGTAACTTTCATGGAAGAGTATGCGACATATGCAGAGAAAGAGCAGAAACAGACCAATATGGTTTAGGTATGGGAGTGTTCCCAAAAGATGAATTGCCATTAGACCACCCGAATGGTATGTGTACATTCGAAGCAGTGATACCAGATAGTATGACAACTATAGCTGATAAGATTGGAAAGTGGTATCAAAGTCCTAGTGGTACATATCCAGATATTGATAACTATGTATTAGATTTTATGTAGGAGAAAAAAACATGAATGAGAAAGAATTAAAAGTTGAAAGAGTTTGTAACAAATGTGGAGAAGTGAACGAATTAAGACAGTGTAATGTTCACAAAAAAGATTGTTACACAGAAACAGGTGAGTTTGTAAGGGTGATTTATAGTAGATGCGATAGGTGTGGTGAAATTGACGTTTTACAGGTCGATTCTATGCAGACTATAAGAATCTTCAACGATTATAAGAAACTGCTTTTAAACGCTATTAAAAAGCGTCAGAGAGGTGATTCTGTAAGTAAGAAAGAAGATAGAAAGCAGAAGAAACTTTCAGAAAGTTTGAAGTTAAAACGTAATGAGTTAGCAGAAAGATGTAATGGCATAAATTTATATGATAAAAATAAAAATCTTTTTGTAAAAAGCTTGACTTTAAAGAAAGTGGGTGATATAATTGATAGTGACATGTGATGTGTGTAAAAATGATTTCGATTGCATGTTAAAAGAACAAACTAAAACAATAGAAGGGCATGAGATTATAAGAACTTATATTGAGTGTCCGAAATGTAAAGCACAGTATGATATATGTTATGATGATATGCAAACATTATCATTAAAGAAGCAAATTAGGAAGGAAACAAAAAGATTACAATCTCTTAGAAACAGCAAATATGCAAGAGCGTTACAGAAAGTAAAAGAAAAACAAAAACGGTTAGAACATGCAAATATGATTTTGCAGTCTAAATACAATGAGAAAGGAAAAGAATAATGGCAGAAGTAGAAACAAAAACAGATGTTAAAGACGCTGACACAAAAGAGCAGGAAAAAGAAACAAAAGAAGAAAAAACAAAAACGAAAGAGGACAAGCCGGAAGTTGATGTCGAAGCAGTAAAAGAACAGGCTGTTAAAGATTATATGAAATCACTTGGTATCGAGGATGATGAAAAACTTAAGGGCATTGTTACAAAAGCTAAGGAAGATGAAGAAAAGAATAAAACAGACTTAGAAAAGAAAGATGATATAATTAAGGAAACAACAAGACAACTTGTAGAAGAAAGAGAAGCAAGACAAACAGTAGAAGCAAAGTTAGCCGCAATTAAGCTTGGAGCAAAACCAGAAACGGTAGATGATTTAGTAGTCATTGCAAAATCCAGAGTAACAAAGGATAAAGACATTAACAAGGTTATTGCAGAAATTAAAGATGGAACAAATGGCAAGATGTATTTTGTTTCGGATGAAGAAGAAAAAGAACAGAAGAACAAAAAGCCAAATGTTACAAGAAAGCGTGTGAGCAAAAACACAGAGCAGGAAGATGAAAACATCGAAGACAAATATGAAGGTTCTATTGCCGCAAGACTTTTTGCAAATAAAAAGAAACCTACAAAAAGTAATTATTTCAATTAAACAGGAGGTACAAAAATGTTAAACCAGACAGGTATTAAAAAAGAGACATATGGTTCTACAAATCAGATTTTGTTCAATGTAGAACCGCAAGTATCTGTTGGAATTGTCGTAGATGATTCTGTACAGGCAACAGCAAATTCATTAGGTAAAAAGATTGTTAAAGCAGGAACACCACTTACAGGTGATTTGACAAACAGATTAACACCATTCACAGCCGCAAAAGCAGGTTCAGTGTCAGAATCTTCTGATGCAGTAGGAGTTTTGTTACATGATGTTGATGTAACAACAGGAGATGCAAATGGAACATTGTTAATCTTTGGATTTGTGAATTTGGATAGAATTGATGAAACAACGCAAGAAAAGCTTACAAGTTATGTAAAAACTGCATTAGCAGGTAGAGTTACATTCTTAAAATAAAACAAAAGCAGGAGGAAAATAAACAATGACAATATTCGATATTATTACATCGACAGAAATTGCGTCTTACTGGGAACTTATGACGCAGGACAGAGCACCTTATCTTGGTGAGGAATTATTCCCGAATGAAAAGAAACTTGGACTTAAACTTGATTGGCTAAAAGGTTCAAGCGGACTTCCAATTGTACTTAAAGCAAGTGCATTTGATGTGAAAGCAGTACCAAGACCGAGAATTGGATTTGAGAAGTTAAGCGCACAGATGCCATTCTTCAAAGAATCTAAGTACATTGATGAAGAGTTAAGACAGCAGTTGAACATGATTATCGAAACAGGTAATCAAGCATACATTGATACGATTGCAAACAGAATTTTTGCAGATGAAACAGAACTTATTGAGGGTGCGGCGGCTCAGCGTGAGCGTATGCGTATGATGATGCTTACAACAGGTGTTATCTCAATGAAGAGTAACGGGCAGATTTATGAGTATGATTATCGTATTCCAGAAGGACATAAGAAAACTGTAACAAAGTCTTGGTCTGACCCAACAGCAACAATCATGGATGATATCAGAAAGGCACAGGATATTATCAGAACAGACACAGGTGTTGAACTTACAAGGGCGGTAACAACATCTAAAGTTATCGGGTATATGAGAAATAATACAGAGATTAAGAAATCAATTGCAGTTCTTACAGATGGGCAGGGATTCATTTCTGATTCAAAAGTTGTTTCTTACATTAAAGATGAACTTGGAATAACAATTGCAGTCGATGACAAGAAATACAAAGACGAAGATGGAAAGACACAGAACTATGTGCCAGAAGATACATTCACATTAATTCCAGATGGCACACTTGGAAATACATGGTTTGGCACAACACCAGAAGAATCAGACCTGTTAACAAGTGGAGTTGCAAATGTATCTATTGTTGACACAGGTGTAGCAATTACAACGGTAACTGAAACAGACCCAGTAAATGTAAATACAAAAGTAACAATGATTTGTCTTCCAGATTTTCCAACAGCAGACCAAGTATTCATCTATGATGTAAAAGTAGATTAGGAGGTCTTGACAATGGCAATGGTAAATGTTATAATTGGACATGAAGTAAGAAAGGTAAGCAAAAGTGCTTATGAAAAAATGTTCAAGCCAAAAGGATATAGACTTGAGGATGGATTTGAGGAAGAAGTAAAACCAAAAGATGATACAATCATTGATGTTGAAGCAGATGAAATGGAAGAATCAGAGCATGAAGAAGTCAAGGAAGAAATTCCTATCTCACAGATGAATAAGTCACAGCTTATGAAGTTTGCGAAAGAACATAACATTGACACACATGGAGCAAGGAATGTCGCAGAAGCGAGAGAAATGATACAAAAAGCAATGCGTGACCTTAACATGTAAGGAGGTGCTAACATGGATAACATTGAACAGTTAAAATTCAATTTAAGGGAAAAACAATGTCCATATTTTGAGTTATCGGAGTTAGAAGCACTTTTAGAAACAAACAATGGTGATGTGAGAAAAGCAAGTTATGAAGGACTAATCATAAAAGCAGAAACAACAGGCTTGGATGTTAGTGGAATAACTACGAAAGATAGTTCAAGTTACTTTAAAATGTTAGCTTCTAAATATGTTCAAACTAACAGCGGGGTGCTATGATGAACAAAAGCATTGAACTGTACAAAGTAAAAAGAGAAATAAAAATGCATGGTTCAGAGTTCACTGTAAAAAGAAACAAAATTGATGAATACAAAGAACCCACGGGGGAGCAAGAAACAATAACAACCTTCCGTGGGTTGTTTCATATCACTAAAACATTTCAAACAAGGACTGTGAAAGATGGAACTGTTACAAGAACAAAAGGACAGCCGATGGTATTGGCTGATTATTCAAATACAGAAGGAATACGCAACGGAGATATAATAGAGTACAATGGACTTGAATATATAGTTGCGGATGTGAATAACGTTGAACAGATGAATATTATTGCAGATGTATCTATGGAGTTGGTTATGAATGGCAACATTTAGAGTTGATGCAAGGCAGATTGAAAAATGGCTAAACATGGCACAAAACAAGTCGCAGTTGGCTGTCAGAATGTATGCACAAGAAGGTGCAAAGAAATTTGAGAATTATGCAAAAACAAATAGAAGATGGACAGATAGAACAGGGCATGCAAGACAGAGATTAACAGGTTGGGTAGAACAGTTCCCAACTAAAACAAGAATAAATATCGGGCATGGTGTTTATTATGGAATATATCTGGAATTATGTAATGAAAGAAGATTTGAGATATTGCAACCAACATTAAATGCCTGTAGTCCAGAAGTCTTAAAAGGTTTTGCAAATCTTATGAGGTATCTGAAATGACAAAAAGTGTATTAAAACAAATATATGACTGTCTGAAAGAAAATGAAATAGATGTGTATTTTGCAGGACAGCATGAAGGAGAATGCACAAGAAAATATACAGTGATTAAAAAAGGCGGTGCGACAACAGAGTATAACGTATCCGCAGAAAGACCATTGTATACTATAATGTGTTATGTTCCGAAACATAGATATTCAGAATTGGAAGATTATGCATTAGAAATTAAAAAGCATATGAAAAATGTGTACCCATTAGTTATGTATCTAGGTAATGAAACAGACAGTTTTTATGACGAAACAATGAAAGGGCACATGGTATCTTTTCAGTACCAAGGTTGCCGTAAAATCGAAACAAGTAATAAGTGGTAAGGAGGAAAAATAAAATGGCAGATACAAAAAAGAAATTAGAAGCTATTCCAACTATAGATGTCTCGCTTATAGTTATCAGAACTGGTAAAAGTGGAAACTATGTAGAGTATGCAGTTGATACTTCTAACAAGCTTGGAGTTGAACCACAGACTGAGACAACAGATGCGATAAAGCTTGTAAAACTTAATAGGATTATTGCTCAGAAGCCGCAGAGAACTGTAATCACAGGACACCAATTAACATTAACTGATAATGTATTTAGTCCGACACTGGCAAAAATTTTACAGGGTGGAGAAATATCTGGAAGTCTTGAAACAAATGACTTTACATACACACCGCCAGTTTCCGGCAGTGATGATAAGGGAGAAGTATTTGAACTTGATGCATATTCAGCACAGTATGATGCAAGCGGACAGATTGTTAGGTATGAAAAAACAACATATCCGAACTGTCAAGGAACACCGTTTACAGAATCCATGGAAGATGATGTATTCCGTGTATCTGAATATACTATTAACAGTGCACCAAAAACAGGAGAAGCACCTTATAAGAGAACTTACGTTAACGAGTTACCAGATTTTAGTTCTGCAACAGTTGCGCAGAGTGTAGAAGATGTTATGCCTGTGGCGTATTCTAGTGGAACAAAAGAAACAGGAGTTTCAGTAAAATAAACATATAAAAAAAGAAAAGAGGACAATAAAAATGGAAAACAATAAAGTTACAACTTTCGAAGAACTTACAAAGTATTCTAGTGGTGTTGTTATGGAATTAACACCATTTTCAGAATCACAACCTTTTGTAGCGAGATTAAAAAGACCAGACTTAATAGACATTGTTACAACAGAGTTTCCGAATGAATTACTTGGAGTAGCTTATGAATTGTTTAACTCTGATGAACAAGAACAGGAAAACAAAAATCCAGAGAAGGTTTTTAAGGCATCGGCTGAAAGAAAGAAAGTGTTAGAGATTATTGCAAAAGCAACACTTGTAGAGCCGAGTTTTGAAGAGATTGAAAAAGCAGGTATGAAACTTACATTCGTACAGTTGTTAGAAATCTACGAATATGTTAACAGAGGTGTGGAAAACTTAAAGTTTTTTCGTGAAGAGTAAAAAAATAGAAAGCGTCCTCGGTATTGCAAGGCAGTATAATTGTTTACCAAGTGAAATACTTGGAATAAAGGACAGTTATACTGCCTTTTGTTTTAACGAAGCGTGTAGTTATATTAGGCTTATGATGGAAAACGGAGAAAAGCCGATATACGAACAAAAAGTAGAAAGGAAAGAATACAGTAGCTTTGAGGAATTTTACAAACAGTTTGAATAGAAAGGAGGAGAACAAATATGGCTGTAAATATGGGAACAGCAATCGCATATCTGGAACTGGACACATCGAAGTTTACAAAAGGTTTTGCCTCTGCTAGAAATGATTTGCAACAGTTCAACAACAGTTCTGCAAGCATATCTACAAGAATGACAGGGTTGTCCAATGCGATGGTTGCGGTTGGTTCTACACTTACAAAAAGTGTATCTGTACCACTTGCAACAATAGGTGCAATGGCACTTAAAACAACGGCAGATTTTGATGCAGGTATGTCCGAAGTAAAAGCTATTTCTGGAGCAACAGGAGCAGAATTTAAACAGTTGGAAACAAAAGCTATACAGATGGGAGCAAAAACAAAGTACTCAGCAACAGAAGCCGCTTCTGCATTTAAGTACATGGCAATGGCTGGTTGGGACACAAGTGATATGCTATCTGGTATATCTGGTGTTATGAACCTTGCGGCGGCATCGGGAGAAGACCTTGCAACAACATCTGATATTGTTACAGATGCATTGACAGCATTTGGATTAAGTGCAAAAGACAGTTCTCATTTTGCAGATATACTAGCGCAAGCAAGTTCACGTTCTAATACGAATGTAGGACTTATGGGAGAAACATTCAAATATGTTGCACCAGTAGCAGGAGCGTTAGGATATAGTGCAGAAGATTGTGCAACAGCAATAGGACTTATGGCTAACAGTGGTATTAAAGCGTCACAAGCAGGAACAGCTTTACGTTCATTGCTTACACGTCTTGCGAAACCTACAGACACAGTAGCGGCGGCAATGAAAAAATATAACATAACATTAACAGATGCGAATGGAAATATGAAACCGCTTAGCACATTAATGGTTGAAATGCGTGATAGATTTAGTGGATTGTCAGAAGCACAAAAGGCTAACCTTGCGGCAACATTAGCAGGACAAGAAGGAATGTCGGGATTGTTAGCAATAGTTAATTCATCTGATGAAGATTTTAAAAATCTAACAGATAGTATAAACAATGCCGATGGAGCGTCAGATAGAATGGCTAAAACCATGCAGGACAATTTAAAAGGTTCTATTACTATATTCAAAAGTACAGTAGAATCTGCCGCAATATCTATCGGAAAGAAGTTAACACCAGAAGTCAGAAAATTTGTTGACACCGGAACAAGTCTTGTCAAAAAGTTCAATGATATGTCTGATGCAGAAAAAACAAACATTGTGAACATTGGAAAAATGGCAACAGTGATACCATTAGCAACATTAGCAGGTGGAAAGTTGTTAGGTGGACTAGTAAATATTGGAAAAGGTATTGTTAATTTTAATGCACAAGCAAGTTTGCTAGTACAGGCAATTGGTTTGTATAGGAGTGGAGCAACGTCAGCCGCACTTGCAACAGGAACATGGTTTAGTTCACTTTCCAGTGTTGGTACAGGAATTATGAGTTTTATTACAAATCCGGCAGGAGCGGCAGTGATTGGTGTAGCGGCTCTTACAGTTGCATTAATAGCGAATACAAGAGAAATGGAAAATTACAAAAAAGCAGGCAGTAAAATGTCTGAGGAAGAACAATTGCTAATAGACAGAACAAAAGAATTAAAACAGGCTTATGATGAATCTAATAAATCTAAATTAGATGCAATAAAGAGTGCAAATGATGAAAGCACGGCACAACAAACATTATGGGAAAAGTTACAAGGAACAGTAGATGCGAATGGAAGAGTATTAGCAGGGAAAGAAGCATATGCACAGTTTGTCGCAGGTGAACTTTCAGATTCGTTAGGAAAAGAAATAAGCATAGTAGATGGACAGGTGCAAGAATATGACAAGCTAAAAAATACAATACAACAGGTGATAGAAAAGAAAAGAGCAGAAGCGGTACAAAGTGCAATGCAGGAACAGTACGGTGAAGCACTAAAAAAACAATCAGAAGCAACATTATTGTACAATGAAAATCTTGGAAAAGTAATGGCAACAAAACAAAAGCTTAAAAAAGCAGAAGCAGAAGCAACAAAAGCACTCGATGATTATACAAGCCATTTGGAATTAGGGACAGGAAAAGCAAATCCATATTACAATGCAATGTTACAGGCACAAGGCAAAGTTGAAGGATTAAATGAAAAAGTAAAACAGCAAACAAAAGCAATAGATGATAGTAGAGAAGCAATGGAAGGATATAATCAAACAGTTGCAAATTATGAAGGGTTATCAAGTGCATTAATCGAAGGTGATGCACAAAAAATAAGTGATGCATTATTGAAAGTACAGAATAGTTTTCAAACAGCAAACACAGCCACAAGAGAAAGTCTGGAAGAGCAAGCAAAAACATTGAATGAAAAATATGAACAAATGAAACAAGCGTTAGCTGATGGTGCTACAGGTGTTACGGAGGAATCAGTTGCACAAATAAAAGCGTTATCAGACCAAGCAAACAAAGAACTAGAAGCGAAATTGGAACAGGACAAAAATACATTAAAAACAAAATTTCAACAGGTTGGGATTGAAGCACCACAATCACTTATAGATAGCCTTGCAAGTAAAAGTGATACAGTTCAACAAACTACAATGAACATATTGACAAATATGGCAAATGGTGTTAGTATTAAAAAAGGAGAATTAACAACGTTGTTTAAACAGCTTGGTATTGATGTACCGAATAGTTTAGTAACACAATTAGCAAGCATGAGTCCGTCAGTACAACAGCAAGCGGTACAGTTGTTGATGCAACTACAGAATGGAGAAGCTTCACAAAGACCTGCTGTTTTGCAACAAATGAGAGATTTAGGGATTAAAGTAGACGATAGTGTAGCAAGCGGAATACAGGGAAACACAGGTAAGGTAAAAACTGAATCTGGAAAAGTTGGTAGTGCAGGACATAGCGAAATGCAAAGTAAAATGAATAAAACACTGAAATCTCCGAATGTAGATAGTAACACAACATCAAGTGCTTCCAGAGAAGCAAGTAGCGCATTTTCAGCAATGCAAAGTTTTTTTGCAGGAAGAAGTATAGGTGCAAAGATAAAAGCTACAATAGAAGCCGCTAAACAAGCCGCCAGTGGTTCACATGCAAATGGTTTGGATTATGTACCGTATAATGGATATATAGCAGAGTTACATAAGGGAGAAAGGGTATTGACAAAACAGGAAAATGTAAGGTATAATAAAGGCGAAGGAAATGCAAGTAGAAATGGAGATACATTCATTTTCTACAATACACAGCCAGACCCTTATGAGTATGCAAGACAGCAGAAGAAAGCAAAAAGGGAATTGTTGTTCGGTGTGTAGGAGGTGATATTGTGATAAATTCTCTTAAACTTATGAACATTGAAACACAAGAAGAAATAGAGTTAAACAAAGGTGGAAATGGAAAATTTGTATTAGATTCTATTGACTGGGATATGCCAACAATTGAACAAGAAACATATAGAGTTCCATTTCAGATTGGTAAAACATTGGAAGGAATGACAGTCGGTACAAGAAAGCCTTCACTGGTAGGATATGTTGTTGCAGATACAGCGAACATAAATCCAAGTGGAACAACATGGGAAGAATATTTGAGTGTACAAGAAAAAGAAGTACAGGAAAACAAATTATATCTTGATAGTGTGATATCTATATATCAAGATGTTTTAATAACAGTAGGTGATTATCATATTCTTGCAAGACCTACACAACCACCTAAATACAGTACAGATGAAACAGAAAACAACGAAGTGTTATGTCTGTTCACTTTAGAATTTGAGTGTTATAATCCTTTATTCTATATAGAACAGAAACACATTAATTTATCTCATGTTGATGGAATGTTTCATTTTCCATTAGTTCTCACAAGTGACAAAACAGATGAACATGTAGTATTTGGTGAGATAATGAAAAGACAAAGTGTGGCTTGCGAAAACAATGGTGATGTTGATGTCGGATGTAAGATAGTAATAAAAGCAAGTGGAGGAATAGTCAGAACGCCAAAAGTGTATAATGTGAATACAGGCGAGTATATTTCGTTTTATGACTTAGATTTGGAAGATGGAGATTATATTACCATTAATACAGAAGTCGGAGAAGAAAGCATAATATTGCATGATTCAAGCACAGGTGAGGACAAGTCTATAATTGCGAATATGAATGTTGAAAGTACGCTTTTTAATATTAAAAAAGGAACGTACTATTATTCGTATGAAGTGGATGAACAATACAAAAACAATCTTGAGATGTATATAGAGTATACAGAAAGATATTATAATATAAGAGGTATGTGATATGCTAAGAGTAATGAACAGTAATTTTAAAATTACTGATACACTTAAAAAATACACATTCGCACAGTATGAAGACAAGTTCCGAGAAATCGGAACTTTTAAAGTATTAGCGCAATTGGTAAAAGAAAACAATTATTTGTTTGATGAAAAAGAACAGTATTATATTTTGTTCGATGAATTTACAGTTGGAAAGGTTGAAAAAGTCGTAAAAGATAGTGATAGTGAATATGACAAGACTATAACTATAACTGGAAGATTAGCACCAGTTTTGTTAACACAAAGAGTAATTAATTCTATTGTAGATTTTACAGGTAACAGTGTAGACTATATAGTAACATTGTTGCAGATGTGTTTTGATTTGGATAATATAGACAGTAATAGATACATAAACATGAATGTTGCAACTGATGATGTGTCAGAAAGCAAAGAACTTAGTGCGGTAAAAAAACAGGTTACAGGTGGCTATCTATGGGATGAAATACAGGAAACTATGGAGTTGGATGATTTAGGGTTATTTTTCTACCCAAAATTAACTTCTGTATATTCAGACAGATTAGACATAGAAACAAATGTTAAATTCTGGACATTAATGTTATCTTCTGGTACAGATAGGCGAGTAAAAAACAAAGAAGGAAACGAAGCCATTATTTTTTCGCAATCATTAAGTAATATAAGCAGAACAGCATATACAAAAGATAGTGAATCTTACAAGAATGTTGCATATGTAGCAGGTGAGGGAGAAGGAACTGACAGAAAGTGGTATGAGTTAAAGATAAATCAAGAAAATGCAATAGGTGAACAAATCGGATGGAATCGTTCTGAATTATGGATAGATGCGAGAGATTTACAAAGTGAAGATGCAGACGGAAATAAATTAACACAAGAACAATATGAAACAAATATAAAAGAAAGAACAAATGAAAAAGCAAAAGAGAACAATGTATCACATTCATATGAATCTACTGTAACTGTTAGAAAACTTGAGTATAGAAAAGATTTTGATAAGGGTGATTGGGTTACAATAAAAGACGATGAACTTGGTGTAATTATAGATGCACAAATAGTATCCGTCATAGTCACAGAACAAGATTCTAAAAGAATAGTAGATGTTACACTGCAATATGGGAAAATAAAAAAAGATACAGTTGTGCAAATAAAAGATGGATTTAAGAAGTTGGAGCAAATCGAAGCAAACATAAAGTATCTAAATGATGCGACAAGGAATACAGCAAGAGATTATAGTTTTTCGGGAAGTTATGTAACGAATGTCTCTGGAAACTCAAAAAGATTGTTTGGTATTGAATGGGTGCGAGAACAATTTAAAAAGAGATTTAATATTGAATCTGGAAAAGACCCAAGTAGATACATAGTCACAGTAAATAATGGTGATGGCTATGCAAATGGTGTTAACATCGAAGGAGTAACATATACAGATGCTTGGTATGCAGTGTTTGACGGGACATTTAGTAGTAATGTGAGAACGAGAATAAATTATAGGATAACTGTTTGTCTTGGCAGTACATATCAATATGATGTAGATTAATGTTGACTTGAAAGAAATATTGTGATATAATAATCATATAAAGAAAGGAGAAAGAATAATGGCAGAAAGAAGTGGTTTTTATAATGCAAATAAACTTTCTGGTGGTTCATATGATAGAACATATGATGCTTCAGATTTTGCAAAATATTTTGCGAATTTTATAGGCAATGGCGTTTATGGTAGTCCTGCCGACCAACTAAAGGTAGTACCCAACACTGGCTTGTCTGTAAAGGTAAAAGCAGGAAAAGCGTTTATTGATGGTTATTGGTATGAACTTGATGAAGACAAAACAATACAATTAAGTGTGAACACTGGAACTGGTTCGTCAAGTTCAGTAATTGTTGCTGAATTAAATAAAACAAATAGAGCGATAGTTGTAAAAGCAAGAGAATTTGTATCAAGTGTTTATCCGATAAATTCATCAAACATACATGAACTTGTACTTGCGGTTATAACAAACAATGTTGGGGCAACTGTGATAACAAGCGGATATATAAGTGATACAAGATTAAAAAGTGAGTACTGTGGACTTGTAACAGGTTTAATAAAACAGCTTGATATTGGAACAGCGTATAGTCAGTTAGAAGCACAGTTTAATACATGGTTTGACTCAGTAAAGGGAACGTTAAGCGGAGATGTAGCGGCTAATTTACAAAAGCAAATAAATGATTTACCAACCATTAGAAGTGGAAAAGTAGACCCGGACAACAGCATAGGCAAAGATGGTGATATTTACATCAAGTTTTCAGAAGAGTAGGTGATGAACAATGGCAACACTTAGAGCGAGAGGATATGGCGGGGAAGCAGGAACAGCAAATTCAAAGTTCAGAACAGTTGTTGAAATCTATTCAGAAGATAATGGTTCAAATGGACACGATATATGGGTGCAAAGATACATACAGGTAACAAGAGGCAATTTTAATGGAACAATAATTGCTACAAGTTGGGGAGGTTCTGTATCAGTAAGAGGTGAAGGAAATTATGCAGTATCTGGACTTATATATGTTGGTGTATTAGGATATGGAGGTTCTAACACACAATCTGGATATTCACAGTATATAGCTTCTAATGTAACAAGACGTTCTAATGCTAGTACATCTTGGACAGCACCAAGATCGACACATACAGTAAGATATGATGCAAATGGCGGTACAGGCGAACCAAGTAGCCAAACAAAAACATATGGTTATATATTAACACTTAGTAATATTGTACCAAAAAGAGAAGGGTATATATTTCTAGGTTGGAGTAAAAGTGCAAGTGCAACAAATCCAACATATTATGCAGGCGGTCAATTCGGAGAAGATGCAAATGTAACATTATATGCAGTATGGTACAGGATAACGTACAATGTAACATTTTCTGTAACTGGTGCTGATGCAGTAATCTATGATGGAAAAGAGTACACAGATTATTATGAACGAATAGTTGGACACAATGAAAGAATAGATGCTACAGGTGAAATGCCAACAGCAAGAAAGAAAAACTATAAATTTGTAGGTTGGAACACAAGGTATGATGGAAATGGACTTGTAGTTATAGGTAATTCAACAGTTGAACAAGATACTGTATTATATCCAATGTTCAAATTGCAATCTAATTGTTATGTAAGGAGAAACGGAGTATATGAACCTGCAATGATGTATAGACGTGAAAACGGAGAATATAAGTTAGGGGCAAGTAGTGTTAGGGATAAAGGAATTTACAAAGATTCGGTAATGTAGGTGATAAGATGGAAGAGAACGAATTACAGGAAATATTGATTGACACACAGAAAGAGTATACAAGGTCTAACAAAGTTAAGGACAAAATAATAGTATTGCTTATAGTGTTAATGTTTCTTGAAGCGGCTATAGGATATTTTGGTTTTGTTTGGTACGAAAGTCAATTCGATTATGTTACAACCGAACAAACAACAGAAACAAAATCTGTAGATGTTGGCACAAATGGAGACAATGCAAATGCGGAATACAATGATGTGGATGGTAATCAGTACAATGACAACGCAACACACAATGAAACAAAGGGTGGTGATAAATAATGGCAAAAGCAAGGATACATGTAACAAAAGCTAAAACCACAACAAGAACAACTGCCAGAGTTGCGAAGTCAAGAAACAAAAGCGGAGGTAATCCGCATAAATGCCCTGTATGTGGTAAATTTATGGGGAGTGGAAAAGCGAATGGATAAGGAAAACGCAGAGACAAGAAAGAAGCTAAAAGGTATTAGTTCTGTAGACGAGTTCCGTAGTATATTAGAAAGAACAATGCTAAGTGACGAAGAAAAGAAAATATTGTTAATGCACTATAAGGACAAGAAATCATTAACATACATTGCTGATGAACTTGGAATGTCAGAAGTGACAGTCAAAAGAAAACATCGTAAAATGCTTATGAAATTAGGAAGTGTATTCTAATTGGAAGGTCGAAAGACCTTCCTTTTTTATTGCATACTTTTAAGAAACTTAATAGATACTTTTATGATATTTGTTAATAATTGGATAGAGTATAATATAATTGTACAAATGAAAGGAGGAAAATAAAATGTATGGTAATTATTCCTATCCCATAAATGGGAATGTACAACAAAATTTAGCACAGCAGAGAATGAACAATTTACAGAATCAATACAACCAGATGTTTCCGCAACAGGAAATGATGCAACAGCAAGTACCACAACAAATGCAAATGATAAAGGGTAGACCTGTATCTAGTCTGGAAGAAGCAAGAGCAAGTATGATAGATTTAGATGGCAGTATGTATGTGTTTACAGATGTCGCAAATAAAAGGATATATACAAAACAAATATTGTTAGATGGAACAGCGGAACTAAAAACATATGTATTGGAAGAACAGAAACAAGCACAAACAAATACAAACAGTAGTTATGTATTACAACAGGATTTCGAAGAAGCAATAAATATATTAACAGAACAGATAAATAAATTGAAAGGGGAAAAGGAAGATGAACAATTTTAGTAAAAATCCACTCTTTCAGAGGGCACAACAGATGGCACAAGGAAAGAGCGAAAAAGAATTAGAACAGACAGCCGCTAACCTGTGTCAACAGCGTGGAATAAATATGCAACACGCGTTAAAAGAGTTCCAAAGTTTTAAAAAGATGTTTGGAATTAAATAAGATATAAGCCTAAATGGTTTATATAAATATTAATTAACAGGAGGTACTTATTATGAGTATGGATGGTAATGGATTAAGTGTAGCAGATGCTTTAGCACTTGGACGAGACAACGATGGTATGTTTGGAGATGGCAACGGCAGTTGGATTTTCTTCCTTTTCTTCCTTCTCGCATGGGGTGGAAACTTTGGAAACTGGGGAGGTAATGGCATGAATAGCACAGCAAGCGCATATACAGATAGCGCAGTCCAGAGAGGATTTGATAACCAAGCAGTTATGAACAAGCTTAACGGTCTGGAAAATGGTATATGTGATGGGTTCTATGCTGTCAATACTTCGCTCTTGAATGGTTTTAACGGAACACAGCAGGCTATTAACAACGTAGCTGTTGCAGGTATGCAGAACACAAATGCGCTTGCTACACAGCTTTCAGATTGTTGTTGCACAACACAGCGGAGCATTGACGCAGTTCGCTATGAAAATGCAAGAAACACTTGCGACATCGTAAATGCTATTAAAGCAGATGGTGACGCTACAAGAGCATTAATGACACAGAATGAAATCCAGAGTTTACGTGACCAGTTACAGACAGCAAACTTCCAGTTAAGTCAGCAGGCACAGAATGCTACTCTGATTTCGACATTAAGACCTACACCAATTCCGGCATATCAGACGTGCAGTCCGTATGAATCAGCACAGATGTATTCACATCAGTATAATTGCTGTGGATGCTAGAATGTATGTGTAAGCTTATAATTTAAGTTTTAAGACATTTTATCCGCTTATGCGTGAATTACTTAGGGCGGTGAAATATCCGCCCTTATTTTGTTAAATAAATGATTTAGAAAGGATGATAATAACTATGGCATGTAGTTTATACAATAACGGTGGCTATGGTTGTGGTGGTTGTACACATTTCGTCAAAACAAATAGTGTAACACTTACTGATAATGTATTAGTGCTAAACATACCTCAAGCAACTTATAGCAATAAAGAAAAAGTATGTATTTGCATTGCACAAGCAATACCAGAAGTAACAAGTACAGATACAGTTGCGATAACAATAGGTGATGGAACAACACAGTATGTTTTGAGAACAAAATGTGGAAACAATGTCCATGCAGACCAGATAAGAAGTAGAAAAGTGTACCATACAAATGTAGCAACAGATGTTGGAACGTTTATGGTATCTGCTTGTGAACTTGGCAAAACATCATTTAATTTCCCAACAATTTAGGAGGTGAACACAATGAACTATGAACAGAAAAATATGAATGAACAAAACAGAAACATACAGGACGAACAGCCTTGGAACACGGATACAAGGGCAATGCAGACATACAGTAATGTTCGGACAACAGATAGAGAAAAGGAACAAAAAGCAGAAGAAATCTATTTGAAGCTTGATGAACATATGCAGAAAGCACTTGGTATGCATGAACAGTTAGCAGACTATTTCTGTTTCTTAGGTTTGCAGGGATTTAAGCGCAAGTTAGAATACCAGTATATGTGCGAAGTGACAGGAAAAAGAAAACTGCATCATAAATACATCAATATGCATCATAAAATTATTCCTATGCGACAGGTGGAAATACCAAGAATTATACCGTCTGATTGGAGCAGATACACAACAAATGATGTAAATGACAATGTTTTACCTAAGTTTGTTAAATCTGCAATGACACAGTATAAAGATTGGGAAGAAAGAACAAAACAGTTATATGAGGAAGTATGGCAGGAATGTATCAATTATGGCATGACAGCGGATGCTGAGTATATTTCAGACCTTGTAGAAGATGTTACAAAAGAAATCAAGAAAGTAAACAGGATGTGCGAACAGCTTAATGGTACAGGATATGATTCTGTAGCAATCCATAATATGCAGGACAAGTATCACGAAAAGTACAAAAAGAAATACAATGAAGAGTACACAGACAAAGAAGTAAGAAAACTGAAAGAACAAAATAAACGCAAATAGAACATAATAGGCTTATATATTATATAGGTCTATTTTTATTTAAAGAAACTTATAAAAATGTATTGACATTTATTTTGTATGTGTTATAATATAATCAGAACAAAGGAAAACAATAGATGAAGGAGAACAAACAAATGTCTTATAAAAAAAGAGCATATATCAAACCAAATTATACAAAGGAAACACTTGACAGATGGGCAGAACAAGAAAGAAAGAATAAAGAGTTTGCCGAAAAACATACAAATGAAACAATCAAAGATTATGAGATTAATGGTTATATAATTAGGTGCATTCAGAGAAAATATGATGGATGTATGAAGAAGGAAAATGAATATGGTGTTCAAGTTTGGACAGAAAAACCAGAAAATGTTTCAGTTGATAGAGTATTCGAGTATTGTATTTCAAATGTTTGGTTTAATAACCCAACAAAAGCAAATGAACATTTTAAAAGTATTAAAGCAATGTGCTATTAAAAATATAAATAGTTCTTGACATAAAACAAAAGTGATGTTATAATATAATCAAGTTAAGGAAAGCAAAGCAAACAGGAAACAATAAGTGAAGGAGTTAAACATGAAATATTTTAAAAACATCAAAACATTGGAAGAACTTAGAAAAGAGTACAAAAGGCTTGTAAAAGAAAATCATCCAGATAACGGTGGTTCTGTTGAAGCAATCAAAACAATAAATGTTGAATATGAACAGCTTTTCAAAGTTCTTAAAAACAGTGATACAAAAGAAAACAAAAAGAAATACAATATGGAAGAGGATGAAATGTTAAGAAGTGTTATTAACAGCATAATTAATCTTAACATTGACATAGAGATTTGTGGTTCTTGGATTTGGGTAAGTGGCAACACATATGGTTGTAAAGCAGAATTAAAACAAAATTGTTTTAGATGGGCGAGTAAAAAGAAAATGTGGTATTGGCATAATCCAGAACAAGTAACAAGAAGTTATGGCAAAACAACAATGGAAGATATTAGAACAAAATATGGTTCACAGGTTATAAAAGAATCAGTTAGCAGAGTTTGTATTGCATAAAAAAATATAAAAAGGGGTTGACAAGTTCAACCCTTTGGTATATAATTAAGTCAAGATAAAGAAAACAAACACAACAGAGAAGGAGAATAAAAAATGAAAACATTAGCAAAGCAGATGATTATTGAGAGAGCACAGAGATTGTATAGCAGAATGAACAGAACATTAGAATTGTATAAACAAGGTTCTTTGTCAATGGAATTGATATTTGAAAGAGAAGAAAGATATAGAAATCAGTTCAAAGGATACTTACAGAGTATGAATGATTTAGAATTGATTACATCACAAGAGTACATTGATTATTTTAATGTTTACTGTTTTGACGTTGATAAAATCCTAGAAGAAATCAAGATTAAATAAAAAACAAAATTTTAATTATACTATTGACAAATAAAAATGTTAGTAGTATAATTGAATCATAGAAAACAAGTAAACAAAATATGAAGGAGAGATAACAATGACAAGATACAGGTATTATCAACCAAACAAGAAAGACTTAAAAGATAGGTATGGTGATTGCGTAGTAAGAGCGTTGACAAAAGTGATGAACAAAACATGGTTGGAAATATTTAATGAACTAATTCCATATGCGATTGAAATACAATGTATGCCAAACAATAAAACATGTTATGAAAGATATCTGAAAGATAATGGTTTTGAATATCATGGCATTAGCAATAAGAAAGGTTCAAAAAGACCTACAGTTGAAAGCTTCACAAAAGAACATAAAGCAGGAACATTCTTTTTAAATGTTGCAAACCACGTTGTTTCTGTAGTAGATGGAATATATTATGATACATGGGATAGTGGACAGTGCTGTTTATATGGATATTATGAAAAGGAGAAATAAATGAAAATAATCGAACAGTATTTACAAGGTAAAATAAAGGAATGCAGAGTGCAAGCAATATCAATTTTAGAAGCACAGGCAGAGTGTTATGGTTATATTGATTGTATGCATGAAATTGGAAAGATAAGCGAAGATGAAAAACATATTGTAAGAAGATATGTTACAAAGAAATTTTTGGAGGTGTAGAAAATGAAAGTGATAAATTTCTTAAAATCAACAGCACCAATTTTATTACCAATTGCAGGAATTGTCTTTTGCGGATTTATTTTAAATATTTTAAATTGGTAGTTGACAAACAAAATCATATATGTTAATATAATATTGTAATAAAACAAAGCAAACAAAAAGGAGAAACAAAGATGAAGAAAGCAGAACTTGAAACAAAGAAAGTAGCAGAATTAAAACAGATGTCTAGAGAAAGAGGATTAAAGCTTGAAAGAAAAGGACATAAGTTCACAAAGTCTGAATTAATTGAAAGATTATTACAGTCAGAAGATGAACAGGAAGACATTAATAAAAAGATTGAAGAAGCCGCAGATGATAACGAGGCTTGGGATGAACCTGTATTAAAACACGAAGAAGTAGTAGAAGAACCTGTAAAAGAACAAAAGAAGAAAGAAACAAACGAGACTGGTTTTATCAGTTTCGCTGAGACAATTGAACAGCTCGAAACAAAATATGGAAAACGCAAAAAGCAGGAGATTTATGACAATGAGCTAGAGACTGGATGTTTTGTAGCATTCATTCATTATGTAGAAGCGGCAGACGGTAATATCTATAAAAAGCTTAGAACAGCAAAAGTTGTAGGCATCAACAGAAAAAAAGAACTCGTAAGAGTTTCAACATTGTTAGGAACAAAACTTGAACTCGGATTTGAACAGTTATTATACATCAGAGGAAAAGGAAAAGAATGTTCATATCCTTGGGATATCAAAAAGTTCCTTGTAAAACAGAGAACAGAGAAAGGGAAGGATTTAATCAATGAAAGATTCAACAGCATTAATTAAAGAATCAGTTGCAAGATTATTACTTGCAAAAAGGACAAAGGAAAAAGCCGAGAAATATTACAATGATGTAAGAAAAAAAGAACAGCTTGCAATCAGCAATTATATGTTTAGCAACCTTCCCAAAAATGAAAGTTCATTCGAAATAAGATTAAAAGACGGAGTTGAATTTTATGAAAATCCTGTAAATCTGAGAGTGAACAAAATTAGGAAAAAGAAAATCATCTGGAATGTTGATAAGCTGAAAAAGAAACTTGATAATAAAGTATTTAAAAAAGTTGTAAGCAAAACATATACAATAAGTGATATGGATGGACTTGTTAAATATTTGAAAGCTTGCGGAGTTGATGCAAAGAAGTTCAAGAAATATATTACAGTCACAGAAGAAGTGCAGGACGAAAAGATTGACAATCTGTATGAAGTAGGAGAAATTACAAAAGAAGATATAGCAGGATGTTACAATATAGAATGTAGCGAACCTTATATAACATTAAGGGAGATTGACGAACAGTAGAGTGATACAATGACAAGAAAATATAGTGGTAAAGACTTTGCAAAAGTTCTGATGTATTACAATTTAGTTGGAGAGATACAAACATCAACATTTAATATCGGTTGTCCATTTCATGATGATATAAATCCATCATTGAGAATTAATCTGGAAGAAAATTCTTTCATCTGTTTTGGTTGCGGATTGACAGGTGATGTGTTAACATTCGTAAAGCTTGCCAATCCAGAATTGAATGATTTACAGGCTTGTATCTTGTTAGAAAAGATAGTGAGAAGTAAAGAAGTAAAAGAATTGAATGTGCATTACAGAAAAAAAAGAAGACAAAGCAACAAACAGGCATTGATAGAAGCTTCCGATTACTTTTATGGATTACGTTCGGTTGATTGGAACGATATAAGGACAGATGATGAAAGAAGAACATTAGAATATATGCAGGATAGAGGTTTTACAAAAAGAGCATTGAACATTGCAGATTGCAGAGTGAACTATAACATAGCTTATCCATTTATTTTTCCAATATTAGATAATGGAGAATTTAAAGGATGGGTTGGACGAACAACAAACAAATGGACAGAAAAGAAACGAAAGTATCTATACAATGATGGATTCAGAAAGCGTGATACTTTATGTGGAAACTATTCGCAAAACAGTGTAGTGTTTCTATGTGAAGGATTTATGGACTATTTAAGTCTTAGAACAAGAGGGCATGTGAAAAACTGTTGTGCGCTATTAGGATGGCACATATCAGACGAGCAAACAAAAAAACTAAAAGACAAAGGTATAACAACAGTGGTAAGCGCATTGGACAATGATGATAAAGGAAATAAAGGAACAGAGTATTTAAAGCGTTTCTTTGATGTTATACGCTTTCCATATCCAGAAGGTGTAAAAGATACTGGGGAAATGACAGAAGAAGCCTTAAAACGGCAAATAAAGCTTATAGAAAGGAGTGTGAAAGATGCAACTAGGAGTAAGATGCAAAATGACAGCAGAGTTCGTACAAAAGACAAGCGGAGAAAAATTAACAGTTGACAATGAAGTCGGTATGGAGTATAATGAGGACAGTGAAGAGTATGAAAGTTTGTGCAACAGATATGAAAGTATCATAGGATTCGATAGAAACAAAAACAAAGATAAGTTTGACAAGGAGTTGTTAAATATTATTTGTAAAGATGCAACAGACAGAACAAAAAAGATAATGGATAAAATTGTTGATGTCTATAAGAAATCATTAACAGACAGGGATTTCAGAGGTTGGATAGAATTTGGCGGTTATATTTTAAACCCGTTAGATTTTAGTGCTGTTAAGTTCACAAATTTCCGTACACAAATTTTTAAACAATAGTAAAGGAGAACAATAAACAATGGGAAAGATTACATTAGGAAACATTAAGTCAGCAATCGCAAAGAGTGGAAGTAGCAAAGGAAAGTTCATGTTTTTCAAAGAAGGAACAAAAGTACGTGTAAGATTTTTGTCTGACATGGAAGATGGATTGGAGGTAAAATTCCATGATAGTTTTGCGCTTGGTGTGAATGTACCATGCCAAGAAGAATTTGGACGTGAGTGTGAATATTGCGAAGATGAAAATCTTAGGACACGTTCCATGTTTGTTTGGTCTGTATATGATTATGAAAGCAAAGAGGTTAAGCTGTTAATGTTCGCAGTCAATCAGTGTTCACCAGTTGCTACACTTGCGAGCTTGTATGAAGCATATGGAACACTTACGGATAGAGACTATGAGATTAAACAGAATGGCTCTGGACAGGGCAAATCATTTAGTGTGATTGCACTGGATAAAAAGAAATTCAGAAACACAAAGATTCATGCAATGTCTGATGAAGCTATCCTTAAATGCATTGATAAAGCTTATCCGGCTGATAATTCCGAGGATTTAGAAGAGGAAGAAGACGAAAAGCCAAGAAACAAAAAGAACAAAGGAAAGAGAAAAACAAAAGTTCCAATGAATGAACCAGAAGAAGAGGAAGACGAATGGGACGAAGACGAAGAACAGGAAAATGATTATGAAAGCATGAAGCCGCAGGAACTTTACAAATTATGTAAAGAGCGTGACATAAAGTGTAAGCCTAAGAAAACAAAAGAATATTATATCGACCTGTTAGAAGAATATGACGAAGAGGAAAGCGATTCTGATGACTGGGACGAAGAAGAAGATGAATGGGAGGATTAAACAATGTTCATTACAAGAAAAGAATTTGAAAGACGGATTAAAAAAGCGAAGAAGAAAGCAACAGAAAAAGCAATGGTTGATATGAGTATGCGGAATGAAATGCAGGACGTACGCAGAGAAATGTATCAAATTACAGGGAACATGAATACTGCATTTGACAAGGAACTTAAAGCGGTTGAAAAAGATATTGCAAGAATTAAAAAAGAATTAGGAATAGAATAAAGTTTCAAATAGGGGTTGACATAGTTCAACCCCTTTGTTATAATATAAGAGAATTAAGAGAACAGTGAAAGAAGGGAAAATTGAATATGGGAAACTTTTTCGATTTACATCGGCACGATGAATATAGTTTGTTTGATGGATTTGGAAAACCAGAACAATTAGCTGTGATTGCAAAAGAATTAGGATATAAAGCGTTAGGAATTAGCAATCATGGTTCAATCAGTGGATTAATCAAACATTATCAAGCCTGTAATGAAGTTGGAATAAAACCAGTAATGGGATGTGAAATATATTTTCAGCCAAAGTTTAATAAGGAAAATCCGCAAAGGAAATCGTACCATTTAAACTTGTTTGTTAAGAATTTACAGGGGTATAAAAACTTGTGTCACATAATGACAAAAGCGAACACAGAACAATTCTATTATAAACCAATAGTAGATTTTAAGTTATTAGAAAAATATTCGGATGGTCTTATATGTACAACTGCATGTATAGCGTCTGCAACATCACAAGCAATAATAAATGGTAACAGAAAAACAGCAGGAAAGTTATTAGACAAGTTCAAAGAGATTTTTGGAAAAGACTTATATGTAGAGATACAACCATACAAGATTGATAAGAAACACACACAAGAGAGAACAGATTACACATTAATGCATTTAGCAAGGGAACGCAAAATAAAATGTATATTAACATCTGATAGCCATTTTGGAAGGAAAGAAGATTTCGACACATATTGTAAGATGCACGAAATCGGTAAAACAACATTAGACGTAAAAAATACATATGGTGAAAGGTATATGCCAAGTGAATATGATATCGTAGAACGTTTCGCAAAAATGTATAAAAATAAGTTAAAGAATCCGATACAGGTTGCAGAAATGTTCGTTGATAACATGAAACAAATATATGACAGAGTAGAAGATAACATACTTGATGGATTGGAACTTGAGTTACCAGATTTAGGTTTGATATCAAGTAAAAAAGAGTTGCAAAAACTTGTTATAAAAGGACTAAAGGAAAAAGGAAAGTATAACAAAAAGTACATAGACAGATGTAAATATGAACTTGATGTTATTAATTATCATGGGTTCGCAGATTATTTCTTGATTGTAAGAGAGTATGCAGACTGGGCGAGAAACAAAGGGATTGCAGTTGGTGGTGGTCGTGGTTCTGTATGCAACTGTGAGATAGCGTATGCAGTAGGAATTACAGATGTAGACAGTATTAAATACAACCTTGATTTTAGCCGTTTTATGCGTAAGGAAAAGAAACAGTTACCAGATATAGACATAGATTTTGAAACAAGTCGCAGACAGGAAGTTATAGACCATGTTATCAACAAATACAAAGGCAAGGCTATACAAATATGTTCGTATGGCAAATATGGAATAGATAATCTGATTAATGACCTTGCAGGTGTGTGTGGATTAAAAACAACAAAAGAAGTGGACGATTATGAACGAAACGAAAATAAAAAGATAGTTGCAGAGATAAAGTCGTATATTAGAACATTCGTGTTCGATGATGAATTAAATTTGAAAGCATTACTTGACGGATATAAAACAATAGAGTATAATGATATGTATGATAACATTATAAAACATTTCTGTAAGATGTATGGAAAAGTCAGATTCTTAGGAAAACATGCGGCAGGTGTGGCAGTGGTTGGTACAGATATATCTGACTATACGTGTATTATAATGCGAGACAGAAAAACAGGAGCATTAAGCAGTTGCTATGATAAAGATGATTTGGAACATATTAATTGTGTAAAATTTGATATGTTAGGACTTAAAACAGAATCAGAAATGTTAACGATGAAAAAATTAACAGGATATGAGCCAACAGAAAAAGATATTGAATCTGAGGAAGTTTTAGAATCATTTAGGAATGGAAATACTGATGGGGTGTTCCAGATGGAAAAAAGTACACCTAAAAAGATACTTGATATGATACATTGTGATTGTGTAGAAGATGTGATAGCAGTAAATGCGCTAAACAGACCTGCCCCGTTACAATTACATATGCATGAAACATATGCACATAATAAGTTATCTGGAAAAGTGGACACAACAACACCGTATTACAAGTATACGAAAGAAACATATGGAACAATGTTATATCAGGAACAAACAACAGAAGTAGCACAGAAAGTAGGACATCTGACCGAACAACAATCTTTTGATATGTTAAAGATTATGAAGAAAGCAGAGAATCTGACAAAACCGGAATACGTTCCAATAATCGAACAAATGAAAAAGGACTTTTACAAAGGTTGTAAATCAGAAGGACTTACAAAATCGCAAACAGACAGTATTTGGGCTAGTATGCTTATATATGGATTTAACAAAGGACATAGTACAGGTTATGCATTAGTAAGCTTAAAACAGATGGTCTACAAGATTAAATTCCCGACTATTTTTTGGGGAGTAAAAATCAAGTTTGCAGATAATGACAGTGATGTATATAAATACAGTGAATGTGCAGTAAAAGATGGTGCGGTAGTAATGTTGCCACACGTAAATTATACTGCAAATACAAGTCTTAGAAAGTATGACGGAGAAGATGTTATACAACAAGGCTTGAGTATTATAAAAGGTGTCGGAGCAAAAGCGGCAGAAGCTATCGAACAAGAACGTAAAAAAAGTGTATTTAGAGATTATGATGATTTTTACGACAGGTGTAAGGGAAGAGCAGTAACGCAGAGAGTTATCGACATTCTGGAAGAACAAGGAGCGTTGGAGTTCAACAAAAATAAGTATATGTCTAGGGTTATAAAATATAATAGTAGCTTAATGGCACGATAGAAAGGAAAACAAAATGGAGAAAAAAGGATTCGACAAAGAAGGGATTTTAAGATTGTGCAATGAGATAGACAAAAAAGAAAAGGGTTCTGTATACAGTCTCGGAAGTAAAACAAAAGATTTGTCAATTCCTCGTTGGAGTACAGGTCTTGTTGATTTAGACAATATTATAGGTGGTGGAATACCAAAGGGAAGAACAATTGAAATATTTGGTGCAGAAAGTGCGGGAAAAACAACACTTGCATATCAGTTGTGTGCACAACATGAAATGTGTTTGAATATCCCGATAGAACGGACGTTTGATTCTGATAGAGCAAAGTTATTCGGGAACAGACCAAAACAAATGTTGATATATAATGCACAGTATGGAGAAAAAGCTTTCAACAGAGCAATTAGATTTGCAGAAGAAGGAATACCACTTATTGTAATAGATAGTGTACCATCATTACAACCAAAAGATGATATAGAAAAAATTAGAAAAGCAGTAAATACAGATAGTGAACAGGAAATGAGAATAGGCGGTGTAGCAAGATTGATGGACAAGTATTTGCCAACATTGGAAGACGTAATAGAACAAACAGGAACAACTGTTATATTTATCAATCAGATACGTGACAAAATGAATGCATTGCCATTCGGAGATAACATACAGACACCGGGCGGTCACAAGTTAAAACATAGTTGCTCGCTTAGAATACAGGTTGCAAGAAAAGGTTATATAGATATACCTAACCATAATCCATTTAACACAGAAGCGAAAGAACGTATTGGAATGATTATGAAAGTAAAAGTTGTAAAATCCAAAGTATGCAATCCAATGCAGAGCTGTGAAATCCCATTGTTTTACGAAAGAGGTTTTGTAGATTTTGCAGATATGGATGATGTGAGAAAAGAGATTATGAATGAACATAAAAAGAAGTATAAGGAAATGCTTGGATAATGAATTTTTATGTGATAAAGTTTTATAGACAATATGAAGATGATAATGTAGAACATAACTTTTTTGTATATGCATTGACACAGACAGAAGCAATAAAAAGGTTTTGTTCTACTACTGGATATGCAAAATCAGCAATAACAAATATAGAAAGGATTTCGCAATAATGGGTATATTAGACGAAATAAAAAAGAATGCAACAAAACAAGGTGTGAAGGTACAAACATCGGAAGAAGAAGCAATAGAGAAAATGTTAAACAATTTGTTCTATTTGGACAAAGACATCCCAAATGAATTAAAGTTTCTTAAATCTGTAATGACAAGAGGTGCAGAGACTACAGAAAGAAAAGGATTACATGCAAGTGCTGTGATAGCATCGGACGATAAGTTTTGTTATAGGCAACAGGTATTAAGCTTGTTCTATAAACAGTTACAAGGAGAACAAACATCCATTGGTTTAAAACGTATATTTGCAGAAGGTGATGCTATACATGAGAAGTGGCAAAGGTTGTTTATAAGAGGTGGCTTGTGTGAGCCATTAGATTGCGATTATAGCCGTTTTGCAGAAGAGTTTGACTTATCCTACACCCCAGACATTATATGTGCTATTCCAGAGGATTATAAGCTTGAAAGCGTATATGATGACAGTGTAAAAAAGATACCTTACATTATAGAGATTAAGTCGGTAAACAGCTTTACATTCAAAAAACAAAAGTATCATGCATCTGGTAGAAAACAATGCCAGTTGTATATGTATCTTACAGGAATACATCATGGAATTGTTTTGTGTGACAGCAAGAATGACCAAGAGTTTCGAGTATATAAATATGATTACAATCCGTCTGAAATATCGCAGGCAATACATAGATTGGAACAAATACAGGATTATAAAGAAAGATTGTTGATTAAGGGAAAAATGGTAAAGCGTTGTGACAAGTGTACAGGATATGACAGTAAAAGGTCACAGGAATGTCCTATGCGTGAAGTATGTTATGGCAAATCAAAGGAGCGAATATAATGGTGGATGATAAAATGTCAATGTTAGAAAAAGATGAACCAAAAATTAAAGTAGAAGAACTCTATATTATTGTAGAAATGATAGATAGTGTGAATAGACCATATTTTGCAATATTGTACAAAGAAGTAGGTGCAAACCACAGGAATATAGGATATGCAAGTTATATGTTAGATGTAGTTGTGGAATACAAAAACAAGTATTTTGAAAAGGTGTAGTATGTGGGTGATATTTATGGTGGAGATGATTTTAAATATTTTGTCCTTTATGGTACTATGTGTACTTTCGTTAGGATGCATAGCGGTAATTGTACTTATACTAATAGCATTAAGTGTATTTGTACCGACACTAATTAGAACAATAAAAGAAGAATTAAAGAAAAAGTAAAATTAGGGGTTGACTTTGTTCAACCTCTATGTTATTATATAGACGTAAACAAAGTATACAACATATGAAGGAGTAAAACAATAGATGGCTAAATATTGTAAAGCGTACAAATTAAGAGTAACATATTTAGACTGTATGGAATGTGAGGACAAACAATGCAAACAAACAAGAAATGCAAATATGGAAGAACATGGACAAACAAAGATTGCGAGTTATGCACAAAGTATGGAAAGTGTGAACTTACAGAAAGGAGAAAAGATGGCAGTAACAAAAAGATATTTGAGACTAGAACCAGAGCAAAAAGTTTTCGTAGTATTTGCAAGTAAACGTGAAGGCTACAAAGAAAACATAGTGTTACGTTGCAATGTAAGAGAATGTAGTATAAGAAAAAATACAACAGTATACTATCTTACAAAAGAAAAAGTAGTTTTAGGAAAAAAGGACATTAAACCATTCATTGATTGTTTTTCTTGTGAAAATGCAAATATAGACACGGGATATAGAGGAATGCAAATTGACATGTATCCAGTATTTACAACAAAGGAGAAGTGCATAGAATGGCTAAAGGGGTAACGTGTGCAGAATGTTGTTATTTAGACAAAACAAGGAAACAGAATAGCGATAATGGAACAAGCTGTTTTTGCTATGGATGCAATGCAAGAACACATGACAAATTTATTTGTGGGTGGATTAGAAATGACAATGAATTAAAAACAATGGGTTGTAGCGATTGCAATAAAATAAAAGTAGGAACAAGCTTTTTGTTGAATGGAACTAATTGTTTTTATTGTGGAAGTATACAAACTAAAAATGGAAAAAGATATTTAGTATACAATGCATCAACATATGTTTCAAATGGGTTTTACGTTGATGTAGTAGAACAGAACTGGTTTTCAGAACATATAAAAGATATTGTTATTGAATATCAAACAAAAGAACAAATTGAAGCAATAAAAAAAATAGCAAAGTATTATAAGAATAGGATTGAAGAACGTGAAGAAGAAAAAAGTCGATATAGATTATAAAAAAAGATTTGAAAAAGGTTTCAAATTATTATGCAGTTCAAAATCAATGTATCAAGTATGGTCAGACTGTATGGCACTGTTTGCGATAACATTGGCAAATACATGTATTTTACCGCTAGTAAAAGAAGAACCATTTAAGAATATATATGCAAAAAGAGAGAATGAGTATTTGCATATTATTAACAGCTATGAGAAGAAAGAACAAAAACTTTTTCCACAAATGTTTGCATTAATTGTAGAAGAATTAGAAGAAAGACCAAACCAAGATTTATTAGGCGAATTGTATATGAGGTTACAAATATCAAACAAAAATGCAGGTCAATTTTTTACACCATACAGTGTATGCGAAGCAATGTCAAATTTAACATTCGACAGAAAAGAACTTGGAAAAACAGTGCATAAAAAAGGATATGCAAACATATATGATTGTGCTTGTGGTGCTGGTGCAACACTTATAAGTGCAAGCGAAACATGCAAAGAAATGTTTCACAAATATAACTATCAGAATCATGTTTACTTTGCAGGACAGGACATAGATATAACTTGTGTTCATATGTGTTATATCCAGTTATCATTGCATGGGTTAGCCGGATATGTCATACATGATAATTCATTGACTAAACCAGAGCCTATATTACCAGATGATTTGGAAAAGATATGGTTTACCTCTATGTGGTTTAATGAGGTATGGACAATGCGTAGATTCTTTTATAATCAAGATATTTTAGGAAGGGAATAGATGTGAGTAAGATAATAATAGGAATAGACCAATCATATACACGTACAGGTATTACAGTTTTGGAAGATAAAAAAATATTGAGAATGAAATCTATAGACTTCCATGATTGTAATAACAACACAGAAAAACGATTGGAAATATATACATATTTGGAAACGATATTCAAACGTAGATTAAGTAAACAAATAGAACATAGAAACGTTACTATCATAACAGAGCGTATTCGTCTGAGGTCACAAGGGTTTCTATCAGAAGCTTATATCAAGTCTACAGGTGCTTTAGTAGCAACAATAATAGATGTGGCAAACATTTATAATATTCCTGTCTATTCTGTTGATACACGTTCATGGAAAGGACAAATTGTGGGAGATTCAAAACCTTTAAACAATTCATATGGAATAAATAAAGAAAAGTATAGGACTATATTATATCTACGTTCTAAAGGATTACTAAAACACATTGCAGAACCTTACACTGGAAGGGGAAAGCAGGGAGTTATAAACATAAAAATAAATGGCAAGAAAACACCTTGCAAAATAAACGATGACTTAGCGGATAGCTATTGTATAGCAATGTATGGATTCTTACCAGAACATAAACAAAAATTAAAGGAGGAAAAATTCTAGGAGTGTGTAAAAGCATTCCTTTTATCATGCTTTACAATACGTCTACAACACGTTTATTTGTTTATTTAAGACATTATAATATATTAGGTGTAATCTTCTTAGGGTAAGCATATAAACTGTCTTAAATCGTTAAATAGGAGGGTTAGGAAATGGAATGTAATATTATGGGATGTGACAGGAAGGCTATAAAGAAACCATGCTATAAAACAAAGTATAAAAACATTGTTATTGTAAGGTTAGAAAATAGATGTTATTCTATTACGCATTATCAAACAGGAATTGCAATCGAATGTAACAGATACACTTCAAAACAAAAAGCATTAGTAAGTCTGGATGATACTGTTTATAAGACAAGGGAGATTATTAAAAGAAATAATATAAAATCTTTTAAACAATATTGTAAACAAAATAAAATAAA
>ERZ1035025.338-NODE-338-length-33326-cov-19.610351_pt1 | contig 33326 bp, 45 predicted proteins | sample MGYA00520619_ERZ1035025 | MGnify/ENA primary metagenome ERZ1035025 (study PRJEB33766, sample SAMN09781742) | gut metagenome | biome: gut microbiome | host: Homo sapiens | place: Madagascar | study: EMG produced TPA metagenomics assembly of the PRJNA485056 data...
TTATCTTCTGTAGTTTATTCATAGCGAATTGCATTAATACGGTTCATCCAACCTTTACGGTATTTCTCGTTTTTGGGTCTCGCCTTGCATATCTCGTCGATGAACTTTGCCCTATCGTCTTTAATCATTTTAAAGAGCGTAGCCGCGTCCATAGCGTTAACGGCTGCAATGGTCTGCTTACCTACGATACCGTCCGCCTCCACGCCTAAAAGACGTTGTGGGCGCTTTATACCATGAGACCCAGAAGCCCAAACCCAATCAACTAAGATATTTGCTACTGCCTGGTTTTTGATTTCGTCGGCTTTCCACCTATCCCAGTACAAGGACTTGAAAACATCGTGCCATTCGGCATCGGATATGTTTTTCAAGTCGGTAACGGTAGGGGCTTTTTGCCCCTTCCGCTTCTTGTATTCGGTGAATGTGCCTATGGTGATACCTTTGTTTGTTGCGCCCCCCAGGTCATCGGGGTCATTAACGAAGCCGCCCTCCCACTGTAGGATGAACGGTATTAATTTACTGCTGTTCGCCATCTTCTTTCTCCTTTTCTTCTAGGGGTATTTCAAATTCGCCGTCCTTAATCTTTTTCTTAAGCTGGAAATACTTGCTATTCGCTATGCTGTTTAGCACCTTCACGAATTCATTTCCCGGCTGAACCACCCTAAGGTTTCTTGTTATGTTACGCGCGTATATAATAAGGAATATACCAGTGAGCGCCTTAACTAAAAGCTGATAATCTATCCCCGGCTCTAACATATTGCATGTGAGCGCTACAAAGAATAGAATCGCATTCGTTAAAAACAACTCTTTAACCGCCTGCATGGCCTTTTTGTGCTTGTAGGGCTTTCCTTTTGCCCGGTCTGCCAAATAACCTACCAACCAGTTCAACGCGGTAACGATAACCACTAAAAATATAAAGTCCCGTATGTCCGTAACTACTGCAAGAACGGTCACAGCAAAAAACGTGCGGAAATAGGTCTCAAATTGTTCTATCACTTGATTAACCCTATACGGGTGTTCGATACTGTACATGCCTTTATAAACCCGTCCGCCTTCATTTGGCAAATCAATGGTTCTATAAAAAGGTCTGCCTTGCCCCGTTCGGCTTCAAACCTTTTAACCTTGCTTGTATCGGGAACTACTACCGAGCCGCCGTATGTCTGAATCTTCATGCCCGTGCTCGTACTGTTTTGGTCTGATATCTGCAAATACCGCGCGAACGCGTAGTAGCAAATAACCTTTTCAAGTCCTGCGAAGTTAGAACCGTCCGTGATATATTTCTCGGGGACGGCATCGTACATGTAACCAATCTGCGGCAATATGTCGAGTAGGTCTGCCTCCGAGAACGCCTTTTCTATCTTGTTGCCTTTAACGTCTGTTGCTATCTCAAACAACTGGCGGAACACTTCCACCGGGTATGCTTTAAGGTTTGCCATCTTCTTCTTCAAATTTATTGTTAATTTCTGTTATTGACGGGTCGACCCCGAACACTTGGTACAACTCGCGCGAAATGCGTTGACGTATCTTTTGCAAGCTATTGCGATAGACCTTTTGCAACTCCTTTATAACCTCGCCCGAAGCATTAGAATAGGTCATCAGCGAGCTATCAATAAGGGGTAGCGGAATGTTATATGCCGATATAGCAATGTCCTTTCTAAGGGGTTCCACATACGCCTTGTACAGCTCCCTATCTATCGGGCTACCCAACTGGTCAACTCTGATAAACGGTTTGTCCGTAGCTACGTTTTCGTCCCTTACTGTAAGCACGGAGCCGGCGTTCTCGCTACCCATCATATCGGCTAACGTATCTCGGAACTCCTGTTGTGCCTGCTCGGTCTCGAAATCACCGTGCGACACAATACTGCACATGTGGAAGCCCCTACCCAAAGTACGGTTAACGTATTTACCGTTCTTGTCCTCCGCGCCCATCTCGTTTCGCACCGAATGGAACGTGCTAAGGGGGTATGGGCGCGTTGTACCCAGGTTCACATATAGTAGTTGCCCTTTATGGTTCTCGATACCGCCGCATTCTTCGACCTCTGAGGCGAAGTTTTCCGGGTCATATGTCGGATATACCGTTGAGTTCTGGGCGCTGCTCGTTGCCTTGACGTTCTGTCTATCCCAGTTATTGAAAACGCGCCAGCGCTTTATCGCCGGGTCTTTCAAATAGTTGTCATTCATCTCGGCACGTACGTATTCAAACGGAACGTTGTACACGTTTCGGGGCTTGTAGCCTTCGGGTGTCAAACCATATTGGACTATCCAAGCCCAGCCCCTAAAACGTGCAACATCGTTTGCCGTAGCCTCTAAAACATCGTCCATATTACAGCCGTTCCCGTTTGTTATTGCCGCGAAGTCTTCGTTTTTGAACCCCTCGCAAATAATGTTCTCGGTCATTTTCTCGACCGCGGCCGTTGCTGTCTTTGAAGCGTATATAAGCTCGGCTATCTCTTGCGGATATAAGTTGCCATCTCCGTAGTTAATAATCTTATCGCCCGTATTAGCGGACAACTTAAGCGCCTTTTCGACAACAAGCGCGAAACGTCTGTAACCTATCATTTTTAAACCTCCTCTTTATTGATTTCTACGAAGCATTCCGCATAAGCCGGGTTTTCATCCATAAGCCGTTCCGCGATTTCGTCAGTCATGTTCGCGCTCTTATACACGACACCATCGACGTAATGCACGATACGCGCCCCGGGCTTCAATGCCCATCTGTAAACCACCTTAGTTAAATACTTCGTTTCGTACCACAAAGATAAATATTCCATATCCATGTGGCAATTCGGGTCAAGTTTTAGCCCGGTCATCGCGAAATACGCATCCAACTTCTCTTGTAATGTTGCAACCTTCGGTTCAACAACAACGGGAGCAGTGCTTTCGCCCTGCCCCGTAGTATTAGTTAATTTTTCTGCCATTTTCTTTTTGATTTAATTAGGGTTCTGGTGTCGGTTGCGGTGTAGACAACGCGTCGTAATCCGCTTTAGATATTAGGTGCACCGTTGTGCCTATCTGCCAGTCCTCAACTCCATAGGTAACAGTTACATAGCCGTCTGTAGTTGAATCTAAGCTGTATTCCAGGCAGACCAGGGGTAAACCAAGACCATAAACACGGTATAAACCGTTTCCGTGGTCTACGGCTATAACAATTTCTGCCTTCGCAAGGTCGTTTACAACCCCAAAAGGCACGGGGTCAGAGGAGACACCCTGGTTTCGAGCTGCCCCGAAGTGCTTCATCGTCACCGTTACATCGTACGCACCGGACATTATGTCCTGCGATTTAATCCCAAGGGTTATTGTTAGAGCATTGTTTACGGTCGTCACGTTTAATCCCACCGCGTCCGCAACCCGTGTTATTGACGCAAGTCCAGTGGTTGGGGACACCGTAAAACTGGATATATCAGCCGCGTTTAAAACTTTTGCCCCGGCAATGCGGTTGAACGACGGTAACGGCGCACCGCAACTCATCGCTAAAGTAGGTATTCTTCCAATACATGCCATATTATTTTTTCCTTTCTTTTTTAGTTAATTACTATTATACTGCTGCCGCATAAAGTGCATCGTACAAAGTAGCCCCAACACTTAGTGTATCTTCCCCTATTACGTTTTCCGGGGTCTCCAAGGTGAGCGTAGTCCAACCCCCATTGTCGTGAGATGACGAATCTGCCGAGGTAGCAGACATCCCGTAATACAACCCGTAAGCCCTTGCGAACGTGTCTCCCTGTTTCTTTGCCAGAATGACAAAGGAGCCATTAGTGATAGCCGTCTTAAGGTTACGTACTGCGATGTTATTTTCCCCCATGAGAGTTATATTCGCGGTATGCGTATAGGCATTCGGCGCACCCTCGTTAATCTTTAGGGTGTCGGATACAACAAGAGAACGTTTAACAGCGTCAATCTTGTATGCTTTCGCGCCCGAAGCTAGGGCTAAGGCATCAACCGACAAGCTCGCCGGCGTAACGGCAAAACTCGCGATATCTGCTTTATTAATGATAATAGCGCTAACTAAACCAGTCGCGCCCGTGTCGCAATCATAGGCAATTGCGTTTGCCAATTTTGAAATACATGCCATATTAAACTGATTTTGAGATTATTGAAGTTACTGCTCTTGGAAGTACGCCCGTAAGGTAACACCCTGCCGAACCTTCGGGCGGGCCTAAAGTGATAGTTACCAGCCCTGCGCCTGCGTTGGAATCAAAGTCGGAAGCCGTAACCTCTAAGGGGCTGGGTACTCCAGCCATTACGGCTGCCGCCGATCTATCGTTGTACACTATAAGGGCATAGAAGCGTCCCGATAAGAATGTTCTCCACGGAGCTTGCAATTTATTGTGAATCTTGAACGTCAGAGATACATCGAGCTTACTGGACGCGTCCATGGAACGCAGAGAGGTTGTCATTTGGATGTTCTGTTTGTACCCCTCCACTTTGATAGACCTCGCGCCCGACGCGAATGTAGCACCCGATATGGTGTAATAATCTGAATTGAACGCTAGAGTAACGTCCTCCGCGTGCATCAGATAAATTTCCTTAATGCCTACGGGAGTTATAAGGCAATCTTGTAAGATGTTGACCCCTAACTTATTTAAACATGATTTTGCCATATTATTTGAAATAAAAAAGGGGCTGGGTTAATATCCCAACCCCTTTAATTAGTAAATGATTTATTTATTCACCTGCTTTCGCTGTCAACCACAACTGCATCTTCTCGGGTGCTACCAGCATGGCATCAGCCGCGAACAAAGTCTGCGAGTAGTAGTTACGGCTCTTTGCGTCCTGGATGAACGGAGCAATAACCGTACCGGCGCTTTCCAGTGCAATCTGAATATTGTCTTTCGGAGTGAACGCGATAAACGCGGTGTCCAAACCATCAGCTGTTGCAGCGTTAGAAACGTGTCTCAATTCGTTAATCTTGTAACCCTCGAAGTAATACACCGGGCGGCCGTCTACGATATCGGACTGAGCTACGCTGTTATCACGTGTCTGCAACAAGTTCTTATACAAGCGCATAACGTTAGACGTAACGAAGAACTCAGAGTTATCCAGCGTATCGGGGCGTTGTGCGTCGATAGCACCACGCAATGCAGCGAGAACGCCGTTAGTATCAAGAACCAAAACTTTTTCAGTCATTGTGCTGTCCTTGTACTGCTTGATAATACCGCCGTTAGTGAAGATACCGTAACCAGTTGCTTCTGCCGCTACGTTACCGTCCAGCCATGCCAAACGCAGCAAATCAGCTTCCAATACCTTCAATACTTCGGACTGAATGAAGCCAGCCAATTCGGTTTCAGAGAAGTTATCGTCGAGGTTGATACCCTTCGCTACCATCTTACCCCACAAGCTTTGCAAGCAAATCTCAATAGGTAGTTCGATAGGTGCGTGCTGGTAATACTTAACCTTGTCCGCTACGCTATTATAGAAATATTCACCGTTACACCCTGCTGATTTGCGCAATGCCTTGTCGGCTGCTGTAAGGGAAACAACGGGCGTACCGTTAGGGATACCGTTCATTACTGTGATGCCTTGTGCGATTTCGCCAGCCAGTCCGACGGTCAAAGAAATAACCTCGTTAAGTGAGTTGAGGTTTAATTTGTTAAGGTCTGTAAATGTAAAAGCCATAATCTTTTGTTTTTAGTTATTTGTTGTAAAATCTTTTAGCTGCTTCTGCTACAGCCTCTTTTGATAATTTTGTTTCTTTCTTCTTCGGCATGTTAACCGCTGGCGCACCGGGTTTCGCTGTTGCTCTGTTAAATTGAGCCGTCATAGCCTCCAGTGTTGCGGTAAGTTCAGTAACCGAGGCTTCCAAAGCTGCCATACGGTTTGCAAACTCTTCGGGTACATCTGCGGTAACCGGGGTTTCAATTTCTACTTCGCTGTCTTCTACTTCCTCTTCTACCTTAGCTTCTACGCTTTCGATAACACCGTTTGCAATGGTGATAACCAATACACCGTCCTCTACTTGAATTTCTACTTTGCCGTCCGGGTGAACGTTGCCCTCGCTATCAAACACCTTGTCTCCGATAGCCATTGTTTCGCCTGCTGCTTCAATAGTGATACTTGCACCGTCTACGGTCTCAACCGTCTCGGTTGCAAAACTCGACTTCTTGAATAAGGAAGCGAAAGAACTAAAAAATTTGTTCATCTTCTTTTCGTTTTGATTATTAAATAAGCTTGTGGTGGCTGCTGGCAGCCCTACCAAATCGCATGAATATAATTCAAAAAATTCGGTAACGTCCAGCACATCACCGTTTAACGTCTGATTGTTGATACCTACCACCGAAACGCCCAGCATATCGGGTTCGTTCTTTATCATTTCGGAAATGAATTTTGCCTCTGATGGGTAGGCGGCTTGTAAGGCTTCGGACAATTCCAAATCGGCATATGCTACGCCGTCCTCGTAGACGAAGTTAGTGAATTTTCCTAAATACCCGTCCAACATATCCGCCCCGTTATGGGTACGCCTGCAATGGATAGGTTTAAGATTGCCGAGCGTTACAACGCTTTGAACCGCTGTCTCCGTAATGACTAACGGAAATTCCTTGCCTTCATGTACTCCGAAATTGGTAGTAACCCCGGCTTGGATAATTCTAAGTTTTCTAAATTTCATATGATTTGCTTTTGTTGTAACACGTGCAAAGATAGGCAGTATATAGTAAACTGCCATCTCTGTACGAGTTAATGGTTTAAAATGTTGCCAGCCCCTGGACTACAGAAACGTCGTTTTGTCCGCTGTTGATGTCCTGCACCGATACAACCGGGTTGGGCATGCTCATCACTGCGTCGATAACTACCCCGGCGAGTTGGTTAATGCTTTCGCTTGATAACTTCATGCTTTCAGCTTGCTTAACTACCCGGTTAGCTTCGGAAAGCCCGGCAACCATACCGCCATCGGCAAACTTGTAAAGCCCCGAGGTACCGAACGAGTTTCCGCCGTGTGCCTCGTTGAGCGCGGATAGGGCGTTAATCTCGGCGCTCGCTGTCTTCTTCATAATATAGACGTTTTCGCCGCCTTCCGCCTCGAACACTTGCCCGTTATCGCCCCGGAACGTTACACCGCCTTGTGCATGAGAACGCCCGTAAATCTGACCGCCCTTTGCATACTTCTTGACCGATGTGTTAATTTTCGTATCGGGGGCTTTCTGTTTGGCGATAGACACTACCTGTTTCATACCGAAAGCGATAATGACAGCCGCCTGTGCGATACCAAGGAAACCTTTTGTAGCCAGAGCCTTTGTGGCACCAAGGTATGTGTTAATGGTAGCCTGCACAACGGCAAATGCCTTTCCTGCCTCGCTTTCCTCACCGAGTAAAGAGGACAACTGACCTGCCAACCCTGCCGCCATTGTCAGTTCTGCGTTAACGCGTGCCCTCGTGTTCTCCTCTTTCGCCTTCTCGTATTTGGACTGTATCAACGCGGTGTCTGCTCCTATCTTCTCGGCGGCTGCCATCTCTTGCTCATATTGCGCATCGAGTTGCATTTGTCGCATATCAAATTCGTTGGTTACTTCCATCATCTTAAGCTCGTGAAGGTTCGCCGCGTCCGTCGCTTCTCGTTCTCTCATCAACGCGTCCTGCTCTTCCTTACGTTGCATCTCCAGCTGCTGTATGCCGAGGTTAAATTCGGCTTCCTTGTTGGCGTATTCCTGCTTTGTGATGAGACCCTGCTCTAATCTGTACTTTTCAAGCTTTAAACTTTCCTCGACGTATGCCTTTTCGTTTTCTAACTTTGTTCCGATTGTATCGTTTTCCAGTTCCTTAGCTTGCATCGAAAGGTTAAGAGCCGTTAACGCTGTCTCCATCTGCTTGATGGTTGCCTCCTGCAAAGCGCGTTTTTGGTTCTCCGCGTCTTGCGCTGCCTTTATTGCGGCTTGTGCCTTGGCGCTCTCCGCGGCTTTATAGGCCGCTGCATTGGCGGCTATCTGTGCCTTTACAATACCGCTCGCCTGGTTCTCCAGCTCTTTACGCTTTGCGGTATACTCGGCTTGCTTTGCTTGCAGGTCTGCCAGTGCTTGCATCTCGGCGCGTCTGTCTTCCTTGCTTGTGTAACTAAGTTCGTTTTGCGCCTTGATTTGATTGTACTTCTGTTGCAGTACGTCTATCTCGGCTTTTTCCATCTGCTTAGAAATCGCGATAGCCTTTTGGGCTGCTGCGTTTCGTTCCTCCGCGGTCTTTAACTGGTCCCCCACAATGGTACGTTGCGCTTCCAGTTCTCTACGCATTGCCGATAACGTTACAAGGTTGTCTGTTTCTGCCTCGTATATTGCAAGCTCTTGCTTGGTGAGTGCTTTGGCTGCGTTCGCTGCCTTCGTGGTCTCCTCGGTAATCAGACCGATAGACGAAAGCAAGTTAACAACCTTCTCCGTTATCCACTCGAATGCCTTTGCCACACCCCCGAGAAGCTCGGTAACGCCGTCCAGTATGCGCGAGAAGATAACCTCAAAAGGAGCGAATGCCGCCTTTAGGTTTGCCGCCATCTCACTGTTACGTTTCATCAGCTTTTCAACCGTGGATATGAGAACAAGGATAACCGAAACTACCGCCAGTATCGGGTTGGCTTTCAACGTAGCGTTAAACACCTTTAGGATGTTCACGCCGCCAGAAAGAGACGTAGCCATAGCCGCCGTAGCCCCGGAAAGCCCCTGCGTGCTGCTCATGGCTTCCTGTATGCTTTCCGCATAGTTTCCTACGTTCCTACGGTTATCGCCTACAGCCTTTTCCATGTCCTTAAGCCGGTCGCTTATCTCCTTTGTCTCGGTAACAAGCTTTTGCCCCTCGTCCGTGTTGTTGCGCGTTGCCGCACTCATTGCGTTCAGCTCCTTGGTGTTCTTTGCGAGCTGGGCACGTAACGCGTCTACGCTATCCTCTTGGCTGTTTAGTAGGGTGGTGTTCGTCTTTATCTCGCGGTTGTTGTCCGAGATTGAGGCGTTGACACCCAACAACTGCTTTTTCAATTCTATTTGCGCCTTTGCCGCATCGCCTACTGCTTTTTTATACTCATCTTGTCCGATTGTCCCGGACTTGTATGCCTTTCCTGCCTCGTCCAACTGCTTCTTCTCGTCCTTAAGCGCTGCCATTAGCTGGCTCTTTGTTTCTGCCAGCTCGACGGACTTTGCTATGAGGGCGTCCAACCCATCGAGGGCGGAAGACGTATCAAACGAAAGGTCCAATAGAGTAACTTTTTCTGCTGCCATAATCCAAATTATTAATTTTTAACTGCGATTAACGTAACGTTCGCATTTCCTGTTGATGGGTCCCAATTGCTTATCGTTCGGAGATAAAACCAGTAGTTAAGTTCACCTACGAAATAAAGCGCGTCAGACTTCATTTTCTGTATATCGAAATATGATAGGCTCATTTTAGCCGTTATCTGCCAACCTGGGGAGAAACGGTAGTAATGCCCCGCTATCGTAGAGCGATAACCGCTCGCACGGTTGAAATAGTTATCGGGTACGTACGACCCGGCTAACCTAATCATAGAGGCGTACGGTCTTTGCGCACCCGGGTTTACCGGGAACGCGCTCTCACCTACCGTCTCCTGCGTAGATATAGCGCCACCGTAACCACCTACCGTCTGTTTAAGTGAACCTACCTGCACCGCGTATGCTCTTGCCGCGCCCGCGGTTTCTGCAACCTTTATACTTGATTGGTCTATCTTCCTCGTCCAGTCTACCCGGTACGTAGAACTCGTAGACGGGTTGATAAACGGTTTGAGTGTCAATGCAAACGGTTTGGACTTAAATTCATACGTCCAGCAAAACGCTTTGCAGAACGCCTGCACAATCCCGAAAGGCGTGTCGATACCCATTGTCTCTACCAAGTCCCAAGCATAATCCGGGGTGGAAACAAAAGTAATCTCGAACGATATATAGTACGCTTCCGTATTTGGTACGGTTGTAATCGGTGTAATTGAGTACACCCCCGATGATGCCGAGGTAGTAAAGCCGAAGTTCAAATCGCGTGAAGACCTCGGTCTTACCAAGCATGATGTAGAACCCGGGTTTTCCGGGTAATATGGGTGGTTGCCGTCGGGTCTTACCGCACCGCGCTTAAACGGCAAAGCGAATGAACCGCCGTTGCTTCTAAGATAAACGGTAGAAGGTGCGGAAGGCGGAAGGACAATAAACGAATCATCCGTAATCTCTAAATCAAAATCGGAGCCAGCCATATATGTAAAACACGTGGCTACCTCGTTGCTTTCCGCTACCATGTAATTAGTCGGATATACCGAGCCGTCCAGTCCGTCGTGCGCGCCTTTAAAAACCAACTGGCTTTCCGCGCCCTTGTACTCGCCCGCCGTTTTAGTAACTCGGTCTGCTATATAGGACATGAACACGGGCGTTGACCCGTTCGCCGCGTATATTGTAGGTATTGTAACGCCGTTCGGGTACGCATAATTAAGGCTATCTATATACGTCGAAAACTGATACGCCGGCATTTCCACTTTAGGTATTGCAACCACCGGGGCACGTACCGTCGATAGCTTCGATATGGTTTCTATCAGTTCAATCGTATAGCTATCCGGGTCTGCTGATACACGGGCGCGGAACAAGCCGCCACCGAACGGAACGTCAAGCCCCGAAAATGAAAGCTCTGCAACATAGGGCGATGTACGTGTGTAGTAACCCGGGAAGCGCTCGGACTTTAGCACCCGGTCATTAACTTGTGACCTGGGCACTGTGATGCTTCCCGAATAACTTACAGTGCGCTCGGAAAACTTAATAGGGTCTGGGTTGTCGATGGTTAGCTTAACCGCCCCGGGCGCTACGCCATCCAACAAAACACCGTTTATTCTTATCTGTACTTCCATTGTCCTAAGGTTCTAATATTTCAAACTTGCATTTAAAGTTAACCGCCCTACCCAGCGCGCCGCCTTGTGCGTTGAACGCTGTAGGGTTCATAATCGTAACGCGCGCCCACTGTGTGGTATCGATGGGGAATACCCCGGCAACGTCCGTTGTGCGAGATAGCTGCAAAAGCGCCTTTTCGTTATCGGCTGTTACCGTCGTGCCTACTGTGACTTCATACGATAATATGCGATTGCCGCCCGAATAGTTAACTAAGTAGGTCGGTACAATACGGTATTGGTCGAAATACATTGAGTCATACAGCCCGAACGAGTTTAGCCATCGGAGCGTAACGCGTTTGTTTGCATCGGGGCAATATGGGTATTTACGTTCAAATCGTACGTACCCCCAAACCGCTCCAGTTGTGCCCTCCAATTGTCTATCATCGGATGAGGGACGCCCAGCTCCCCAGATTTGCCCGCTTGACATATCGTGTAAAAACGCACCCGAAACGGAATTAGCTTTAAGTTTATTGCTTACACTCGCCTGGCCGTAAACTACCTTATTGGCAAAAGGTACGCCAGTAAGGGGGGAATTCTTCGTCACCGCAAAGGTAATTTCGTTGAACTTCCCGTTTGCGTAATCCGATAGCCCACCCGTGTAACTCTCGTTGGCGAACCGCGCGTTTGCAGACGCTACGTTAATGACACGTAGGTTTAAGGCTTTACTCGTGCCGCCTTCCACGTAGTTAACCGCCACCACGTCCGCGAAACCACCGCCTCCGGCTGTGTTCATGGTTGCCTCGGCTACCGACGGGTAGAGAGCGGCCAACGCACTAAGGTCAACCACGGAGTTTTCGTAGGGTACTATCTTTGCGCCTGCCGTCCCTGCACCATTACGCGAATACCGTAAAAAGATGGAAGTAACCGCGCTCGTTTGTTCAAAGCGTATGGGGCGGTATATGCCCGGTGATATGCCGCCGATGGTCAAAGCGCCACCAGCTGTTGCTGTCTCGTTGGTTAATAGATTTCGTATAATCATTGCTTTTTAGTTAAAATGGTTAATATCTCTGCCCGTACTATCCGGGACACCTCTACTGTGATACGTTGTACCATCTCGGGGGTTAGTATCTTACTTGCTACGCCGCCTTCGTTGTGCTCGTTGGGTACGCGGATACCGTCTCGCTTGATAACGTATGCTATCGCGTATGCCGCTTCTTCGGGTATGTCCGTCCCGGCGTTCGCGTTCTTGTCTTTTATCCATTGCTTAATGGCAGAAACGGGTGGGGAGCTACCAGCCGCCCTCCCGCCTTCCATCTGATAGATATATGCCGGGCTTTTAATCTTAACGCCGCCTGCATACTCTACCACCTCTGTTTCTCTGTCGAAGCGACCCGAAGCGTTAAGCCTCATGCGATAGTAGTTGGCTACTATCTCGTCGCGTATCTGCCTAACTAATTGGGTTACTTCCTTGTTCATAGTTAAATGTATTTAAACCAGCTAAAATGTTTCCTCGTCTTCGGGTAATCTATGTTGTGCTCGTTGCCGTAGGCTTCCTTCTCAAAACTCATGCGGTCATATGGCTTGTCGTTCGGGTCGCACGGCTTCTTCTCGAAGCTCCAACCGAAGAAGCGAATAACGTACTCGATACCGTACCACAAGTAAAACGGCACGTACAGCATTTCGCGCATCTGCATCGTGTGGATGTGCTCGTGTCTTAGCGTCTTTTCGCTGATTACCGCGTTACCACGTACGAAGAGAACGCCGAATAGGTTAATAGCCTTGAAGCCTTTAACCGGGATAAAGTTGTTTCTGATGATTTTCATGCTCTTTTGTTTTTAAACAATGCACAAAAGTACGAAGTAAACCATCAGAAAACAAACTGTATCAAGTTCACGCCCCATACTTGTAAGCGTCGAACGTTGCCTCCCATCCCGATTTGATGGTGTCGTACTGGTTCTGCACTTTAGCGATACGCAGCGAGCCAATCTCGTAGCCGCATATGAAGCTCTTAAGCATCTCGTGCAAAAGCAAGTCGGTACGTATCAAAGTTGCTATCTCTACGGCATCGTCTCGCATATAAGCCGAGGTACCCATACAGCGAATGACTACCGTGTAGGCAATTGACCCCGGTACGTTCATGTCCGTATAGCTTCCAGTCGTTACGTCAAGCGTAAAGAAGTCGTCACTCAAATCGTTAGCCGCTACGTTCTGTACGGCGGTATCTCCGAATATCAGCGTTTTGCCCAAGGCTGTAGCCCGGGCGTTCGCTGTGTTAATTATTGTTTCAAAAGTCATAACTACCTATTTTTCATTTGTTGTTTCTTCATTTCTCGCTTCTCCTTCTCTATCTCGTCGTTACGCTTGGCGATGGCAAGCATAGCGTCCGAGTAGTTGATTTGCTTCGCGTCCTCAAAGCTACAGTGGAATAGCTCGGCGGTAATCTGCACAAGTCCGAGAAGGTTCTTCGCCTGCTTAATGTTCTCATCGCCCGTCAACGCGCTTTCGCCCGTCTGCTTCATGTTCTGAAACACGATTTGTTCGAGGCCGTCCGCGATTTCCATCTGTGACACTATGAACTTGTCAAGCTTCGCGGCATCGAGGATTGTCTCGGCTTCATAGTTGTCATCAGTCCACGCCTTGATACGCTCGTTTGCGTCCTCTGCACGGCGCGTTTCAAGCATAGACCATAGAGTTATGCCCTCAACGTCCCTAAGTCTGTACACGGCCTTCCCATTGCGCGTAGCGACTTGTGAGGGGCGGCAATACTTAATCATATCTTTGAGTAGCTTCTCTTCGTCCTTGGTTATTCGGACGGTTCCGTTTGCCGGTAGGTTAGCAACTCGTAATAATACCTTTCGGTTGTTAATCGCTGTTATGCGATATATCCATTTCAATATAAATTTCTTCATTATTTGGGTCTGTATTTACGTATTAGAAAGTCCACACCGTAACGGAGCGCGTCGAGTGCGTGGTTCCACGCGTCTATAGCCTCGTTGGTGTATGTGTCCGATACTTCGTCCTTAATCCATTTGTAGTTATCCAGCTCGTCAAGTAGCTTAACGGAACGCTTTGTTACGTGCAACTTGAACTGCTTCACTTGCGCGATGCCTGCTGCCACCGAGCCTCGCCCCTTGACGCACGGTATCGCCTTGATACGCTTCTGCTGTAGCTCCACGATACTCTTCTGCTCCGCACTATCGCACACCGTTATCACGCGGTTCAGTGCATTAGCGTTCAAGTAGTCCGCTATATGGCTGTTTAGCAAGCCTTGTTCATAACAAAGTAGGTCTACGAACAAGTCCCATCCCTCCATGCGTATGTCGACAATCGCGGTAGGGTCATTCACGAAACCGAAGTCAAGCCCCAGGCACCTACCCGTGTAAGTTTCCGGCATATCGTCTATAACCTCATATTCGGGGTAGACGTTACCCTCTACGCCGCCCGTCAAGCCCTCGCCATACACGCGCCACCAGTTGGCATCGTCCTTGTTCTTCTCGATGGCTGCGACTTGCTCGGGGGTCAAATACGGGTTATCCTTGTACGTCGAATGGATGGTAACGTATCTGTCACCTACGAACTCGGTCTCGCCCCAAAACTTCCGTACCGGGTTGTAGTCGATGATAACCTTTTTACGTGTACGGATATCAAGTTGCCTAAAGATTTCACGCGGTATGCTTTGCGCCTCGTTGACGAAAAGTATATCACGTGCAGGGCCGTGCACCTTGCCGGCGTTATCACATGAGAAGAACTCTACTATCGTGCCGTTCGGGTATTCGTACGTACTTTCCGTTTTATTAAACTTGTTCTCCTCCCAATAGCCCTCAGCTGCCACCATCGCTTTAAAGTCACGGAGCATACCGCGCTTAACCATAGGGAACGTAGCTGCCACACACGAGATAACGAGCGGTTGAGGGTTGTTCAATGCAAGTATGTGGAGCATCTGTAGGGTTGCCCATGTCTTGCCGCTACGGGTACCGCCTTTAGAGGCTACACCGCGTATTTTCGGGTCTACGAAAGCCGCCAATATCTTTTCAAAAGTAAATGTAACGTTCATGCTTTAAATGCCTCCTAACTTCTGTAGGTTCTTAACCGCGTCCTCTGAAAGCACGTTAACCTGCATAGCCTTCGTGCCTGCCTCCTTGCCGTTGCTTGTAACGTCTTTAAGGTCTCTTAGTCCTCTTAGCTTTGCCATGTAATTGGCATCAACCACACCGGCAAGAGCGCTCTCGTCCATATCGGTTGCGATGAGTTCGGCGATAAGGGCGTACCCGGTCAATAGGTTGGCGGCGTCCTCGTTCCCGTCTTCTGCCAGCTTTTCAAGTCGTGCGCCGTTCTTCTTGAACGCTTGCAGAGTCCACCCGATGAAAAGGCAGAAGCCCCCGAGCGATGGCGCACGTTTCTTCTCTATAGGTATCTTTTGCCCGGCTGCGTTTCCACCCTTTAGGACTTCATAAGTAATGAACGGGTTACGCGCGCAAAAGTTCATGTACTCGGCTACGTAATCTACGCACTCCTCGACGGTTGTCAACGTGGCGCCTTTGCAGCCGCGCGTCTGCACGACTTCATAAAGTTCTTTGCACTTCCTCAAATCTGTCTTGGGGGCTGGGGCTTTGCCCGTCGCTTGTCCCTTGGTAATTGCCGCTTTGGTATCGGGGGCGGCTTCCTTCTTTGCTCTTCCTGCCATAGTTTGTTTGTTATATAAATAAGGTATCGCGCGTGTGGGCTCGCGGTCTCTTAAAGAGATGCAAGACCAGTCAACAAGTAGTTGGACTGTTCAAGCCATTCACGCCGCTTCCAACCATGGCACAAAGGTAGGCAACAAATCGCATCAGACCAACCAACGGGCAGTTATGCCTTTTTCTACAAATAATGTTTACAAAATGAATTATATTTACACGCTGGAACATGCGTACACTGTAACTACCTATCTCACTGAACGTTGCAGGCACCTGCACAGACACACACCTTTTTTTCTAAACTTTAATATAGGATATAGTATATTTTATACCCCCTAAAATACACTTTTCTCCAGAATAATGTTTTACCCTCTTTTTACTGTGTATCTGTGTATTTACATATAATATATTATAATATAGAGAGTTAGAGTGATCAGAAAACTGCACAGTAGAGATTTTTTACTGTGCAGGTGATCCTAAAATATGTTAATTTCAGAGCCTCTTTTTTCTGTTTATAAACAAAAGCCCAAATCTGACATTTTGTAATCAGATTTGGGCTTTTCGCTATCACTCGACTTGACACGTCCTTTGAGGGTGCTGACACTTAGTTCGACACGTCCTTTTGGGGCACTGACATTATGTCAATTTCCACCCGAGCGAGGAACGATGCCAATACCACGTTTGAGACGTCCCGTTCTTGAACGTTGATACCCTTTTTATCCTTCCGTCCGGGTCTATTCCGTAGGTTCTCGATATGTCCTGCTCGTTTCTTTTCTCCTCTGCGAGGCGTGCCTCGTCTCTGATGAGATACTGCCTTTTATTGATTGGCTGCTTATATGTGAAATCCTGGGCGGCTACATACTTTGCCAGCTTATCAACCCAACCGTTGCAAAGATTGGCCTCCGCATAACCGCGCCCGTACTTGTCCTTTGTTACCCCGGCGGTATATCCGTACCTTCGTATGAACTCCCATATGATGAATACATGGCAGTTGAGGCACACCGCCATATCCATAAAACTAACTTTCTTCATGCACAATTTCTTTAAGTACTATATACTTGTAATATGCCCCAACTCGCGGCTTCTTCATGAACACGTCGCTGCTGATTTCGCGCCTTAAATCTTCGGGCGGAAGTCTCCAGGCACCCACCTCGTCCGCTACACTTTCGTGTACCTCTACTATAATCACGTCTTTTAGGCTCGTGTAGCCCACTAATCTGATACCGATAAGGTATTCTACTTCGTCAACCTTTGCGGCTGTCCTATCGCCCCATTTAAGCTTATGGGGAAGCTTTGGTTCTTTAGTCATTTTCCTATCCTCGTTTTCATTAAACCTATCAAACATATTATCGGTGATATTATAGCTGCAGCGACTATCGCCGCCACCGCTCCCCTTATTATCAATGCCCCCATTACTCGTCGTACCTCCCTTCCATATTACGGGCTGCAAATTTAGCCGCAAACCACAAACCAGTTACCAAACCGGCACCTATTGCAATTCCAAATAAACACATTAATGCTTCCATACATTTTCCTCCTATATTTTTGATGATACATTTTCTAAGCCATCTCCCATGCTTACAAGCTTCATACCCCCTTGCTTACCGCGGATATAAGCCGCCTGCACGTTCCCGCGCTCGTCCGTCGAGAATTGGATACCCGATACGCCTTCGTGCTCCTTGATAAGCTCGCCTATCGTTTTGGGCTTCGGGGCTTCCTCCTCTGCCAGCCCGCCCGGCACTGCCAGCCCGCCCGGCACTGCCAGAGTCCCGGCGTTTCGGTATTCGTACGATGTGAACTCCTCCTCCGATACGCCCATGTCGTTAGCGCCCCAGGACTGCCAACCGTCAACGTGTTCGACGCCTAATATCACACCGTGCATGTCGTTCCAACCGACTACCACACCGGCATACTCGCCGTTCTTGTCGAATACTGCACGACCTGCGTACAGCGTTGCAAAATCTCTGTTTCTAATCATAACTTCTAATCTATTAATTCACTAATATTAACATACCAATAATATTTGCATTTTTTGAATACGACGTCGTAAGAATCCAGTTTTGACCAGCCCCCGTTTTGCGAGGCGTCTACTATCAGAAAGGCTTCGTCCTCTGATTCCTTGCAACTATACCCCACTACCTCAAATTCCTTGCAACCACACCCCACTGCCGACAATTCAGCGCAACCGTATCCCATTAACTCCAAATCGCCGCAACCTAATTTAGCTAACCGCCCTATGTACTTCTCCATCGGGTGGGCTTCTTTCTTTTTAAACCTCGAGTGCACCCCGCTAACTGCGTTTGAATACTTTTCCATAATCTTCTGTTTTTAAATCGTTGATACAAATATAACGCTTTTCACGTTATGTTGGTTCTTTCGTTAACATCATTTAAGCATTAAACTATCCTTCAGTGATAGCCCGTACTCTAATTGCTGCAACTTGAAATTACGTTGTATGCTGTCCGCGGCGTTCTGTATTACGGTGCAGCCTACCAATAAAAGTAGGACCGCGATAAATGCTATTGACTTTTTCATTTCTTGCTGTAAAATTCCATAAGTTCTTTAATACTCTGCATAAGCCCGTCTTGCGTCTGTTTCTTGCCTTCCAGGGCTTTTATTATCTTCTCGTCTACCGTTCCCGTGGTTAAGATGTGATGGACGGTTACGGGGTACGTTTGCCCCTGGCGGTACAACCGGGCATTGAACTGCATATATAGTTCCAGGCTCCAGGTATTACCGAACCATATAAGCGTATGCCCACCCTTTTGTAGGTTAAGCCCGTGCCCTGCGCTTGCCGGGTGGGTTACAAGCACTTTAATCTTTCCGGCGTTCCACTCGGCTATCTGTTCGGGCTTCTCCAGCTTGACGGGCTTGTAGGCCTTTAGCTTCTTCATTATTCGGTCGAGGTCATGCTTGTATGAGTAGGCAACCAATACGGGCGAGCCGTTCGAGGCCTCTACGAGTTCTTCAAGCTTCTCTAACTTCTCGTCGTGCACCTCGATTACCTTTCGTTCCGCATCGTATATCGCACCGTTCGCGAATTGCTGTAGCTTATTCGATAGGGCCGCCGCACTGGCCGCGCTTATTGGTTCGTCCGAGTTTATAAGCTCCAATACTTGTTCCTTCTCAAAGTCCTTATATTGTGCCAGCACCTTCGGGGACAACTCTACACGGTCGTATATGTTGATGCGGTCGGGCATCTTCAAATAGTCCTCTGCGGTCATCGATATGGTTATGTCGCTTATTAGGTCGCTTATTTGCTGCTCTGTTTCCTCCTGTGGGCTTTTCAGTGCATAGCTGTACACTATATCTCCGTTCCGTTTATCGGGGCGGAAAAACCTATCCCTGTACGCTGTGATTGATTTACCGAGCCGTTGACCCTGGTCTATCAAATACATTTGAGCGAATAGGTCTATAAGTCCGTTTGGCGATGGCGTACCCGTCAAGCCTACTACTCGCGGTATGAACTTCCGAACCTTTCTAAGGGCTTTAAAACGCTTTGAGGCGTGGTTCTTAAAACTGCTCAGCTCATCGATAACAACCATATCGTAGGGGAGTTTAACACCCCCGTACTCCATTACAAGCCATACAATGTTATCACGGCTAATCGCGTATATGTCCGCCTGCTTCTCGTAGGCTTCCCGGCGTTGCTTAACCGTACCGTCAATAACGGAAATCGTCAAGTCCTTAAGATGCGACCATGCCTTAATCTCGTCGCTCCATGTAACCTGCGTTACTTTCTTCGGGGCGATTACCAGGCAATTCGATATTATGCAATTGTCTAAAAGGTCTTTGATGGCTGTCAACGTGGAGACAGTTTTGCCCATCCCCATCTCGAGAAACAGCGCGCTGCATTCATTATTCACGATATGCGCTACGGCTCTGTTTTGGTAATCGTGCATTTGCTTTCTTTCTAACATATTCTGCTCTCCCTTCTCCGTGGTTATTATTAAACTTATATTTCCTATCTGCTTGCCTTCTCGCCTCGGCTGCGTCCTCCAACGTATCGAATATTCCAAGGTATATGGTTTCCCGGTTTACCTTGATTTGGGCTACATATTTTTTATTAGCTTTCGCGAAATACACCCCGTTAACGCCCGAAGTGTTTTTACTACTTACTGATTTGTTTCTCATATTCTCCCCACGTGTTACAAACCGTAGGTTAACCAAGCGGTTATCATTTCTTACGTGATTTATGTGGTCTACTTCGAGACCTTCTCCGTAGAAACCGTAGCACATAAGCATCACGATACGGTGAACCGGGTAAACCCTCCCATGTACTTGAACATCTAAATATCCATATCCGCCCGAGCTCGATTTCCTTTGCCTTCCGGCTTCCAGTGTTTTAGGTACGCGGTTGTTAATGCGCCAGCGCCAATATAAAACGCCCGTTTCGTAATCGTACCTAAATAATTTTAATGCTTCTCTATATTCTAACATAATAACATTGCTTTTATCATTGCTAACTGGGCGTTGAACTCGTGGAGAGCTGCCGGGGTTATATGTTCCAATACATGGTCATAATCGGCTGCGCACTTGATGCGCTGCCCGTTGATTACTATTTCGGCGTGTCCTGCGATACACTTTAATTTTAAATCTATATAGTTTACCATGGCTTTATTACTTCATTAATTTTGTTTTATAAAACACACAAATGCTTTTGAAATCCTGCTCCTCCGATACGTAACCAAGCGTTTTACGCGAAAGGAAATTAACATCCTGGGTAATATCGCGTTGCAACTGCTTTAGAATTTCCTCGGTGTTACCGAACTTATCGTCACGGACATACAGTGCGCCGGACTTGATACCAAAGTACATACCCAAACGGTATTCAATCTCTTCTTTTAAACTTCTCTTTTTCATGATTTTTTAATTTGATATTACAAAGATAACCCTTTTCCCGGTACGTTGTTTATTTCCTTAACATTTCTTAAGAAGAAACTTATTGCAGCGTCCCTGCTTTCCAAATCGTCGATAACAAATACTTTGAAGCCTAAAGCCTCTAACTTGCTATGTATCAGTAATTGTATCTTGGTTGGTTTCTTACCCGTGGTCTTTATCTCGGCAAAGCCTACATACCCGCCTTGACAAATAATCATTCTATCCGGCAAACCTTTTATGAAGGTGGATAATAGTTTTATTACCCACACCTTTTTTGTTCTGTTTAGATGCTCACTGAATGTGCGCTCTAAATCTTTCTCACTTATTATATCCTTCATTTCTCAATTTGTTTTCAAATACCACTGTTTCGGAGAATTCCCCGGCTTCGTGGTCTACCGTAGTTGTATAGATGTGCCCGTTATAATAGCCCCTATACTTTAAAACCTCCCCGTTATGTACTATCTCGTCTCCGATACTGTACGCGTATTCTTGCCTGCTTATCATAACGTAAATTGAATTGCTTTATTTTCTAACTTAGAAATGCTTATGAACTCGGGGTACGTCCCGTCTGCACGTTTTGCCGATATATTGCGGTAGGAAAACGTGTCCCCTTTCATACCGAAGTAGCGGAATAGCCGCCCGTCACACGTTATTATATAATCGTACTTCTCGTAGTTCTTGCCTTCGTGCCCTATCTTTAATGAGCTTCTGTGATTGCCATAAAAAAGATTATTAATTAGCTTGAACGCCTTAGGAGGTAGATGCATACCCTGGGAGTAACACCAAAACGTGCGCATCGAAAGGTCTGCGTACAAGTGGCATCCCTCTGCGTTGACGCCCAAATACATATAGGGGTCATCATCATCGCCCAAGAACACCGAGTAACCGACATACCTACCGTTCCACTTCTCGCCCTCGATATAGAACATTGCTGGCCTCGTTGTCTCGTCCAGGCAAAATACCGTTGTATCGTCGCTTTCTTCGTCCTCTACGGGCTTTTCTTCCTCAACTGGTGCAACTACCTTGGTTTCCTTTGAAGCTTCCTTAGAAAGCTCCGCAATGCGATACTTGCATACGTGGATAATTTTTTCATAGTCAAGCGTCCGTTCCTCGCCTTCTTTGGTGCGTAGCACGCGTTTCACTATATCCGCGTCCCAGGGGTTAAGGTTATACTCTTTCCAAATATGCCATGGCTGTATAGCATGCTTTGAATAATCGGACTTACCTACGTTGTAACTCTGTACATTTTCACTTGTTGACATAACACAATATTATTTTATTTGTTTTGAACTCATTTTTATAAAACTCCCGTGCCATCTCCACGGTTGGAAATACCCCGTCTCCCGGGGTAGGATAATAAGAGGTACGCTCCCCTTCGTTTACTGCGATAACTTTTAAGATAGTAACCATTTTTACTTGTTTTCTAAGTTAATACGCTCTATTAGTTCTTTCATGCTCGTTTCCGTAAGTTGGCGCGTGTAGGTCTGCCCCAGCATACCAATAAATGGCTTGTAGTCCATTCGCATAATACGCGATACATGTTCAACGTTGATAAACTCTACTTGCAATTCACCTTTAACTACGAACGTCAGTTCGATAAAGTTTCCACTTTTCATAATCTTTTCTTTTTAAAATTGTATATACTGTAATAACAAAAACACTTCTTTAATTTTCCAATGCTTCAACCATTTTCCTAAGCTCTCCGCGGCTAACTGCAATACTGAAAAGCTCCGTTAACTTCTCCGTGATTACCCAGGTGCCATTAAGTTTTTGGAAATATGCTTCGTTGTTGCTCGGGTTGTTTAGGTTCACAGTCTCGCCCTTTCCTGGTTTGTATTCCGCCAGGCTTGCAAGCGTTACCGCCGCTTCCTCGGGTGTACCTAAATGGACTTTCATAATATACCTTTCGGTCTCACGCGTTACCGCCTCAATGGTTATAGACCCATCTGTATCTACCAGCTTGCAAACGCCCATGCGGAAGGACTTTAATACGTCCGGCTTACCCTGTGACGTTATTTGGCTAAACATTGATACACTTGTAAGAATTAACACTGCTAATACTACTAACTTTTTCATAATCTTTTGTTTTTAAATTGTTATTATTTCCTTTTGACACTACAAATATACGGCAAATAACGATAGGTTGTATATTCTGTTAACACCATTTAAGAAATAAATTTCAATTAGTTATTCTGTTAACAGTTAGTTAACATTTGGGGGCTTTTACGCCCCCTCTGTTATCACTCATTAACAATACGCTCAAACCCTCGTACGCGTCCGAGACCCATAACGGGTTTCCCGTTTGCCGCGCGCTGCCACCCTTGCATTTTAGACATAATAGCGGCTATCTCGCGGCTCTCCTTTGCGGTTACGCGCCCTACCTCCATCTCGAACACATCTGTAGCGATTTGCATGGTAGACACGAAGTCCATCTTTTCCAGTGTAAAGTCTTCCTGGTCTACCTTCGATGCGTCGTACTCCCTAAAGTACATGCGTCTTTCATTCGTATACATACGCCGCCAATCCGCCGGTACACGCATATCCAAATATGCCTCCACTGATGCAGTACGGGGGTCTGCCTCGAAATGCTCTTCTCGTCCTTTCTCGGCGATTTCCTCGGCTTCACGGGATAACAGCGTACTCACTTTTCGGAAATACATTTGTACGGCTTCCGCCCAAAGCTGGTCTACGTAATCGTCGAAACTCTTCTCAAAGATAAGGTGCGTATTGGCGTTCGCCTTAACCTTCACGGGCAAAAAGCGTCTACCCCCCGTATCGTCCTTTAGAAATTCGTCCCGGTTGGTCGTACCTATAAAGATACATTGCCGGGGAAAGTTCTTAGTAACACGTCCGTATGCCGGTCTAAAGCTGTCCTCCGTTTTGGATATGAAGTTTTTCACGCCCTCAACTTCTGAACGTCGCATTGCGGACAACTCGGCTACCTCCAATATCCAGTTACCCTGCAACTGTTCAAACGCGCCCTTACCATCCATGCTTGAAAGGCTATCGGAGAACCATTGCTTACCCAACTTTTGGATGAATGTACTCTTTCCTGCGCCCTGCTCGGACTGGAGCACTAGCATGCTATCAAACTTGCAGCCCTTTTGGAAGATACGCTTAACCGCCCCTACCATCATAATTCGGAATGCCTCTCGGGTGTATATGTTATCCTCGGCACCCATGATATGGATAAGCGCCTTATCAACTCTTTCGATACCATCCCATTTCAATTTAGTTAAATACTCCTGCACTGGGTGGAATGAGTTCATCTCGGCGGATAACGCTATAGCATCGTCAATCTTTGCACTATTCGATATTCCGTAAATGTCCTCGATGTGTTTACGTACGCCCGAATAGTCCACGTCTTGGAAGTCCAAAGAGGTATCTTTCGCGCGCCATAGAGGTACACGGGTAACAACCCGGCGTTCCTTAAATAGGTCTCGTGCAATAAGCCCCTTTAAATTCGGGTCATACTTCATTATCAGCCCTAAATTCTTTGCGGAAGGTAGGTAAGCGCCGCGCTTGTCCGTTTCGAGCTTCGCCATAGCGTCCTCATACGTCGTTGCCACATCGGTATCGGTTGCCTCCTCTACTTCTATAACGTCGTCGAAATCGTCCATGATTTCACCGGCTTTAACCGCCAGCATCCGGGCACGTGCCGCGGCTACCTTCACGTCCTTGTTTACCAGTTCGTTCATAGCCTCGGTGGAGTTCTTTCTATCCGTGCCTTTATCCAACTTACCGAACTTGTGTACACGTACAAGGTCGTAGGCGTTAAACACGTGGTTGCCTTGTATGGGGTCATTGTTATGGAACGAATAGGCGAACATATCGTTAAATGTAAGCATACCGCCGGAAGTAGAGCCGCCTGTATAAGTCCATCTGTCTTCCTGCTCGGTGGGTTCGTACACATCAGATAGGTATTCCGCGATAACCTCGCTAATCGTGTAGGCTCTACAGAAGTCGCCTACATTACCTTCTTTTAGTGTGGGGTCTTGTTGCTCTTTAGCAAGCGTCCGGGCTTCGCCTTTCTCGTCCTTGTGGTATGCCCACTCGGTTGTATCGCTCCAATCGTCGTACATGCCCAGATACTTTTGCACGTCCAAAGGGCTTTCATTGAACGCGGAATAATCTATAAACTCATACTCTACGTCTTTGGAAACCGACGGGAAGAACATGCAGCGTTCGGGTTGAAAGGTGGTGCGGTCGTACAAGTCGATACCCGTCAATTCCGCAACCTTTCTGGCAATGGCTTCGTATTGTTCCCCGTCCACTGGTTCGGACAACGGAATGATAACACGGTATCGGAGCGTGTTCGCTTTCGGGTTATGCTTGTGTGTACCGTGTATGATACACGCGCAATTGATAACCGAGTAGAACGCTTCCGGGAAATTCTTTTCTCCGTAGTCAATATCAAGCGCCAATATTGAGCGCTCCCCAACATTGTTTTTGTTTCTACGGCTACCGAACAACTCGCCGCCCATAAATGCGCCTACGTCTTTAATTGTACCTTGCTCGGCTTTGCTCGCGCTTATGAACTCGCGGTACGTCTCATCCGTAACCGTAGCTTTCGTTAACTTCTCGGTCAACTCGTCCCATGAGTAGGAGCGATTTTTCCATGAAGTAGACTTCGCGCTGCTCGCTGTAGCAATTTTAAAAACCATTTTTCGTAAATCCATAATTTTAATCTTTTTTGTAATATTCAGTGATATAACCTGCTGCTCTTAATGGTATGCCCTTTGCCCAACTCGGGGCATTGCACATGGCATCACTCATTATTTGCAGCGTCTTTTCTTCGTTTCCGTCTTTCGGAATCTCGGCGGCTATCTCATCGTGAACATGCAGCACGATATTAAAGCCTAAATCAAAAACCTTGAAAATCGCATTCGCCAGCAAGTCACGGGCTATCGCCTGCACAACGTTCTCGGTTAGCTTGCCCCCGTAGGTGTTTAGTTTAACCCATTTCCCGGACGTTTGGTCTTGACCCATGTAGGAGATATCCTCAACTTCAAACGAGCCGTTAACGCCTTCGATAGTGCGTTTTCCCATCCTTGCAGACGGGTAGAATAGCTTTCTACCGCTCGGTATTTCGATAGTCATTGCGCCGCTCTCATATCGGAAAATAATACTCGAAACATCGTTTATCCTATAAACTTGTTCGCGTCTCGTTCCGATACATCGCTTTGCGCAATCTTCTAACGAACGCCACAAAGATACTACTTTTTTATTAGCTTCTCTCCATTTTGACAAAATTTGAGGTTTTTCTTCGTCCTTTAACGCTTTCTTAATATCCATTGTGGTAAGTGCATTAACGCCGCCGCCATACCCTAAAGCAAGCTCCGCAACCTTCCCTCGCTGCCTTAAGTCATCGCCCTTGTGTACCGGGACACCGAACATTTTAGAGGCAGAAGCGCAATAAATATCTGCTTTCGGGTCGTTAAATAAGTCTAAACGCCATTGCTCATTAGCAACCCAGGCTATTACACGTGCCTCAATAGCCGAAAAGTCCGCCACGGAGAACGTGTACCCCTCGGGGGCGATAAACGCGGTACGTATAAGCTGCGAAAGTATATGCGTAGGCTTGTCGTATATAACTTCCATCACATCCAAATCGTGCAGCTTTGCGAGGTCTCGCGCCCCGTCCAGGTCTTCGATATGGTTTTGCGGTAGGTTCTGCAATTGAACCAGGCGCCCAGCCCATCGCCCGGTACGGCTCGCCCCGTAGTAACGGAATAGCCCTCTAATACGGTTGCCTCTCCCAGCGCTTGCCAGTATGGCGGTGTACTTGGCATTAGACGTTTTGCCTATCTCCCTACGAAGGTCGATAACGTCTAACACTGCTTGCTTATCCTCGTCAGTAACGTTTTTAAGGCTTGCTACGGTCTTTATCACCTCCTCAATACTATTCTTATTGAGGGAATCGATAAACACGCCAGTACGCTCTTTAATGAAGCCTTTTAACTGCGGCATGGACTTTAAAGAACTTAACCCGAATTCTTTCTCGGCTCTTTCGGTTAGGCGCGCTTTATATTCTTCGTCCATATCTTGCGCGGCATGTGCCAGCTCGAGGTCTGCCAATATGCCGTAGTCGTTTATTCGCTGGTCTGCTGCATAGATGCGCTGCTCTTCTTCCGGGAATTCAAACCGGGATAGCTTACCGAATATCTCCTTTTCCGATAGCACATCATATCGCAAGTAATCTATGAACTCTTCCCAGTCCCCGGGGGCGTGTTCGGGCAAATTGCGTGTGCGACCTCCGTTTGTTTTGGTAGGCTTGCACGGGATAGAAAAATAACGGATAAGGTTTTTGCCCGTGCCTTTCTTCTTATCGTCCAGGTTGAGTATATTAGATACCGCCTCCAGTGATGCGGGCATACCGCAATATAAAGACATGTTAGCCGTACAGAAAAAGCGCATAGGGCTTATGTCAAACCCATATTCACGCAAACAGATACGCTCAAATGTAGCGTTGTGTGCTACTATTACAACGTCCTCGTTGTTCTGTACATACGCGAACAGCTCGTTGAACTCGTCCAGCCCTCCGGGCTTTGTTAGGTCGATAATCGAAACGTCCGTATCGGTGTCCCACATATAGCCGCAAAGGAGAATCTCGAAATTCTCGTCCTCACAGTATTTATAGTTACCAGCTTTTTTAATGTCCGTTTCGGAATACGTTTCAAAGTCGATGAATAAATGTCTCATAGCTCATTGTTTTAAATGTTAATACTAATACAACGGCAAAGATACGACAATGTTTTTAATAAACAAGAAAAAAGGCTACCAATTGCGTTTATTTAACAATTAGTAGCCCTTAGTCTATTTATAAACCGTGGTTAGGGTGATATCCGTATTTGATTTCGGCATCCTGGCGCGCTGTTTCGGCCTCTTCCAGGGTCTTAAACGAACCTAAATGTATTTCGGTTCCATTTACCCCGATATGCGCGCCCCATGTATTATATCTTTTGTTGAACCTAACCCCGGTTATGCCCGTGCTGTTGCGCCTATCCATAGATTTATTTTTGTTGTTCTCGGCAAGACTAACCAGCCGTAAATTACACAGCCTATTATCGGCCCTATCGTGTGATATATGGTCTACATGTACGCTCTTGTCGAGGTGTCCGTGTACGAGAAGCATTATCACCCGGTGTAGTTGATACCCCACCCCGTCAACTGTGACACGCAAATAACGTTCTCTCTTATCGAGTGACCCTGCCTCCGCGCCCTTAATAGACCTTGACGATGTTGTTACTTTTCTAAAAACTTTTCCGCTAATTGGGTCATAGCGGAAAAGTTCATTTGCTCTTTCAAAAGTCAGCATATCAATCTACAAAAATATTTGTGTATGTGATAAATCCGCGCTTCTTGTTGAGGACTACAAACGTCTGTTTAGGTTCTTCGTATGCCAGCCCCATGCCGCATGCGTATGCGTCGTAGCCTTTTATAGAGCCGTTCACACAAAACTCTTTAGTATATATGGACTGGTGGAAGTGACCCAGGAAAACCTTATCTACTTTAATCGTCTGGTTTAATTTTCCGAACCATCTTAGCATCGGTGGGAATAAACCGCCTACGCCTCCTGCACTCTTAACTTGATGCCCGTGGCACATAAGAATTTTCCTACCGTATATATCCAGATACGCAAATTCACTTTCGGGAATAATAAACTCAAATTTTGTTAGGCCCATTAAAGTTAAGGTTTGCTCTATATCCTTGTATAAGAAGTACTCAAAATTCATCGCAAAGCCGTTCGCAAACTGCATGCGCTTCGTAGTTCTTGCATGATTTCCGCATATACCGACAACAACAAACTTTTCAATGTTGGGCAATTGGTCGTGCATTGCTTTCAGCCCGGAAATAAGCCATGATTTGATAGTAGAAATCCCTTGCATTGGGGTCTGGCTGTTTGTTTGCGCCAGTTCGTCGTGAATATAGCCACCTATGAAGTCTCCCAGCAAACCAACTACCAAATTATTTATAGAATGCTTTTTAACCATGTATATAGCGTTCGCGAAATAGTTCTTAACGCGCTTCTCTGCAATATCTATGTTGAACTCATTCAGACCTAAAACGGTTGATGCTTTTACGGTCTCCTCTATGTGGAAGTCCGAAGCAATCAGTATGCCCGTATTTCCGTCATCTATGCTTGACTTTGTTTTTTCTACAATGTTGATGAGTTCAAACGCCCCCTTATCTTCTTTCAAACCGATAATACCTTTTATCTCCTCCTCTGTATAGAGGCTCTGTAACTTTGCTATCAACGGGTCTGCCTCAACTATAGGTTGCTGTATCCCTACAACTGTTTTGCCCTCACGAGCTGCCCAGTATGCCTTGTTGACCTTATTATACTTCTTCAACGGTTTACCCGTCGCCTTTGAAATTCTAACACCTTCTGCGTTTACATATGAATCGTATTTTCCCATTTTTGCTTTTTATTTTTGGGCGGCTGCTACACCGCCCGGTTATTAATCTGTTTAAGTGAATTGTTAGTTGAATAAATCGTCGTTCTCGTCTGCAAAGTCGAAATCGTCAATGCTTGTGCCGCCGTCCAGTCTTTCGTCGTCTTTGGTCTTTTGCACACCGTTCAAACCTACACCGATACCGTATTTCCCGGTAAACTCATAAGGGTAGAAAGATACGGCTACGTTGCCCCAAGAACCGCTATAAACCTCGTTCTGGTCTGTGATGTACTGTTTTCTACCGTTGATCACGATAGGTGCGCCTTGCTTCTCTTTACGCTTTGCATTGATAAAGTAGCAACCTTGATACTCTGCACCGTCTTTCTCGGCATCCCCATCTCTTAACGGGTTAGTCCATACCTTCGGGTCTTTGCCGTTCAACTTCGGGTAACGGGCTTTCAACCCCCTAAATTCTTGCTCGATAGCCTCCTTAATCTTTGGAACTTCCGGGCTATCCTTCGGAATCAATAAGCATACACTGTAACTTGCTTCTCCTTGTCCGTTGACTTGTTGCGCTTCAAACAATCTAACATAACTCAATCTCACGTTCTTAATCATTGCTTTTGCCATAATAACTTTTTTATTGTTTTTGCCCTCTAATCGGTTCGGGCGTTCCGTTTTTAATTCGATGTTGCAAAGATAACAAATAAATCAATAGGTTGTTTATTCTGTTAACCTTGTTTAACTTTAAAAGTTTTTGGTGCTATCGAAATAGCGTAATCTAAATCTTTTTGGTATGCCAGCCATACGGTAAACTTGGGGTCATTCTTTCCGCATGTTCTAAAGTTATAACTATTTAACTTTTTAATAGCCTCAATCTCGTCCATACTGAATCCCTTTATGGCTGCCAAAAGTTTTTGCATATCTGTGGAGGTTCTTTCAAGTTCTTTCTTGCTCCATGTGCGGAATTGCTTTTTATTCCAGAACTTGGTTCTTTCTTGAATCTCTTTCTCTGTTAAAATACCGTTGTTACTTTTCATATCGTTCTGTTTTTAAATTGATAACGCAAATATAACGCTTTATCTGATAGGTTGGTTCTTTCGTTAACATCTTTTATGAATTTAATTCCTCGAAGTCATCAATGGTAGGGCTTAATTCTTCCCTCTTATCGCTTTCGGGGGCTAAAGTTGGCAGCCCTTGCGGCTTGACTATCAGCCCGTCAAGTGTTGCGGCGAGCGGTTTTTTACCTACCAGGCGCTCCAGGTCTCCGATACCTTTCAGTTTTCTGTTAGTTACGTCCTCGGTAGATAACCCGATAGCTTTTAGGCGTTCTATGGCTGTTTCCGTGTCGTTTATGACACGTACCGAACGACCCTCTACGAGTTTCCACCCCTTGACCTTTTTGCCCCGTGTAGCGGCTTGCATTGCGAATGTCTTTACGGATGCCAGCCAGTCGGTGAACATATCGGACTTGCTTAATATATCGCCTATCTCATCGAGCGTTAACGCCTTGGTATCCCCGTAGGTCTCAAACTCGTTAACTAAAGCATCTTTCTGTGCCCTGCATTGCGCTTTGAACTTACAGAACTTGCAATGGCTACCTACTTTAGTTTCCCCTTGTCCTGCCCATGCCTTTTCAGCAGTGGGGCGTAGTACGTGTATCGCCCAGTGGGTCAAGTCCCGTGCGGACATCTCGAATACCGAGTAGTTACCCAAACGTACTTGTGCAATGTGCATACGTACCTTTTCAATCTTCGCGCGGTGCGCTGGCTCTAATGAGTTAAGAACTCCAATAGCGTACATCATTAATTGGCTGTTTCCGTTGGCGTCCACTTGTACGCCCTTACCGTATTTTAAATCAATTATGTTTAGAACCGTCTCGCCTACTATATCGCAATCGCAGCTACCGAAACACTCGGGTACGTATGTCGTTAGGTCGAACTTCCGTTCTATACTCATTTTAGCACCTTCCTCCAGTTCGTATATGTCACACACGTAGCAAACGTAGTCGGTTACGTAGTGTTCCATTTCTGAACTATAGTATTTGTTGTTACGTATTTCGTCGGGTACGGGCAATTCGTCCAATAACGGTAGGTATTCCCCGGCTAAATACTTTTCTATCGCATGCTCCGCTAACTCATGCGCTACAGTTCCTTCTTCTGATGCCGCGCTGCTTGTGCTCTCATACGGTTCTTCCAACCGTGCAGACGGTGTGCAGTTAAGCCATCGGTGCGAGCTGCTCGGAGAAAGCAGGGCATGCGCCCTACTTGTGTGGTCTATTTGTACTTTCATTCTTTTTTAATCGTTATAGGTTTCAATACGCTGTTTTAATAGCTCGTACTTCTCGGGCTTGATACGCATAAGAGACGCACCGCCGAACTCAAGCATGATATCCGTTAATTGGGGACGGGTGATTTTCCCGGTTTTCATTAAGTCAATCATGAACGCCTGCATGTCCTTTGCCGTTAGAGGCTCGTTTGGGGCTTTCTCCGGGGCTTTCTCCTCTTCAATGGGAGCTTGTACGGGTTTGGGGTCAATCGTCGCTTGTGGGGCTTCTTTTACAGTCTTTGGCTTCTCTACTTTCACGGGTTTCCTCATTTCCTTTTTCACGTCTGCGATAGCGTCCGCTATTGTTTCCTCTGCAATAGCTACCGCCGTGTCCTCCGCTTTCACTTCCTGGACGGGTGCAGCGGTCTGTGTGGGTTCGCTAAACGTCGGTACGCTTGTACTGGTTACGGGGCTTTCTGTAGGCGCTGTCATAGCCTTAAGGGGTGCGCTTCCAAATAGACGGTTCATGAGTTCATTTACAAATTCTACCTCTTGTGCGTTTGTAACGTCAAAATCGATTGTTAACGGTGTAATTTTCATTTTCTTTTCTTTTTATATGGTGAATAAATAATTTATGCTTCTTTGATTTGTTCGGCTTCCAAAATGGCTTGCGCAACCTTGGCTACCGTCTCGTTATAGAACTCGTCCCACTCATCGCAGTAGATGTACATTTCTTCAACGTTCACGGGGTATTTTGTTCCTCCCATTGTAGATACGTAGTAAGGGAGTATAAACCCTTCAAACGTCGGCATTTCCTGCACTGCGTCAATAACTCGGTATTTGTTCTTCCTTGCGCTTGCCTGCAAGTGCTTTTTCACTTCGTCGATAATAAACTTTTGCTCTTTCATAACTTTATCTTTTTAAATTGTTGATGCAAATATAACGCTTTTGCAAATACGTTGGTTCACTTGTTAACCTTATTTAAGAAAATAGCTTCCAAAAGGTTCTGCATGTGCTCGTAGCCCATACCGTTGTATTGGTATGCTTCAAATCTTCCGTTATGGCGTACCTCCGAAAAGGTATCGCTATACTCGTTGCCTGCCTCGTCTATAAATACTAATACGTGGCTCTTCATCTCGAACTGACCCTCGGTCAGCGTCTCTCTGAAAATTAAATCAATTGCTTTCATACTTCGCTTCATTTTATACGTTAATACAATGATAACAAATCTACGTTCTTACTTGTTCACGGTTATTTCCAGTTTAATGTCTTGGTGACCTCATGCCTTCCGGGAAACCCTTGTTTCCTTTTGACATTACAAAGATACGGCAAATACCAATAGGTTGTATCTCTTTTTGTGCTAATAAACCTTAATGAAAAGTGAAAAGATGTAAAGAAACGGTGTGTTACGTCTAAAGTGCTAATTTCCAGGGGTGTAGACTGCACGACACAGACACACACCGTTTTTTCTAAACTTTAATATAGAATATAGTGGTTTTTACAGCTCGTTCTATAGTGGTAAATGCTATATTTCCCAGAATAATGTTTTACCCCCTTTTTACTGTGTTTACTGTGTATTTACATATAATATATTATAATACAAGGAGTTAGAGTGCACAAAAACCGACACAGTAGCGATTTTTTACTGTGTCATCTGTGTCTAAAGAATGTTAACAAAAAATGGAGAACTGTTAACAGCCCTCCATTTCCTAATTATTTTAGCTTTACCGCTATGTCTATATCTATCTTTGATTCGGGGTTTTTGTTCGATATGTCATGCTCTATAGCCTTGACTCCCCATCTAAAAAACAAAAACTTTTTCTTTCGGACTGTGATAACACCCGTTATCGTGTCCCTGCCTTGGTAGCTTAATTCCGTGCTATCCCGTTTAACCCTTGCTTGTATCGTATTCCATGCGTCCCGGTATTCGGCTATAAGTTCCCCGGCTACCGTATCGGTACGTACTACCTCCTTTATTACGGTCTTGGTAACGGTACGGGTTGCGGATAAAGCGTCTTTCACCCGGACATTAAGCGCGTCCACCTCTTTATATAGGTCTGCGTTCGTCCTCTTTAGCTCCTTGTGCGACATCTCTAAAGCTTTACGCTTCACTGCCGCATCTCCGAGCTTTGTTTTATACTCTATCTGTGCATCGTTCATCGCCTCAACATTACGCTCTAAGCGTCCTATTTCGGCTCTTTGCTTCCTTATGGTGTCTACCATCTTGGTTACCGCGCCGAACAGCACCATAAGGACTGCAAAGCCTATAGTTATCTTCTGTAGTTTATTCATAGCGAATTGCATTAATACGGTTCATCCAACCTT